>Ga0302319_10009674_pt1 | contig 18501 bp, 7 predicted proteins | sample Bog_T0_2_FD_203319 | JGI IMG/M metagenome (GOLD analysis project Ga0302319, IMG submission 203319) | Peat permafrost microbial communities from Stordalen Mire near Abisko, Sweden - Bog_T0_2 | ecosystem: Environmental > Terrestrial > Soil > Wetlands > Peat | place: Sweden: Abisko, Stordalen Mire...
TACCGGCCGTCATCATCAGGTCGGCAAACTCATCGATAACAAGTACAATAAAGGGCAGGTACCGGTGATTTTCCGGATTCGGTATTTTGCGGTTTACAAACTTTTGGTTGTACTCCTTTAGGTTACGTACCTGGGCATCTTTTAACAAATCGTACCGCAGGTCCATTTCTATGCATAAGGAATTAAGCGTATTCACTACTTTTTTGGTGTCAGTAATAATAGCGTCAGCTTCATCGGGTAGTTTTGCAAGGAAGTGCCGCTCTATTTTACGGAAAAGTGTTAATTCAACTTTTTTAGGATCGACCAGCACAAATTTAAGTTCTGAAGGGTGCTTCTTGAAAAGCAAGGAAACCAGTATAGCATTAATACCGACAGATTTACCCTGGCCGGTTGCTCCGGCAACCAGCAAATGGGGCATCTTAGCAAGGTCAGCAATAAATACTTCGTTTGATATAGTTTTGCCAAGTGCTATTGGCAGGTCCATGGTATTGTTCTGATATTTTTCTGTAGAGAGTACCGAACGCATAGAAACCATTTCGGGGTTCTGATTGGGTACTTCTATACCAATGGTGCCCTTGCCCGGCATTGGCGCTATGATCCGTATACCCAACGCTGCCAGGCTTAGCGCGATATCATCCTCCAGGTTTTTGATCTTGGATATTCGCACCCCCGGCGCGGGTATTATTTCGTATAAAGTTACCGTAGGGCCAATGGTCGCTTTAATTTTATCAATTTCAATATTATAATGGTTCAGCGTTTCAACAATCTTATTCTTGTTGGCCCCAAGCTCGTCTGAATTTACGTTTATTTTGTTCGAGCCGTAATTCTCCAGCAGGTCAAGTGTAGGGTATTTATAGTTTGGGAGTTCAAGCGTATGGTCATAAGTGCCAAATTGCTCCAGCAGGCTTTTTGCCTTTTCATCATCAGACTTTTCTATATTTAAAATAGAAGTAGGCCGGGTAAGCCCTATGGTAAGCGGGATTTCATTTTCTAATCCGGCTTCATAGCCAGGGCTCTTAGGGTCGGGCGTTAATATTACAGGCTCATGGAATATAGGATTTTGCTCGAACGGTTTATCGTTAGGTACTGCGGGTTTAATTATGTTTTCGGATTTTTCTCTATTTAATGGCCCGGTAATTTCAACAGCAACTGAAATGTCATCATCGTTGTCATCATCACTAAATTTATTAGCTCTCTTTTGGGGTAGTTTAAAATCTATATTATAAGCAATGATCAACACAATGAATGCGGCAAATATTAATAAACCGCCTGTGCCTGCCTGTCCAATTTGGGCGTCGAGCAAACGGTTGCACCAATAACCAAACTCGCCTTCAAGATAATTTGGACTATCCAAAACAAAAGACTGCACAAAGCCGACAGCAACAGATAAAAATATTAGCGCAAAGAAAGAATAAGCCAGTGTTTTCCCTATGGAAAAGAGTTTTATCCTAAACAAAAAACGGTAACCAAGCGTCAAAAAAACAAAAACAAAAACAAAAGACGCAACCCCAAACCACTCAAAAATAAATTGATTTGAAAGAAGCGCCCCAAATTTACCAAGCCAGTTTTCAACTATCGGTGTTTTAACACCGGTGTCCATTAATTCCTGTGTGGTTTTAAAAAGGTTGGACCAGCCGCCGTTTGCCGGTGATACGTAACTTTGATCTTCCTGCCAGGTAAATAGATAGGAAGTGAAGGCCACAAGAAAATACACCGATAAAAGAAGGAAGGTTAAGCCAAGTATTTTTATAAACCGGCTGTTCATCAGGTCAAAAGGGCGCAACATTCCGAGCCTGGGGTTTATGGTACGTTCGCGCTCCGTTTTTTGAGGCTGGCGCGGCACATTTTCCTGCTTGAAATTATTTGATTTGAACTGATTTCCTTTTACCGGCATCCTGATATAACCCTGATATTTTACAAATATAAAGTTAATAGATTTAATCTCTTAATTCTTTTCATTCCTGCAATCGCTTTTAAACATTTAAGACCTTATGCTGCCAGGAAAGGCAGTTTATCAATGCCCCGTTGTGGGGCTACATGATTGTAGAAAGAGAAATGGCAACAAACATTGCCCCGTCAGAGGCAACCCGTAGCGAATGGGTAACCCCTGAAGGAGTAAAAGAATGGCTGTTATTTGAATGCTGCAAACAGGTAGCACCTCAGGGGGCAAGCGTTTTTTAAACGCGATTTCCCTGATCCCTGCTATAGGTCAATATTTTATTATAAAGTTCTTCCGGGTCAAACGGTTTGCTGATATAATCATTCATACCTACGTTAAAGGCTTTATCTTTTATATCGAGCATAGCGGATGCTGTCAAGGCTATTATAGGTATGGTTTTAAACTTGTCGCCGGGCAATTCCCTAATGGCCGCGGCTGCCTGGTACCCATCCATTTCGGGCATTTGAAGGTCCATTAATACCATGTCGTAGTCGATGTGCTGCACTTTCTCCAATGCAAGCAATCCGTTTCTTACAACGTCACATTGAACTTCCCAAAGTTTCATAAACTGCCGTACCAGTATAATATTGATTTCATTATCTTCTGCCAGCAAAACTTTAACACCTTTAAGGCTTTTTACTGCCTGTTCCCGGGATATTTTTTTGTTTTTTAACAGCGCATTGTCGCCATTTCTGAACAGTAAACTGAACTTAAACGTAGATCCTTTACCAAGTTTACTTTCTACTTGTATATTTCCACCCAGCAATTCAATAATACGCTTGGTAATAGTAAGGCCCAATCCGGTGCCTCCATACTTCCGTGTGGTATCAGCACTGGCCTGGGTAAACCGTTCAAAAATATATTCAATTTTATCCTCAGCTATACCAATTCCTGTGTCGGCTACCTCAAAATCGATTTGGGTATTCGCTTCATCCTTATTTTTTAATAATGCAGAAACCGTGATCTTTCCTTCGGAAGTAAATTTTATGGCGTTTGTGACCAGATTGGATAAAATCTGAGCAAGTCTCGTGGGATCACCAACTACCGCGTCTGACAGGTCTTTGTCGATGATCAGTTTTAGTTGCAAACCCTGCTCATTGGCCCTGTGTATAAATGCCAGACGGATATTATCAAGCAAATCTTCCACACTAAAATCTATCATCTCGAATTCTATCTTGCCTTCCTCAATTTTGCTGAAATCGAGAATATCGTTGATCAGCACCAGGAGGTTGTCGCCTGAAAATTTTAAGACTTTTAAGTATTCTAACTGTTCGGGGGTAGGGTTTTTTTGTAAAAGCAGATTAGTAAAGCCGATCACCGCGTTCATCGGTGTGCGTATTTCATGGCTCATAGTCGACAGAAACTGGGCTTTGGCATTACCGGCGTTTTCAGCGAGTTCTTTTGCCGTAATCAGTTCCTGCTCTGCAATTTTACGGTCGGTAATATCTACAATTGCGCCATAAATTTTTATCACCTTACCGTATTCATTTACATAGGGTTTTACTTTGGCGTTAATGTACCTTACCTGTTTATCAGGTAATGATATGCGTAAATCGAAATTGGAAACCTGCACGTTTTTAATGGCGTTTTTAACCTGGCTTTTATAAAGCTCCATATCTTCCGGATGGATCATCCTTCCAAAGGTCAAAGTGCCCGGCCCTTTTTCACTTGGTTCGAGGCCAAATATCCTGAACGTTTCTGCCGACCAGTAGTTTTTGCCTGTTAACAGATCGGCCTCCCAGCTTCCGCAGTGGGTAAGCTCCTGCGTTTCAGAAAGCATAGCTTCATTACGCTTAATTAATTCTCCCGCGCGTTTTTGTTCAGTAATATCATGCCAAACCACTAAAAGCATGCGTTTACGGTCTATTGTCACCGGGTTTATGGTTACCAAAACCGGGAATGTTTCACCATTTAAACGTTTGTGCAGCCATTCAAACCGCTGGTAGCCTTTTTCATAACCCAGCCGGTCCATTTCAATAGATTTCTCGTCTGACCGCCGGCCGTCAGGTTGATATTCGGGTGAGAAATCTGCCGGGTGATGCGAAAGCAATTCCGCTTTACTTTTACAGCCGATCATGGTTAAGGCGGCATTGTTGCAATCTACTATCCCATCCTTACCAAATAACAGGTGCGCGTCTGTTGAATATTCAAATATTACCCGGAGTTTTTCGTCGGCTAACCTGTTTTTCGTATTATCCTGCAAAACGCCGTAAAGCTTTGTTGCCCTGTTATTTTCAAATATTACTTTGCCGATAATTCTTACCCAAATATTGTTTCCTTTGGCTGTTGACAGGGGTATTTCAATATCCCAGGGGGCGCCTGTTTTGACTGCATTTTCAACTGCAGAGGTAAGAACCTGGCGGGCTTCCGGATTATAACGGTTTAAAATGCTTTCAACATCCGGTTTTCTATTGGGTTCGGCGCCGTGGATGCGCGCCACTTCTTCAGAATAGTATATCTCCTTTGTATTGAGGTCATATTCCCAAATGCCACTATTGGTAAGCATGCTGGTTTCTTTGAGCAACTCATCTACGTGTTTAAGCGCGGTAATATCATTAAAAACACCAACCAGTGATGCACCATGCTGATCTGTGTTAACGGGGTTAGCAATTCCCTGTACCCACTTTTTTTTACCGGATGGCAATTCAAAACAGCCTTCCCAATTCCATTGGGTAAAGTTTTGCAAAGATAATTGTGCCGTTAGCAAAAACGAGTTACGATATTGCGCAGGCATCAGGCCCAGGAAAATGCCGATGTCTTTGATGAGAATTTCTGGCGAAAGTTCAAACTCAGATTCGACAACGTTGCTCACAAAGGAAAAAGAAATGCCTGCCACCCTGTTTTGCAGCTCAAATAAAACAGATGGTATTTCATTCACTATTGGTGAATGATCGGAGAGGTCATTTCTGTAGGATAACATATTTCCCTTTACAAAATTCAGAAAAAATAGTTAATAAGTTCAACATTCGAATCCCGGACTTAGTAAAGGTTACAAAAAATAGCCGGAAACACGTTTCCGGCTACGATAAATAAATACTTATTAAACTAAAAAACTGAAAACAAATTATTTATACGTTAATAATTACATAAGGTTATAATGGATTTAGATATTTTTTTAAATAATATTTTTTGTCAGGAACGTAATTTTTTGTATTCCGGAATATTTTAAAGCAATTAACCTGAAAACAGGTTCTAACACCTTGCAGTGCATTATTTATTTGGACAATAAATTAAAAAAATTAAAAAATAAAAAAGAATATTTCTCAAAACGACAGAAGAGAAATAGTTAATAAGTTTATTACCTTATTCAAAAAAAAGTAATTAATTTTACAAATCAATTATAGACATGCCTAAACCGATTTAATAAAACCAAACTGATAGATAAAATGGCTAACCTAGAAACGCAGCATAAGATGGGCAGCGTATCTCAGAATTTATTTCCGGGAACGTGCCCGATAGCGCTAATGATCAAAACTCCATTGACGGGCTCACGAGGGCATTATACGCTTTTAAATTATTTCAAGAAATGTGCCCATGACAATTATAGTTAATATTTATATAATTAGTTAATAACATTATTTGGTGGTTTAATAAAACTGTTGTACTTTAGAACAACGCAAATCGAATAAAGAGTCTAAACCGATACTAACAAATTATTGCATTATGCCCGAGCCAAAAAGCTTTCATATCGCCCAAACTGCGCGCGTAAGTTTATCTTCCCCTGCTACTAACAAATAAACGTTGTTGCCATGGAAAAATTTACCGGCGATTACGCGATGTTTATGACCGACCCTTCCGGTTTAATTGTTACCTGGAATGACGGCGCAGAAGCTATTTTTGGCTATAAAAAAGATGAAATAATAGGAAATTCTATCAGTACCTTATATACGCCCTGTTCAACAAAAGATAACGAGCCTGCCAATAATTTGCAGCAGGCTAAAATATTTTCTAATTACCGCACAAAGGGCCTGCGGGTTAAAAAAGATGGTACATTATTCAGCGCAGACGTTTATTACATGGCCTTGTTTGATGACGAAAACCAGCTAACCGGATATGCTAAAACAACACGGATAATTAAGGACGGGAAGCCTGCGGACGAACTCTTAAATAAACAGTTTTTTAAAAAAAGGGCACAGGCAACACCCGAAGAAGATATTGTAAATGATAAACGTTTCCGTAAACTTATTGAAAATAGTTACGAAGGGATTAGCCTTTTGGACAAAGATTTTAATGTTATTTTCAGGAGCCACTCCGCCGAACATATCGGGGGCTGGAATACGAAAGAACGGGTTAAGCATTCTATGCTTGAGCTGATCCATGATGACGATCGGAATAGGGTATTACTCCAACTGAACGAAGTGCTGCAAAATAGTGGACAGCCGAGAACGATTGCCTACAGGTCAAAGCATATTAAAGGGCATTACCAATGGCTGGAAAGTATATTCACAAATTTTTTGAATGAGCCGGACATAAATGCCATAGTATGCAACTTTAGGGATATAACTGATGAAATTAAATCAAAAGAGTTATTGGAAGCCAATGAAAAATATTTCAGGGCGCTGGTAGAAAACGGAAACGATGGAATTGTCGCCTTTGACAGCAACAACAACCCGAATTACCTTTCACCAGGTTTTTATAGAATATTAGGGTACACAAAAGATGAAGTGATTCAAATGGACCGCTGGTCAATTGTACATCCCGATGACCTTGACAACACCAGGCTGAAAATTATTGAATGTTTCAACGCGCCCGGCATTCCGGTAAAGGTTACCTACCGCATGAAGAATAAGAATGGTGAATGGCGCTGGCTGGAAAGTACCTTTACAAACTTCTTTAACGAGCCGGCGATAGGGGGGATCATCAATAATTTCAGGGACGTTACAGAAAAAAAGGAAAGCGAAGCTTTAATTATAGAATCTGAAAGCAAATACAGGCTCCTTTTTGAAAACAATCCCTTGCCTATAATAGTTTGGGAATTTAAAACCCTGAAAATTATTGATAGTAATGAAGCTGCCCAGGTTAAATATGGATACACAGCCGGGGAGTTTACAAAGCTAAGCACAAAAGATATACGCCCGTCCGAAGACTGGCCGCTTCTTGAAGCAGCTACAAAAAATGAAGAAGCCTACGGCAAACGGCAACACCAGGTTTGGCGGCATTTAAAGAAAAATGGTGATGTGATGTACCTGGATATTACCGGGAGTTTTATAAACTTCAACGGGAAAAGGGTAGTATTATCCATATCCAATGATGTAACGGAAAGCCGGTATTTCACGGAGCTTGAAAAGTTAGAAAAAGAATTACTCGAAGCAAATACCTATAGCACTAAAAGCTTGCATGAGGCGCTGGATTTATATTTGAAGGGAATTGAAGCGATTAACCTGGGTATGATTTGCTCTGTACTGGAGAAAAAAGGAGATAGGTTGTATAATTTTTCGGCCCCGGGTTTGCCGCTTGCCTATCGGGACGCCATTGAGGGGATTGAAATTGGCCCTTATGCCGGCTCATGTGGCACCGCAGCGTTTTTTAATGAAAAAGTGCTGGTGGGCGATATTCAAGATGATAAACGATGGGCTAACTTTAAAATGCTTGCAGCCGAACATGATTTGATGGCCTGCTGGTCGCACCCTATTGTCGATGCGGTCGGCAACGTAATGGCCACGTTTGCTATTTACTATCGGCAACCGAAATACCCTTCTGAACTTGAAGAAGTGACCATCAGCAGGGCAGTGCACATTTTACAGGTGATACTGGAGAGTTACTACCGGCAACAAGCCCTGAAGTTGAGCAATGAACGTTTTGAATATGTTACGGAAGCAACATCAGATATTATATGGGACTGGGATTTGGAAACAAATGGCGTTTATTATTCAAAAAACATATACAAGTTATTTGGACATCCGGCTGGGGTTAATTACAATAACCTCCCCTTTTACCTTGAACATGTGCACCCTGAAGACAGGGAACGTGTTGTGCTTTACCCCGGGGAGGTAAAATATGGCACAATGATAAACTGGGCACAGGATTACCGGTTTAAAAAAGCTGACGGCGTTTATGCATATATTCGCGATAAGGGGGTAGTGATCAGGGACGAAAACGGGCTTGGAATAAGGATGGTCGGCGCGATGCAGGACGTTACTTTGCAAAAACTGGAAGAACACCGGTTAAAGCTGCTGGAATCGGTTATTACCCATACAAGAGATTCAATATTAATAACAAAAGCCGATCCACTCGGTGGCCCCGATACGCGCATTATATATGCAAATGAAGCTTTTACGAAAATGACCGGTTATTTGCCCGAAGAGGTAACTGGTAAAAGTCCCCGTTTTTTACAAGGGCCTAAAACAGGCAAAACAGAGCTGGAGCAAATAAACAACTCGCTTAAAAACTGGCAGCCATGCGAAGCAACCGTTGTAAATTATAAAAAAAACGGGGAAGAATTCTGGATAAATTTTTCATTTACTCCGGTTGCAGATGAAAAGGGCCAGTACACCCATTGGATATCTATTGCGCGTAATGTGACGCGGCAGAAAAACGAAGAGCTGCAAAATGCACTAATTGCTGAAATAAGCCAGGTATTTAATAAAGCTCCGAGACTGAAAGAATGTCTTGTGGGTGCCATGGAGATTATCGATAAGTATGGAAACTTTAGTTTGATGGAGTTTTGGCTAACCGATGCGGAAGGAAACAATATTAACCTGATGGCCAGTTTTACAAAATCGGAAAAGTTGAAGGCTTATACAGCTGATTCTGCCAGGTACACAGGTACAGTAAAGGGCGAGGGTTTGTTAGGCACAGCCTGGGCCACCAAACAAATGCAATATTGGCACTATAAAAAAGAAAGCACGGTGCCAAAGCGGATTGAAGAAGCGAAAAAAGCCGGCTTAAAAAGAGTTTACTCTTTGCCATTATTGTATAACGGGGAAGTAATGGGCATTTTACTTTTAAGTTTAGACAAGGATGAACTACCAAACTTTGGTTTTTCCGAAACTTTTGACACCTTCAGTAAAGTTTTTGCGGCTGAAATAAAAAGAAAACAGGCTGAGGACGACCTGAACCGGGTATTCAATTTTGCACCCGATATTATTTGTATTTCAGGTATTGACAGGTACTTTAAGAAAGTGAACCCTGCAATGAGCAGTTTACTGGAATATTCTGAACAGGAACTGCTGACTAAACCACTAAGTGATTTTATTCATCCCGAAGACCTGAAAGATAGTATTGTAGCTTTTGAAAGCCAAAACGACACGAAACCAACCATTTATTTTGAAAACCGGTATATCACCAAAACCGGAAAGATAAAATGGCTCGCATGGACATCAACCCACGTTAATGAGGATGGTTTGTTCTTCAACGTAGCAAAAAATATTACCGAAAAAAAGGAATTGGAAGAGTTGCTGAACAAAGCGACAAGACTGACGGGTATTGGGGCCTGGGAAGTTGACCAGGAAAAAGGAATTATTAATTGGTCGGATATTACCCGGGAAATACATGAAGCCGAACCCGGTTTTGAACTTCATATAGAAGATGCCGCCAATTTTTACAAAGAAGGGGAGAGCAGGGAGACCATTTCGGCAATAATGACCGATGCCGCCCAAAATGGAACGCCAGCTGATGTTGAACTACAGATTGTTACGGCTAAAGGAAATGAAAAATGGGTGCGCATAGTGGTTGACACCGAATTTATAAATGGAAAGTGTTCAAGGCTGTATGGTAGTTTCCAGGATATTGACGCCCGTAAAAAGATAGAAATGGCTTTGGAAGCATCATTGTCGGAGAAAAGGACCATTTTGGAGAGTATCGGCGATGCCTTTTTTACGGTTGACAAGGCATGGATAGTAACCTATTGGAATAAGATGGCTTCAAAGTTAACACATAAGCCAACAAACCAAATGTTGGGTAACCGACTTTGGGATATTTTTAACGAGGCGGTGGATTCGCTTTCTTATACAAACTACCATTTGGTTATGGAAACAAAACAGGCCGTCCATTATGAGGAATTCTACCGGGCTTTGGACAAATGGTTTGACGTAAGCGCATATCCTTCTGAAATAGGCATATCCGTTTATTTCAAGGATATCACCGACCGTAAAAAATCCGAAACACGTTTGATGGAGTTAAACGAAAACCTTCAGATTCAGGCTAAAGAACTCGCCATTTCAAATGCCGAACTGGAACAGTTTGCCTATGTAGCTTCGCATGACCTGCAGGAACCACTAAGAATGGTTACCAGTTTTTTAACCCAGATAGAAAGAAAGTATAACCCCGTCCTGGATGATAGGGGCAGGCAGTATATCCATTTCGCGGTGGACGGCGCCAAAAGGATGCGGCAAATAATTCTTGATCTGCTTAATTTTTCGAGAGTTGGCAGAACCGATGATGATATGGAATCGGTGGACTTAAATAAACTTATTAATGAAATACTTGCACTTTACCGTAAACAGATTGAAGAAAAACGTGCAAAAATAATTTTTAGTAACCTGCCTACCCTGCTCACGTATAAAACAGCGATAAGGGAAGTATTACAAAATTTGATAAGTAATGGTTTAAAATACCATAAACCCGGTGAAAGCCCCTTTGTAAATATTAACTGCAGCGAAAAAGAAGGACACTGGCTAATATCAGTAAAGGACAACGGAATTGGTATTGATGATACCTATTTTGACAAGATCTTTATAATTTTTCAACGCTTGCATACCAGGGAAGAATTTTCGGGCACAGGAATGGGTTTGGCCATTACAAAAAAGATTGTTGAAAATTTAGGCGGAAAGATTTGGGTGGAATCGGAAGAGGGTAAAGGAACTACCTTTTATTTTACACTATTAAAAAATGAAAAATCATGAAGCCGATAAATATTTTGCTGGTAGAGGATAATGAGGGTGATATACTTTTAACTACCGAAGCCCTTGATGAAAGTAAAATTATTAATAAAATAAGTGTAATTAAAGATGGTAAAGCAGCGATTACTTTTTTTGAAAGATTAAGTGAAAATGATATTTGGCCCGACCTGGTTTTGCTTGATGTTAACCTCCCTAAAATGAATGGCCACGAGGTTTTAAATTATTTAAAAAATAATGACACATACAAGAACATTCCGGTAATCATGTTGACAACTTCATCATCCGAAAAAGATATTATGGCCGCATATAACAGTTATGTAAACTGTTATATCACAAAACCCATTGATGTTGCAGACTTCATGGATGCAATTGTAAAGATTGAAGAATTTTGGATTAATATAGTTTCTATCCCGAGGAGATGATGTTATGGCAATTGATAAAAGAGCATATCAAATTTTAATAGTTGAAGATAACACGGGTGATTTTGCCCTGGTTGAGGATTTTTTATTTGAACAAATTGAAGCTCCATCAATTACTAATGCCCTCAATTATAAAACTGCTAAGGAGATTTTGTCAAATCAAGAAAATAAATTTGATATTATTCTTTTAGATCTTTCTTTGCCCGATAAAACAGGTGAGCAACTTATACATGGTATTAATGAACTGGCTGGAAACGCGCCGGTGATTGTTTTAACCGGATATGTCGACTTCACGTTTGGGGTTAAATCACTTTCGTTAGGAGTTTCAGACTATTTATTGAAAGACGAATTAACTTCCTTATCACTTTATAAAAGCATATTATACAGCGCCGAACGGAAAAGAATTAACATGGACCTCGCTGAATCTAAAAAAGAATACAGCGAAATGTTTAATTTAAGCCCATTGCCCATGTGGGTTTTTGACCTGGATACTTTAGGATTTTTAGATGTAAACTTAGCTGCCATTTCCCATTATGGTTATAGCCATGAAGAGTTTTTGGACATGACCATAAAAGATATCCGGCCGGCGGAAGATATTCCGGGTATGGAGCAGGCAATAATAAACTCTATGGCGACACATTTATATCAACCCGGTATTTTTACGCATAAAAAGAAAAACGGGGAACTCATAAAGGTCGACATTCAAAGTAACTCAATACGGTATAAAGGCAAACTGGCAAAAGTAATATTAGCAACGGATGTTACTGAAAGGTTAAATTACATAAAAGCGATTGAGGACCAAAACAAAAAACTTAGAGATATATCATGGATACAATCACACGTGGTAAGGGCGCCCCTTGCCAGAATCATGGGTTTGATTCCACTATTAAATGATCCAAATTGCAATAACGATGAAAAAACACAGATGCTGGGTTACCTTTCTTTATCGGCAAATGAACTTGATGAAATTATAAAAGAAATAACAAATAAAGTTAAGGAAAACAATAAGTTATATGAACTCGGATTGTAATCGGGCGTTATCTGATACTTAATTTATGTAACTTTTCGGCAAGTCGAACGTTGAAAAACAAAAGATTTATTATGAAAAGGGTTTTGGTTATTATTTGGCTGGTTGTGCTTTTATTTGGCATCTGCTCTTTATTTTGGTATAACCAAATAGTTTACAGTTTGCCTACACCTGTCCCTGCAAATTACAAAGTTGTACCGAAGGGTGAATTGATCAACTTTAACACCACATTAGGAGTTTACGGTAAAAAACCGCTTTTTTTGCACTTCTTTAATCCCGATTGCCCTTGTTCGCGGTTTAATATTTCAAATTTTAAATCGCTGGTAAAGCAATATAATAACCGGATAAATTTTGTAGTAGTGGTGATGAGCAGCAGGGCTTACACCGCAAAAGACATACAGGCCAAATTTGATTTAAATATCCCGGTCTGTTTTGATAAATCTATTGCTGCCGCTTGCGGCGTATATTCAACACCACAGGCTGTATTGATAGATGGGCAAACCAGGTTGTATTACAGGGGAAACTACAACAAGGCCAGGTATTGTACAGATGATAAAACAAGCTTTGCGAAGATGGCTATTGAAGGGTTGTTAAATAATAATGACAAGTTAGTTTTTAGCCAGCTTGCTTTAAAATCCTACGGATGTAAATTACCGGGTTGTAAACAATAATTGTCTATAAACATGAACCTTCAGCAAGAACAATCTTATCAGCAGGCAGCATACTTCCGGTTGGAAATTAAAAAAAGATCTGACCGGCTGATGAATTACTTTTTGACAGGGTTCTTTTTAATTGGCCTTGCACTCGCTGCTTTTTATGATACCTGGCTCATTGCCCTGGGTGTAGGTGGAATTTCATTGATTGCCTATTATTCCGTTAAAATAGCGCTGCCTGAGTCAGATTTATATCAATACGTTTTAAGCGCTGTGTACGGCATATTTATGGCCCAATTTATTTACGAAATGCACGGAATGTTCGAAATGCATTTTTTTGCGTTTATCGGGAGCGCCATACTAATAACCTATCAGAAATGGAGACTGCAAATTCCAATACTTATAGTAGTTTTTGTTCACCACGCTATATTTAGCTATCTTCAGGATATTGGCTTCCCGCACATTTATTTTAGCCAGCTGATTTATTTTGATTTCCAGACTTTTGTTATACACATCCTGCTCGCGGTAGGAATAATTTTTATTTGCGGTTTATGGGCCTACCAGCTAAATAAATATAATGAAATACAGATAAACCAAACCCTGCAAATGGCGGAATTACAGAAAGACGCGCAGCTATCCATCGAACGGAAACGAAATGAAGACGTCCTTTTGGAAAGAAATACCATATTGGAAAGTATAAGCGACGCATTTTTTGCTACAGATAAAAATTGGATAGTTACTTATTGGAACAGCACAGCGGAGAAGATTTCCGGAAAATCAAAGGGTGAAGTAATTGGCAATAATTTGTGGGAAATATACCAGGATAATTCAGAATCGGTTTTTTACAAGAAATTGCAAATGGCCCTGGATGCAGATATGCCGCAACATTTTGACGCTTTTTATGAAGCAAGTGAAAGTTGGTATGAAATAAGCGCGTATCCTTCGGTAAATGGCCTTTCGGTCTACTATAAGAACATATCCGAACGCAAGATTTCAGAATTGAAGATGAAGCGGTTAAATGAAGACCTTCATCAGCAGGCGAAAGAGCTTCTTATTTCAAATGCCGAACTGGAGCAGTTTGCCTATGTAGTATCGCATGATTTACAGGAGCCCCTGAGGATGGTCACCGGCTTTATGACCCAACTGGAAAAGAAATATGGTAATCTTATTGACGATAGGGGAAAACAGTATATTCAGTACGCGGTGGATGGCGGAAAACGAATGCGGCAGATTATTCTTGACCTGCTTGAATTTTCGCAAGTCGGCACTGCCGAGGACAAACTTGAAGATGTAAACATTAAACAGGTTGTATTAGAAATTCAAGGCCTGTACAGGAGAAAGATTGAGGAAACGAAAGCGAAAATAGAAATTGGCAACCTGCCGGTATTACATACTTTTAAAACCCCGGTACGACAAGTTTTTCAAAATCTTATCAGCAACAGTCTAAAATATCAAAAGTCTGGGGAACGTCCCGAAATCAGCATTTCATGTGTTGAAACCTCCCGGTTTTGGCAATTTTCGGTAAAGGATAATGGAATAGGGATATGCGCGGAGCATTTTGACAAAATATTTACCATTTTTCAAAGGTTGCATACCGGGGAAGAGAATCCGGGTAATGGCATGGGGTTGGCCGTCGCTAAAAAAATTGTCGAAAACCTTGGCGGCAAAATATGGGTAGACTCCCAGGAAGGCGGAGGCTGTACCTTTTATTTCAGCATTTCCAAAAACCTAAAAAAACAATTAGCTTAAAGGGACTGTAAATGTAAATGTGCTCCCCAACCCAGGTTCGCTTTCTACCCAAATTGTGCCCCCATTCATGGTTACAAAATCCCTGCATAAATTTAACCCTAAACCTGTGCCTTTTTCGTTTGCCGTGCCAAAAGTGGAATAGAATTCTTCGGAGCTGAAAAGTTTTTTTTGTACTTCTGTGCTAATCCCCTTTCCGGTATCGGCTACAGAAAAGTATAAAAAACGTTCTTTTACATAAGCCGAAACCGTTATGATATCGTTTGGATTGCAAAATTTTATCGCATTTGATACCAGGTTCCTCACTACTATATCTATGGTGTCCTTATCGGCAAAAACGTTCATCGTATTATCTATCCGGCTTACCAAATCTATTTTTTTATCTTTTGCCTGGTTCTTAAAATTTAGAAAATTGGCGTCTGCAATCTCTTTAATGTCAAACAATTGCTTTTTCAGGTGAATGCCTTCCATCTGGCTTTTTGCCCAATAAAGTACATTATCAAGCATCGTACTGGTGGCGGTAACATGTTGTAATAATTCACTGCTCAGATTTTCAACTTCCGCGTTTGTAAGCAGTTCATTATTAAACATGGCCAAAGCTTGCTGCAGTGTTGAAACGGGCGACCTCAAATCATGCGAAATGATTGAAAATAATTTGTTTTTAGCAATATTTAGTTCTGCAAGATTTTCTTTTTGACTCAGAATTTCCTCGTTTTGGGCGGTAATTTCGTGATTCTGTTGTAATATTTCCTGCTGTTGCAAATTAAGCAGTTCATTATCCCTTTTTTTAATCCGGAAATTCGTGTAATAAAATGCCGATAAAAGGATAAATGATAGTAATGCAAGCCCTATAACGCCGCCTACGGCATATTGCCGTTGAATGGTTATTTTTTGAAGAAGAATCAAAGATTCGGCTAATTTTTTATCCCGAAGAAGATTGCGGTTTACCTGTTCTTGTTTCTCAAGTTTATAATTATTTTGAAGTTTTGCAATTGCGCCAATGTTTGCCACATTAACAATACTGTCTTTAAGTTTGATATATTTTTCCTGGTAGTTATATGCACTGTTAAAGTTTTTTAAGGCACTATAAGCTTTTGCAATCTGGAGGTAATTTTCTGCCTGCTGCGATTTATAATTAACTTTTTTAACAAGCTCCAGGCCTTTTAAAGCTGCTTCCAGCCCTTTATTAAATTGATTTTCAGCTATATATATTTTACTCAACACAACATAAATCTCCGATAGGTTCGGGAATTCATCGGGAGGAACCCGGGAGCCGAAATTCAGGGCTTTCAATAACCAGCCTTTGGAAATACTGTATTGCCTGCGGTCGAAATAGATACTTCCGATATGAAAAAGGGAGTTTGCCCTAAACAAGTCCTGGTGTCCCTTTAAGCTTTCACAGGTTTTAAGTGATTGAACATAGCTGGCTAATGCCAGTGAATCCTTATTTAACTGCTCATAAGTACGCCCCATATTCATTTCACCACGCCAAATATTTTCGGGACGGTTCAGCTTATCGTATATTTCCAGGCTCTTCTTAAAATAAGCCAGCGCTTCGTTCAAAGCGTTTTCATCTTTATAAACTAAACCGATGTTGGAATAACTGGCGCCGATACCAATTTGATCATTTAATTTTTCGAAAATCTTTAGGGCGTTTAGGGAGGCATCGAGGGCTTTGGGCAAGTTACCTTCCGACTCGTAACCAACGCTGATCAATTGATAAGCTTTTGCTTCACCTTTTTGAAAGTGGATTTTTTTTGCAAGTGCCAGTTGCTCAAAGACGATCAGTAATGCCTTATTAGCAGGTAATTTGTCAATTGACGATATAAATAGCAAGCGTAAAGTATTTACCTTATTGGTATCATCGGGCATTTTACTTAAAACAAGTTTTAGGCTGTCTATTTCTTTGTTTTGGGCCCTTGTTGGTAAACTGTTTACAGTGCAGATAAGAAATGTGGCAAATAAAATTAGTTTTGAACTCATCAATAAATTCGTTTTGTTCTTTATTAAACAGCTTTAAAAATCTTCTGCCAGTAACACCGGAAATAAATGCATAATACGTCAGGAAGATATTCTGAAAAATTAAATCTAAAGTAATAGTTAAAGATTGACAAAAATATACATAGATATTCCTGAAACGAAAAGATATATCTTTTTTACAATTGAGCGCGGTATATAAGCGAATCAAGAACTAAGAACCAAGAAAAATGCAGCGGAGTAAACAATTCGATTAAAAAAGAGACGAAGTTAATCAGACAATGTCGTCAAACTACAGTATATACAATTTGATTTTTTATTTTGTCTTGGTTCTTGGCTCTAATATCCTGACTCTTGATTCATTTAAGCAATTAACAATAGCGTCATATAGCTTATCTATTTCAATGGGTTTACGCAGAAAGTCCCTGAACAGGGAGATATTCTCTTCCTTAGTTTCGGCCGTAACATCTGCGGTAAGTGCAAATATGGGGGTATTATAATTAGGGTTTTCTGGTTTGCGAATATTCGTCGCCGCATCAAAACCGTCCATTTCGGGCATATGTATATCCATTAAAATAAAATCAAAAACTTTCGATTTTGATTTTTCAACAGCTTCTATGCCATTCAGCGCATGTTCAGATAGTATATCCCACTTCGAAAGCAACTTACGGATTAACATGGCATTTATAATATTGTCCTCTGCCAGCAATACAGTTTTTCCACTAAGGTTAATCGCCCGATTTGAAATTGTTCTATTGGGACTGTCCGATTTTTTGAACTTTAAATCAAAGTAAAAAACCGAACCTTTGTTCAAAACACTATCTAGCCGGATTGAACTTCCATGCAACTCGATAAGTTTTTTGACGATAGCCAGGCCAAGGCCTGATCCGCCCTGTTTCCTTGTAGTAACGGTTTGTGGTTGGGAAAAAAAATCAAAAATACTTTCAAAATGATTTTCGCTGATACCTATTCCGGTGTCAAACACCTCAAAACGCAAAAGATCGAATTTTTCATCATGATTCAGTTTTTTAACATTTATATCAACCCGGCCGTAATCAGTGAACTTTATAGCATTGGTTACCAGGTTGCCTAATATCTGCGATGTTTTTGTTTCATCAAGTTCGTAACATTCCCCAACATCATCGCCGATATTTAGATTCAGACGCAGCCCTTTTTCCGTTGCCAGGCTTTCATAAGTTTTCTTTATATTTTCGAGTAATAATTTAAAATTAGCCGGGCGCATTTCAAGGGATGCCTTGCCGGCGTCGAGCTTGGTGAAATCCAGGATATCATTAATGATCAGCAGTAAATTATTTGAGGCAAACTTTAAGGAGTCCAACAGTCGCTGTTCTTCTTTATCAGCCTTATCGCCCAGCAGCGAAGCAATGGTTATAACCGCGTTTAAAGGGGTACGAAGTTCGTGGCTCATCGTCGATAAAAAATCCTGCTTTACGCGCGCCGCCTGTTCGGCCAGATCCTTTTTTTTGATGATCTCCGCTTTCTCAATTTGAAGCCGCGCTTCGGTTTCAATTGATTCCATCTGGGTGATCAACTCGTAGTTTTCTATTATCTTAAGCGTTTGACTGTTAATTACTGTTTCTTTTTGCTGATGATAAAGCTCCAGGTATTTAAGGGCATTAACCGGGTCGTTCTCTATTTTAAATACTTTGTAAAAAAGAAAGTAACACTTGTATTTAATCATCACAATATTGTGCTCCATGGCAAATTCAAGCCCCTGTTCCAAAGCCTGCTTTGCTTTTTGTAGCAGCCCCATTTCTACATAAAGATTTGAGATTTTATGGTAAGCCATGCCCAGACCAAGTGTTTCCCCCATTTTTTTGTGGATATCAATTGCCTCAATAAAATCTCTTTCCGCTTCTGCAAATTTCTTTTCCGCCAG
>Ga0302319_10009675_pt1 | contig 18499 bp, 18 predicted proteins | sample Bog_T0_2_FD_203319 | JGI IMG/M metagenome (GOLD analysis project Ga0302319, IMG submission 203319) | Peat permafrost microbial communities from Stordalen Mire near Abisko, Sweden - Bog_T0_2 | ecosystem: Environmental > Terrestrial > Soil > Wetlands > Peat | place: Sweden: Abisko, Stordalen Mire...
GCTCACCGCCCGCAGGCTGCTGCTGGAATCCGCAGCGGACTGCCTGCCGCACCCAGGCGACGCCGGAACCTTCGCTGCCCGGCTGATTGCCTCGGCCACGGAGGCGTCCCTGGCCCTCGATCTGGGCTCGGGCGATCTCGACGCCACCCTGTGTTTTGTCCGCGCCACGGCCGACGGCGGCGTGGATGCATGGCTGTTCGGTGACGGACTGGCGGCCGCGCGCACGCCGTGCGGCACCGAGGTGGCCATTGTGGACTGGGCCGGAAACCTCCCCGGGTATCCGGCCTACCTGGCCGATCCGGAACGGCTTGCACTCTTTCTTTCGGAATCGGAGGCCGCCGCACGGTTGGGCGGCCGGATGGCCTGCGAAGTGCGCCGCTACCTGATCGCGCACGACGGCACGGCCGCCCTTACCGGAAGCGAGGGGCACCACGCGGCCGCGGCCCTCAACGGCATCGGCTTTTCATGGCTGCCCGGCGCGGCGGATGTGGCCGCGGTGATGAGTGACGGCGCCATGCAGGTGTCCGGCGCGGCCTGGCCGGAGGTTGTGGCCGCCCTGATGGCATTCGGATCGGCCAGGACGGGCGCTTTCGTGACCCGCCGGATGAACCGCGCGCTGGCGTCGCTCTCCAAGAGCGGGCGGCGCCCGGCGGACGACATCTCGGTGGCGGCAATCGCCGCCGCGGTGCAGGACTGACGGGCCAGGACATGGCCGATATCTCCAAACCATTCACGGTCCACATCCAAGGCCGCGGCGCGCTGAAGTTCGGACCTGCCGACCACGTCGCCTCCGGCGGCGAAGGCAGCATCTTCAGGAAAGCCGGCATCGCGCTGAAAGTGTGGGACGATCCAGACCGGGCGGCCAAAGACCGCATGCCGGAGAAGCTGGGGTTGCTCTCGTCCCTGCTGAGGCATCCCTGCATCGTCGCGCCGGAAAGTCTGGCAACGGACAGGGTCGGCCGGGCCATCGGCTTCGTGATGCCATGGGTTCAGGACGCGTGGGCGCTGCCGCAGGCGTTCACCAATGACTGGCGGGCCGCCAACGGTTTCGGCGACGCCGAGGCGCTGGCCTTCGCGGCCCGGATGCGCGAGGTGGCGCTCTTCGCCGGAAGGGCTGGCATTGTCATGGGAGATGCCAACGAACTCAACGTTCTCGGCGTCGGTATTGGAATGACGTCCGAACCGCGCTACATCGACGTTGACCCGTGGGTGCTTCCCGGCTTCCCCGGCGGCAAGATCCTGCCGACCGTTCGTGACTGGCACTCGCCACCCTTCAGCCGCGAGGCCGACTGGTTCGCCTGGGCCGTGACCACCTTCCAGCTGCTGGTTGGCGTCCACCCGTACCGGGGCACGCATCCCGGGTTCAAGCGCGCCGATCTCGAAGGGCGAATGCTCGCCAATGCATCGGTGTTCGACCCTGCGGTCCGCCTCAGCCCGGCGGCGCGCGGCCGGGACCTGATCCCCGGCCAGCTCCGTGACTGGTACCGGGCTGTCTTCCATGAAGGGTTCCGCGGCGAGCCGCCGGAGGTTTCGCCTGCGGCGCACCGGTCCGCCGCGCGTCCTGCGCAGGCGACGACGCTGCCCGCCACCGGGGACCTTGTGGTCCGGGAGGCCTGGCGGCTTCCCGCCGGCCTGCTCCGCCAGGTGGCGCCAGATGTTGTCCTACTCGAGGGTGGCCTGTTGGCGTCCATGCCGGACGGGCGACTCTACGGGACCGCGCATCCCGGCGCCGCCTTCGCCCGGCTGGCGGACGGCGGCATCGCCGCGGCCAGCGCGGCATCCGGCATGCTCCGCTTCGGGGTGCTGCGCGCGGCGCCGGGCGCGTCCGCTGTGATGGACAGCGCAGGACTCGCGGCCATGACTGCATGGTCGGCGGAGAACCGCCTTTTCGCGGTCCTGCCTGACGGCCTGCTGGAGCTGCAGCCGCGCGTTGTCGCGGGCCGCACCGTCGCGCTGCCGGGCCGGAAGTGGTCGCTCAACGCGAACGCGACCGTATTCGGCGACAGCATCGCGCTGCTTGATGCTCTCGGAGCCAAATTCCTGGTCGCGCCATTTGGAGAGTCATCGGTTGCCGTGCTGCGTGTCCGCGGGCTGGACGGACTGCGGCCCGTCGCAATGATTCGCCGCGGCCGCACGGCGGTGCTCTCCCTCATCGACGCCGGAGGTTCCTACCATCGCGCGTCCGTCAGCTTCGGCGCCGGTTTCGCGGACTGCCTGATTACCCTGGAGGACACCGATGACGGGTCGCTGGGCGACGCGGTCACCGATTCCGGAATTGTCGTGCGCTTCGCCGCCGACGGAAGGCTCGAGCTTTTCTCGCCAGCGTCCGGCGCGCGCCGCCTTGCCGAATCTGGTGCCGCCGCGGGCGGCCGACTGCTCGCCGGGCCGTCCGGCGTGTTCTGCGTGGCCGGGGACCGGATGCTGAAGCTGTCCCTGTCCTGATGTCCACGGCCACAGCATGCCGTGGACGCGGCAGCGTGTTCCGCTGGCCGCCCGTTCAGGCATGTCGCGGAGCGCCGGGCATGGAACCACAGGTCCGGTCGGCCCAAGGTCCCCTCATTCGGGCGGCGGCCGTTCGTCGGTCAGCAGCGCAAGGATCAGGAGATCGAGCGCGGCGTCGGCCGGATTGTCCCCACCTGGGCAAATATCCGGCGCGACGGCCTTGATCGGTTCCGGTGCCCCTTGAGCCCTTGAGTCCGTGAACCGGTTACGGCTATGGTGCGCCCATTGGAGGATGGTAATGGCGGACCGGACCGCGGCGGCACGCGTAAGTCGGTATCGGGCGGCTCACCGCAAGCGAGGTGGGCGACGGATTGAGCTGTTCGCGCCGCACTGGGCGGTCGGATCGCTCCGGGCGACCGCGGAACGCCTGCGGAACAAGGACCGGCGCCTGGAAGGTGCCCGCCTGGTGCTGGAGGCCGTCCTGACCACCATGAATGCCCCCCGACCCCGACACATGGACCCCGAAACGCTGCTGGCTTGCCTGGCGTCTCCCGTCCTGCTGCCGGAATGGGAAGCACACATCAAATCGCTGTTCGAGGAAGTTTCAATCGAAGCCTTGCACCGCACCGTTCTCACCGGAGTCGTGGACTTCGAGGACTTGGCATGGGCAACCCGCGTTTGGAGGATCCGGAATGGGGAAAGCCGCGAGTGGGTCAATGAGATGGCCGACCTCCGTCTGGCGCGACCTGCTCCGCGAAACGTGTGCGCTGATTGACAGCCTGTCCGTGACGGCCTGGACCTTCGGGGGAGGGACGTCGCTGTCCGTCCACCTCGGCCATCGGCACAGCTACGACATCGACGCTTTCGTTGGTGCCTCCTCGGTCATCAGGGAACTGACCCCGAACCGCAACGCTGCGACGAAAGCCCTCCTTAAGGGACGCCCATACGAGTATCCAGGGCATTACCTGAAGCTGCATCTTGAAGGTGGCGAAATCGACTTCCTTGTATGGACAATACTGTCTGAAACACCGACGGTGGAATGGGAATTCGAAGGGCGCATCCTGGCCATCGACACGCCATGGGAGACCGCTGGCAAGAAACTCTTCTACCGCCCGTCAACCCTGAAGGTGCGGGACATATTCGACCTCGCCGCGGTGATTGAGGCATTCCCGAACGAGTTTCTGGCGGTGTTGCCGGAAGTGGAAGAGAAGATGCCATTGGCCATCGACAGGGTTGACGCCTTCCTGCCGGCTTACGAGGCCGATGCCATCAAGGAGATCAACCCGACGGAACGCGGCGAGCACCTCATGCGGCGCGATGCGGCCGAAACCGTGCTCGGATTTCTCCGGTCGTGGAGCAGCGTCCCACGCCGCTTCAGATGACATGGTCAAATCTGAACGTAGAGAGTTGTTCAGAAAACCTGTGTCAACGTTATCAACCACCAAAGGCTAGGCTACGCGTGGCACCAGCCGTCACGGCGTGGCTGGTTTCGCCGGGGGTCCCACCCGGTGGAACGACAGTTGCGAACGAATCCCAGGGAATTCCGTCGGCTTTTAGCGCTCTTTCATTGGCCAAAAGCTGCCGACGTTGCCTTCCCGTGCTTCGCAAGCACTTTGCCGCCTCCCGTGCTGCATGCACCGCTTTGAGCACTTCCGGCCACCCTTCCCATGCCGGGTCGACCGAAGCCTTGCTCTGCAGGCATTCCGGTCTCGACATGGTAAGTGGCGCGCCATGGGGTTGCCATACGCGCATAGTGGCTGGAAGTATCTCCTCAATGCCCATTGCGCGCCGCGTGGTGGCGCCAGCCGCCGAATGTCCGTGTCGGAGAGCCTCAGCCTCAGAGGGTCAGGGAGCCATGACCTTCCCCTGCGATCCGGGCACCCGCCGACCCGCGGCAGGCCAAGCCTCCATCAGGGTCGCCTGACATCATCGTGAAATCCACTGCCAACCCGGCTGGCAGCCGCCGGGCGGGCCGAGTGCACACCGCCTCGCCAAGTCCGAGATCCGGCACCGAGGCGAGCACCCCATCCCGACGCAGGCATGGCACGGCGGCGAGCACGCGGTGAGGGATGCCGCATATCCAGGGCTTATGGCGCCCTTGGGTATCCAGGATTTCCTGACGTTCAGGCGCGGCGGCCACGGCGGCGAAGGCCTAACATCCCCAGGACGGCAACCGCAAATCCAGGGATGGTCCCGGCGAGGGCGGGTAGGGGTGCGCCCACTGGACCAGTGAGGGCTGTCAGGGACTCCGTTGCGGTCCCATAGGAAATGTCAAACACCACCCCGGTGATGCCCGGCGAAGAGAACACCGCGGACGTGTATGTGCCGCCGTTGGCCACGTCTATGTTGATCCAGGCGTAGCCTTTGGCCGATATCACGCCCTTAAGCTGTGCCGCGGTGATTTCGCCAAGGGCCGTGCTGCCGTTGTAGAGGGTGACGTTGAACGGGTCCTCATAATACGCCGGCAGGTATGTTGTTGCCAGGAAGCCAAGGTAGCCTTCTGCCCGCGGCGGCGTCATCGTAATTAGGGGGCCGTTGATGGTTTGTATGTAGTTTGTGGTAGCTGCCAATCCAGATCCGGGAACGATGGCTCCGTTAAGTGGCCCTGTCCAGACGGCGTCTTGGCCGTAAGTCGTGGCAGGTCCGGAGAATGTCGCGCCGGAGTTGGTGAAGGAGAACCCCTGGTTGGCATCCACCTTCGTCGAAATCACAACAGGGGTGACGGACGCATCGGTTTGCAGCCCCGGGAGGTCAGCGGTCCACAGCAGGTTGCCTGTCTGGGTGACGGCGGCTTTCGCCTGGCTGGCGGCCATCAGGCAAAAGGCTGCGGCAAAAACGGCTGAAACCCTGGTATCCATCTGGACGTTTTCCCCTTGATCACCCGAAGCGTGCCCAATGCCCAAGCGGAAGGCATTCATATGGCAGTTTCCTTTGAATCGTAAGGCAAGCCGCCGCACGTGTCAAAGGAAAACTCTCGCCGTGGGTGCGCTCTCCGTCAGATGCGGCATGCCGATTGGACGGGTGCGTCAGCCCCAACGAGACCCGTACCGATTTGGCGTTCTTCCGGCTGCGATAGGTGTCCACCGGCCCCGGGCAACCACAAGGGTCCGCCGCGCACGAGAACGACTTGGCCTGGGAGCCGCTCAGATCGCCGGATGGCTGCCCGGGGGCTGGGTTTGGCGGCCAATGACACTCTCGCCGTCCAGTCCCCGTCCTGGCCCGTCGGCGGGCCCAGCCTGTTGGAGACAAATCGCAATCTGTCTCCAACAGCGCCCATGCCCAGATCGGTGCGGGCCAACTCAGCAAACGCTGGCAGCCACCCCAAAGGTTCCAGAAGCGTCGGTCGGCTGGGCATCCCTCATGCCGTCGGCCACCCGACTGCCGACACCAGGGAGGCCGCCGCTCAGCCGACACGTCAGCCTCGACAAAGGCGGATGCCCGTCCACCAATCAGGCTCGCCGCCCGCTGCGCCCATCGGTCCAGCGAAGTCACCTCCGGTTCGGGAATTTTCCGCCAATCCACGCAATCCCCAAACGCCGAGAGGCGTCCGCCGCCGAACCGCATGCATCAGGCGCACCGGGCAGCCTTCTGCCGACCTGAAGGGTTCCATCAAGCCGGGACGGCATCAGCCGGCGGCGGCCCGCAGCGCACGAAGAACTCGTCCTTTATCCCAGCAGAACGGGACGGCGGATGATAACGGAGGCATCATCGCTGGCATCCAAATCGAAGTCGGCACGCCTCCGGCGAATTCGACAAGCTCGGCATACATCGTCTTGATTGGGGGCGGGCAGCGTACTGATTTGCGGCATGCCGAACTCCATAAGTGCCTTCTGGCCAGGCCGACGACACATGCCCTTATGGGAGGCCGACCCATTTCGTCGAGGACAGAAGTTTGGCCACTGTTTCAATGGCTTTGCGGCAGCCCTGTATGTTCCCGGGGAACGGGGGACCAGTCACACCGAGAGACGGGGCGTGCCATGCCCACAAGGCTCGCCGTTCCAAACCGTGGGGGACAACATCGGCATGTCCACTGCCAACCCGGCTGGCAGCCGCCGGACAGGCCGCGTGGACACCGCCTCGCCAAGTCCGAGATCCGGCACCGCGGCAAGCACGCCATTCCGGCGAAGGCATGGCACGGCGGCTAGCACGCGGTGAGGGAGGCCGCAGCCATGAAGCTTCCTGACCGCCGTTGCGTCCGCATCCCCCAGCGGGCCGACGGTCAGGCCATCAGGAACACCGTAACCGAACCGGATACGCCCGTCCCACATGGACCAGTCGGCCGCCGGGGCAGGTGGCGCCATGGCGGATGCCTCGCGCGCCACCCAGCTCCTGCGGCCCTGCCGCCACAGGACGGCGCCCGCGATACTTCCGGCACCCCTGTCCAGCAGGTCAAGAAGCTGCCTGTCGCCGACCGCGGGCACCCTCCCGGTTGCCGCCGTCAGGATTGGGCGGAACGCCTCGGCCGCGGCGGGTCCCAAGCCAAGGGCGTCCGGATCCAGGGACACGGCACCGCCCGCGTGCAGCTTGGCTCCCGCCATGGCCAGGCGTTCCGCGGCCGCGCTGCGGATGGCCGCCAGCCGTTCGCCGTTTTCCGCTGCGGTCCGCAGCAGGAACGCGACCCGCACGGGGTCCGCGGCCAGTGACTCCCTGATCCGCGCCCGCGCATAGCGGCTGTCCCGGTTGGACGGATCCTCGACCCACGGAATTCCCGCATCCAGCAGGAAGGTGCGCATGTCGGCAGGCCAGCACGGCAGCAGTGGCCGCACGAGGATGGCGTCCTCCGCAGCCCGGACGGGAAGCATCCCGGCGAGCGATGACGGCCCGCCACCGCCGCTGCGCAGCCGGTGCTCGACGGTCTCGGCCTGGTCCATCCGGTGGTGCCCGACGGCGAGGATACCGATGCCTTCCCGGCGGATGGCATCCAGCATGGCGCCGTAACGCGCGTCCCTTGCCCGCTCCTGGATGGCGGTTCCCTTGGACAGGCCGAGGCGGAGCACCCGGCATCTGGCGCCAATCCCGCGCATCATGGCGGCCACCGCGTCTGTCTCGGCGGCGGCCTCCGGCCTGAGGCCATGGTCGCAGGTGATGGCGAGGAACGGGATGCCGCGCGCCGCGGCCCACTCCGCCAGCAGGACAGCGAGGGCGGTGCTGTCGGCTCCACCGCTCACGCCAGCCCCGACACCGCCGGACCACTCCCGGTCCGCGACGCCGAGCCGGTCCATCAGGCCGGAGAACCGCTCCTGGAGCGCGTTGGTCATGGGAAGGTCATGCTGGCGGCTATGGCCAGGAAGACACCGGGGCGGCAGCGGCACCCGCTTCGCCGGGTGGCTGGACACCGCGCCTGCTGGCGAACCATCCCGGCTGGCGCGCTTCCCTGCGCACCACCCCTGCCTCCGGCGCCGCCACCCTGAGCCCGGTCCGCCAGTCCGCGAGGTCCCGGAAGCCGCCCGCCAGCGCGTGCACCGCTGACGGGGCCAGGCATCCGCGCAGGACCGTGACAGCCTCGGGATTGCCGTCGCCGGTCGAAAACCTGACCAGCACGCCGCCCGCCCCGTAACCTGTGACAGTGCACAGCGCGTCCTCGACCGGTAAGGATGGCAGGGAAGGGTCGATCAGCCGCGACAGCCGATTGCGGTGCGCGGTGAAACCGAAGCCGACTTTTGTCTCTGCCAGCCGCCCGCAGCGGTCGAAGATTGCGGCGCACAGCAAGGAAAATTGCTTGAATCCATAGGTTTCCGCGACCATTTGCGGCTCGACCGCCTGGTCACCGCTGTCCGTGGCCCCGATCCAGTAGCGCTCAACCAGCCTGCCGCCCCCGTCACGTCCGGCAGCCGCGCCGACCGTAAAGCCGGAGACCGGCTCCGGAATGGTGTCGGAACCGGAGCCAAGGAAGCCGGTGAACGGCTCGAACATCACCTCGGCTGAAGCAAACGGGGCAAATTCATCGGACACAGTGGCCTCCCGCAACCAATCCACCGCATCCTAGCACAGTCCCGGCGCATCCCGTCCCGCGGAACAGCGCCATCCCGCCATTTTCCGGGCCGGCCGTCCCAAGACCGCCGGACGGCCATCCCGCATGGCTTGCCCATTGGGGCAGGGCGAACGGCGTGCCCCAATGGTCTCCCGTTCGCGAGGCCGGCGGCCGCGCAGTGCCCGTCCGGGAACCAGGCTGGCGGCGCGCCCACGCCGGCGGCAGGCCATGCAGCCGCCCCGCGTCCCAGCCGCCGGGGTGCCTGAATTATTTTCCTTTGGTACCGCCAAATGCACTTGCACACTGTCCCTTGCCGGGCGCTTCCATAGCTTGATGGGTAATGCCCGCCGCGGGAGGCCGCCGTGAACATCGTGACCGTGACGCACCGCACCGCTTACCGTTATGCCAGCCCGGTGGGGCTCGGGGAGCACCGCCTGATGCTCCGTCCCCGTTCCAGCCCGGACCTCACGGTCATCGACGCACGGCTGTATGTCAGCCCGAATGCGAGGCTGGCCCGCAGGCATGACGCCCTTGGGAACATCATTGACACCGCGTCATTCGAGGGACGCTGGCAGGAGCTGCTGGTCGTCTCCAGGTTCACCGCCAGGCACACCCCGCGCGGGGTCGCCGAAATCAAGGCTGCGGCGCGGATGTTTGGCTGCACGCCTCTCCTGCCGGATGAGGCCGGGCAGATCATGCTGGCGTCGCAGCGCACGTGCGCCGACCCTTCCGGCGCGGTGGCAGCCTGGGCCGGCCATGCGGCGGCGACGGCCCAGGCTGGTGACCATTTCGACCTCATGCGCGCCATGGCAGTCCTGATTCATGAGGATTTCACCTACACCCGCCGCGAGAGCGAGGGCACGCAGGCGCCCGAAGAGACCCTGCGGCTCGGCACGGGATCATGCCGGGACTTCGCCTATCTCCTTATCGAGGCGGCGCGCAGCCTGGGCTTCCCGGCGAGGTTCGTATCGGGGTACCTTTACGAACCCCTGGAATCCGGGGAAAGCGGCGCCCTCACCGGGGGAGGCTCCACGCACGCGTGGGCGGAAATCCACATTCCCGGCGCCGGGTGGGTGGATTTCGACCCGACCAACAACCTCGCTGGCGGGCACAGCCTGCTGAAGACTGCCTCGGTCCTGAAGCCGTCCGATGCGCTGCCTCTCCGCGGCACGTTCACCGGGTTCAGAAGCGACTACCTCGGCATGGACGTCGAGGTGTCCGCGACGTCCGAGCATCCCTCGCGGTGGCAGCCGCAGGCCTTGCGCGATCCCTCCAGGCCGGAGAACCCCGCCTGCCACGCCCCCGGGATGTAGCGGGCGCCTCACCAGCACCGCAGGGCCCCGGGCCCGGCAGGAAGTTGCGTGGCCTCACAAGGAAATTGGAATGCTTACGGATCCGGCCCCCGCGCCGCCCGGCGCCGGGGAGGTGGCCTCGTCCGCGGCGGCGGCGCTGCTCGGCTGGGACGGGCTCGAGATGGCGGAGCTGCCCATTCCGGTGCATGCGCTCCGCCCCGGCGATGGCGCGGGAGGATGGGACCCGGCACTGCCGCTTTGCGGCTGGGCCTATCCCGCGTTCCTGGACGGGCGGCTGGCATGCCTTGCCGTGGCCGCCGCGGACGGCGGTGGCGAAGCCTTCCCGGCCGGACAGGGGACCGCACTTGGCGAGGCGCTGGAAACCGCGGCCGGGATAGCGTGGAGCGCGCCGGGTCCGGCATGCCTGCGGCTGGTCAGGGTGCCCGGCGCGGCCGACGCGTTCTGGATCGAGTGGGGGCACGACACCTTCGTCCCGACAGACTTTCCCAGGGCCGTCCCCGGCCCGGAGTTCGCGTGGTACGCCCGCGGTGCCGCCGGCGGGCGTTATGGCGGGGACACATGACAAAGGAAACATGGGAAGGGCTGGCCGTCCCGGTTGCCGGGCGTGCGCCTTCGGCAAGGAAAGCGCCTTCAGCCCCGCCGCGCCGGCGGACCTCCCCAGGCGATTTCCGGGCGGCCAGGACCTTTCTGGCGCGCTTTTTCCTTAGCCTCACGTTAAGTTGAGGATCGCTCCGGGTGGTTCCGGAGTATATGGCCATGTCCGGCGCGCCAGACGGAAGCGGTCCCGGCCATCCCGGGAGAAAGGGAACATTCGATGCCCGGTGAATGCCGCAAGCCAAGGATTCTGTACGCCGAGGATGACCGTCTTATCGCCGGCGCCATCGCCGACGTGCTGGCGGATTTCGGGTTTACCGTCTGCTGCGCCGCTGACGGCATTGAGGCCGTCAAAGCGGCGGAGGCATTTTCTTTCGATGTGCTGCTGACCGACCTTGAGATGCCGCGGATGAACGGCCTGGAGCTTGTCGCGGCCCTGCGCGCGGACACGCCGTCGCTGCCCGTTGTCGTGCTCACCGGCAACCCACCGGACGGGGGAGCGTCCGCATTTGCCGGGTTGGGTTCCGGACCGTTCGTCCTGCTCAGCAAACCCGCCCGGCTCGATGACATCGAGGCTGCCCTGGCGCAGGTGATGGAAGGGGGCATTCTGTCCGCCTGAAGCCCGGCGCAGCGCTGCTCCCGGATCCTCCGGCCCGCGGATCCGGCTTCCGGCATCCTGGCCGTCCTGGCGGGGAGGGGCCGTTCCGCCCGGACCAGACTGCGGTTGACGGACGGGGCGCACAGGGAGAAAATCGGCTTTCCCAAGCATAGCCGAGGTTTTCCTTGTCCAAGCCCGCGCGGCCCGTAACGGCTTTCATGGCAGCCAGCCTGTTGCCTGGCGTCCTTATCCTCCTGATCATGTGGGTCTTGCCCGTTTCCGGCGGGGATGGTGACCGCCAGGCCATGGCGATGCGCGGGTTCGCCAACATGTGGGCGGCCGGGCAGGCGGTGGCCGGCGGAAACACCGGGGTGCTGTTCGACCAGCCGGCCTACGCCGCCTTCGTGCGCGGGCTGTTCGGCAAGGCGTTCACCGAGCAGATGTGGGGGTATCCGCCACCGGCGCTGCTCCTGGCCGTCCCCTTCGCCATGCTGCCGATGCTGGCCGGCTTCATGATGTGGACCTTCGGAACGCTGGCCCTGTTCTGGGCCGCCATGCGCCGGTGCGGCATGGCGGCCGGCGTGGCCGCTGCGGCCATTGCCAGCCCCGCCGCCCTGGACGGGGCGCTGTCAGGGCAGAACGGGGCGCTTACCGCGACGGCCCTGGCCGGCGGACTTTTGCTTGTCGGCACCCGACCCGTGGCAGCCGGCGTCCTGCTTGGGCTGCTGGCACTGAAGCCGCAGCTGGCATTGCTCATCCCGGTATGTCTCATCGCCGCAGGCTACTGGCGCGCCGCGCTGGCGGCTGCGGCCACCGCCGGGGTCCTCGCCGCTGCCAGCGGTTTGTGCTTCGGCTGGGACACATGGGCGCACTTCGCCACCGACACCCGCGGCTTCATGGCAGCCGTGCTCGCCCAGCCGTGGACCGGCGCTCCCGCACAGGCGAACTTCACCAGCCCGTTCTTCGGTGCCCGCGCCATGGGGGCGCCGCTCTGGCTCGCCTGGGGCGTCCAGGCGTCCGCATCGGCGGCCTGCGCCGCCCTGGCATGGCGCCTCTGGCGCATGCGCGGGTGCGATCCGGTGATGCGGATGGCTGTGACCGTGCCGCTCGCACTGCTCGCGACGCCCTATTCCCACAACCACGACCTGGTGGTGTCCGCCGCCGCGGCGGCCGCGGTGGGCGCGGCGGCGCTGCGCGGCAGGTGGCTTCCGGGTGAGCGCGTGGTCCTTGGCCTGGCCTGGGCATGGCCCGGCCTGTCGCCCCTGCTGGCTGCTCTCGTTCCGGCATCCGCGGCGTTTGCCGCGGTGACCGCCTGTGCCGGGCTGTCCGGGACGGCGTGGTGCGCGTGGCGCCGCCTGGACCCCGGTGGCGCAGACAGACGGCGTTCCGCGAGGCCGCGTGTCAACGAATTGGTTTTGGCAGGCCAGGGAAGGGGCGGACCACCGACGCCATCGCGAGATTTGGTGCCCTGTTCTGACTTGCTGGCATCCTGACGCCGGCGGAGCGCATCATTGGAGGCGATGCCCAAGGCCGACGCCCTCCTCCGCCGGGCCCTGCCCGCCCGCATGAATGGAAACCATCCGATGCATAAGCCTGCCGCCACATCCAGGCATTCCCCGCTTGGCGCCATCATTTCGCTCACCGGCCACATAAACCGCGGGCTCGCCGCCTCGCTGGCTGCGTTTCTCGCCTGGGGCACGGCTTTCCTTTGGAGCGACATGCCGGACAGTTTGCCGTGGTACCTGTGCCCGCTGCTGCTTGTCGCAGTGGCCGGCATTGGCGGCACGGGCGCCAGCCTGTGCTTCCGGAGGCGCGCCACAGGAGGCTCCCTGTCTTTCCCGGAGGCGAACGTTGGAGGGGCGGCCGTGGCGCCATCCACCTATGTGGCAGCCATTTCGGCCGTCCTCGGATCCGCCTGGGTTTTCTTCATTCTCTCCGCCATCGCGGCTGACGACGGGTCTTTCGGCCCTTTGCGGGAAACCCTCAGTGACCTTGGCTGGCCGCAGCTGCCCGTGGTGGCTGCCATATCCGTGGCAGTGGTTGCCCTGTTCGATTTTGGCCACACGGCCAATGGCGCGCCGGCCCGGTTCACGGACCGGACCAGCCTGACCGTCCCATCGCCCAGGACGATTGCGCGGCAGGCATGCGGCGCCGGCCTGCTTGGGCTGGCCGGCCTTGGAGTCCTGTTCCTGTTCGGTTTCAGCTTCAGCGGGGATGTGACGGAGCCCGGCATTGCCTGCTACGCCGCAGCGACAACGCTGCTGTTCGCGTCAATGGTGATGGAGGCATGCATCCGCACGGAAAGCGATGCCTCGCCAGTTCAGGCTGATGGCGGAGAGGCCGCCGCCCGGACGCCGCCGGAGTGATCCTGTCGTGGCCGGCGCCGGGCATCTTCGTGGCGCCGGGAAACGCCCTGAAGCCCGGCATTGCCCGGATGGACGGCTCCCCGCGCAATGCCTTTTTCGCATCGGGCGGGGATTTGCCGCTGGGATGCATCCGGACTTCCGGCGGATTGATTCCCGGTGCTAGGATTGGAGGCGTCCAGCCACGCCGGCGCCCGCATGGCGCGACAAGGAAATCGGAGACCCATCATGACGCGTTCGCTCAAGGCGGCCTTCCCGCTGCTCCCGGTGGTCTGGCTTTGCGCCTGCACGGCGCCCCCGATCTATCCGGTGCCCCCCATGGCGCAACAGCTGGCGCCCTCGGACAGCATCCTGGGCGAGGCATGTGACGGCCACGATCCGTCGGCTGGGCTCCGCCTTTCGGGGCATACGCTGCTCGTGGTGCGGGTTGACGTCTCCACGCTGGCGGGTGCCGGGAACGAGGTTCCGTATGCGCGGATAGCCGCACCGGCAGGCGAGGGCATCTCGCAGATGGCGCGCCCCGCATTTTCGGGACACCCTGGCCCGGAGGCTTGCGGCGGGACAGCGGTGTGGACGGTCGTGCGGCGCGAGAATGGCGTGCTGTATCTGGACTGGCGGCTCGAGGTCGCGCCGCCCGGCGGCTCCGGCACGCTTCCCGCGGAGCCCTGGCGGATAACCGGCCGCGCTCCGGTGGACGAGGCGCGGGGGACCGCTTCCGGCATGGTGGCCTTCCAGGCGTTCGGCCATCAGATGGTTGCCAGGCTGACCGCGGCCCCGGGGCCGGTCTTCGTGGCGGACCAGCACCGCCGGGAAGCGGCCGAGGCGGCCGCCCGCCATCCTTACCCGATGTTCGCGGCTCCGCTGCCGGACGAGCGCCCCTACCGGACGCTTGACGACGTCACCAACCCGGGTTTCCAGCGCTGAACGGGCGGACGGGAATCGGGGAGGAGGGCTCCACTGCCAGCCTCCGCCCGGCCGCCGCGGACAATGCTGGCAGGCCCGGGGCTGCGCGGGAGACCGCAGGGCGCGCAAGCCGGCCACGGACAACGGGGAGGCGGCATTGGGCGCCACGGAAAAAATTGCCATCGCGCTGGCATGCGTCATCATCCTCCGGATGACGATTGTTTTCCTCATCCGCATCGCGGTTGCGTTTGCCGCACCTTTCCTGCGGATCGCCACATGGCTGCTGGGCGCTGTCCTGGCCGCGTCCGTGGCGCGCGACGCCGGTTTCGCGCTTCCAAGCCCGCAATCCCTCAACGGATGGCTTGCCGACATGCCATCCTTCCTCGGATGGCTTGGCAGCCTGCCATGCGCGGCCGGGGTTTTCTGTGGCCATCCCGGCATGATGGCCGGGCCAGGCGGAGGATGACGTGGCAAGCAAAAAATGGTGCCACCGGGGAAGGCCTCTCCGGCTGCGGATTGGCGGCTACGAGTTCGCCAAGAAAGGCGTGCTGCGCTACGACCTGACAGATCCGTATCACCTCGCCGTCGGCCTTTCCTGGGGCGGCTTCCTGTTGTGGGTTGGCGGCGTCTATGTGGCCACGAACCTGTTTTTTGGGGCGTTCTATACGCTGTGCCACGGTTCGGTCGCCAACGCGACGTCCTTCTCGGACGCGGTTTTCTTTTCGGCCGAAACCCTCACCACCGTCGGCTACGGCGACATGCACCCGGCCTCGCTGTCCGGACATCTTGCCGCGGCATTCGAGAGCCTCTGCGGCCTCGTGATGACCGCCATCCTGACCGGGCTTACCTTCGTGCGGTTTTCGCGGCCCAAGGCCCGCCTGCTGTACGCCGACCGGGCAGTGGTGACGCATCGGAACGGGAAGCCGACCCTGATGATCCGGCTGGCCAACGCGCGGCCGAGCATCATTACGGGCGCCGAGGCCACGCTCAGCGTGCTGATGCCAGCCCGCACCCGCGAGGAGCAGTTCTTCCGCCGCATCCAGGTCCTGCGCCTGGAACGGCCGGTGAACCCGATCTTCGTGCTGACGTGGACGATCGCGCACGTCATCGACGCGAGCAGCCCGCTCTCCGGCTTCGGCCCCGATGCGCCTTTCCCCGACAACTTCCGTCTTGTCCTGTCGGTGACCGGGCGCGACCGCACACTTGCGGCCGAGGTGCACGACATCCGCGACTGGGGACCCGATGATGTCGTGTTCGGATGCCGTTACGAGACGACCGTCGGCTTTGACGAGGACGGTCGCACAACGGCTGACCTGACACGGATCAGCGCCATCGAACCGGACCCCATCTGCGCCAACCGATAAAACGGCCAACTCCTGCGATCGGGCCAACCATTCGCCGCCATCGTATCACCAAGACCAAAGGGCTCAAGCCCCGGACGGTGTACATCCCGGCGGCTTTTTCGGCCGAAAGGGCCTCGGGACCCTCGCCTTTTGACAGCGAGCCTGGCTATCCTGTTGGGATGGGCAGAATCCATGCCAGGCAAGCATTGGTTGGGCACAGAGCCGGCCCCGCAAACGCCGTCACCCGACGCTTTCCGGGCGATCCGATCGCCGTCGCCCGGAAAGAACCAGAACACCGGAGAGCACCATGAGCAGCGAAACAAGCCGCGGCCTGATTGAATCTTTATTCTCATTCAAAGGGCGTTCGTCACGCTTGGCCTTTTGGCTGTGCTTCTTTCTCATAACTCCATTCTTGCTGGTTCTCAATATCGCTATAGATTTAGCTACAAAACATAACGATGAAAGCGGCGTAGTGGTTTTGATCCTGCTGCTACTGTTTTCCCCCTTTTTGTGGATACAGGTTGCGGTTTCCTCGCGCCGCTGCCATGACCTCGGACGTTCCGGGTGGTTTTTCCTGGTTTCCTTCATTCCGTTCGCAGGGCCCATCGGGTTCTTGGTCTATGCCGGATTCTTCAGAGGCACGGCCGGCGAGAACCGCTTCGGTGCCGACCTGCTTTCCTGAGCACCACCTCAGACCGGTCCAGCGACACGCTCCCATCCCCCAAAGGCTGCGGGTTTTCCCGCGCCGGTTCGATAAGCGGCAAGCAACACAGCGCCCCGTTGGCGGGCGCCCTGTTGCAGCCGGAGTGTCAACCGAGGCCAACGGCAAACCGCGCCTTTCGACGGGCAACGGCAATCAAATCGGACAAACCCGGGCGCCTTGGCATTGCGCCATGTCGATTCCGCATTCGCGCCCGGCGGTTTCAGACAACGTGCGCCGGATCGGGATGATGCGGCCCCCGCGCTGACTGATGCCAACGGCGGCGGAACGCGGGGAAACGGCGGCATGGCCGCCACCCACGCGCTACGCGGCCGTTTTCTGCGCCTGCTCGCGCTCGGCCGCGTGGTAGTTCCGGCGGATGGCCGCCAGATCGGCTGACGGCTGCGGGAATGACAGGCCAAGGTCCCCGATCGTGTCGGAGAGAATCCGCATCACCGCCAGGTCACGGAACCATTTGTGATCGGACGGAATCACGTACCACGGCGCCCCGGGCGTGCTGGTGGCGCCGATCACCTTCCCGTAAGTGTGCATGTAATCGTCCCACAGCGCGCGCTCGCTGTAATCCGCTCCGCTGATCTTCCAGTTCCGCGCGGGATCCTCAAGGCGCTGCCCGAAGCGGGCCAGCTGCTCCTCCTTGCTGATGTGGAGGAAAAACTTGAGGATGGCCGTGCCGCTGTCGGCGAGGGTGGCCTCGAACGCCCGGATGTGCGCGAGACGGGCCTTCCAGGTTTCCTTGCTGATCAGCCCATGCACTCTGGCAACCAGCACGTCCTCGTAATGCGAGCGGTTGAAAACCGCGATCTCGCCGCGCGCCGGCGCATGCTGGTGCACCCGCCACAGGAAGTCATGCGACAGCTCGATTGGCGTGGGCTGTTTGAAGCAGGTCACCGTCGTGCCCTGCGGGTTGAGCCCGGAAAACACGTGGCTGATGGTTCCGTCCTTGCCAGCCGCGTCCATCGCCTGGAGGACGACCAGCACCGAGTGCTTCCTCTCGGCATACAGCAACGCCTGCTGCGCGCCGAGCTTGCGCCGCCAGCTGTCGGCCTCATCCTTTGCCAACCCGGCCGGACCGTGGTCCCTGAAGCCCGGATCGAGCATCTCCAGCTTGAGCTTGCCGTCTGGGTTTGCACGGAACGCTTCCCGGTAATCCATCTCTTTTCCTCTGGCCAGGAAGACGCCTCAGGCGCTGGCTGGAGCGCCCAGGCATGGATGCTTGCGCCTTCCCGGGCGCCAAGTCAAGACTCTCCCGCCGCACCGCCCCTGGAAACAAAAGACGCCGGGCACGCCGCGTTTGCTTGCATCCCCAAGCCTGGCCATGCACCCTGGCGTGTCTCGCCAGGCGGGATGACAAGCTGGCGCCAGGACGGGAGGAAATCATGGACGGAGACTTCACGGAAAGAGGCGCTTTTGCAGCGTCAGCGTCATGCAACCGCGCGCGTCTTGCCTGGTTTCCGGCGCACGCCGGGAGCCTTGCACCTTGCGCTGACGCGATTGCCGCCGCGGCTGAGATCCGCGAAGGCGCGCGGGATGACGACATGCCGCGTGGCGAGGCCATACAGGTGGCGCATCTCATTGAATGCTATCTGGGGTGGCCGTCGTTCGAAGGCGTCGTGCTGGACGCCGACGGCGAGCCGGCTGCGCTGCACGCCTGGAACCTGCTGCCAACCGGCGCAGTCATGGATGCCGCGGCGGATTTGCATGGCGATGGCGACGGTCCGCTGGTGGCGGAAACCGGCAGCGGTGCCTGGTGCCGCTACCGCCGGGAGTGGACGGCGGACTACAACCCGGAACTGGCGCACCGCTTCCCGGAGCTCTCCGGGTGCTACTGGGACGGGATTCTTGACCTGGTGAAAATCGCGCCCCGGAACGCAGCCCCTGGGATGGCCTGTCCCGGAATGCGGTGACGCATTCCGGGACAGGCCGGACGTCCGGCAAGGCGTTCCGCCAGACGGCGGGGGGTGGTCAGGCTGCCCGCAGCAGCCGGGCTGGCAGCGAGTCGGCAATCTCGATGTAAAGGGCCGCGACCCTCAGATACTGGACGGCCGCAGCGGAGTCACCGCCACGCAGGAGAGCCGCAGCCTGGTCAGCCTTGCGTCCGCCCATGCGAAACAGGTCCGCCACATCCATGTCGGCCGTCCCGACCGCCGCGACGGCAGCGGTTTCGATGGCGCCCGGAACATTGTTGCAGCCGGCCTTGCCGTCGGCCCCGTCGGCGCCCGGCAAATCGTCGTTGGTCGCGTGCATTGTCAGG
>Ga0302319_10009680_pt1 | contig 18493 bp, 18 predicted proteins | sample Bog_T0_2_FD_203319 | JGI IMG/M metagenome (GOLD analysis project Ga0302319, IMG submission 203319) | Peat permafrost microbial communities from Stordalen Mire near Abisko, Sweden - Bog_T0_2 | ecosystem: Environmental > Terrestrial > Soil > Wetlands > Peat | place: Sweden: Abisko, Stordalen Mire...
GGGGGCGGTCGATGAGGCAACGATCAAAGCCTACATCGAAAGTCAAACGTGGGACGAAGACGAACAAGGCTTTAAAATTACCGCGCCCACCGAGCCTTAAGCCGGCTTCCAGCCGGAGCAGCCTTCACGCGGCTTTAGCCGCAACCAGCGACTTTCAGTCGTAGTCAATTCTACCGGCTTTCAGCCGGTAGCTGTTTAAAGAACGGGAAGTTAGCAACAAAGAGAGACCGTTGATCGAGCAGGCCCACAAATGGATGATTGCTCAAGTTGAGCAGTCAAGCACGGGGAGCGCTGCCTTTCTCTTACACGTTGCGAGAGAATTCACCCATTAGACCAGCGCCGAATATCTCGTTCCATGTTGCTTCCGTTAGCATGTCGAAGTGGTCCTCCGGTAGGGGTAGTGCCCTAACGACGACTCTACCACACGATACGCACATTTGCTCGTGGTGTTTTTGCTCGTGCCAAGCCAGTCTTGATGCGTGGGTGCCAGTCGAGAAATCCCGGCTCATTACCGCCGGTTCTTTCGCGGGCTCGGACATGAAATCCGGGCGTGCAGAACCGCGCGAAAACTCAGTCAGGAAGACATGATCTCATTTGGCTTCAGTGTCCGCCACTGGCAAATGATGGAGGCCGGTCGTCCCATCACCGTCTTTACGCTCCTGCGGGTCTGCGAGGCCTTCGACATTCCAGTCGAAAAACTAGTGGCGTCTGTCACGCACCATCTCCGCAAGGGCAAGGACGAGTGATCACTACTATCGACGTTCCTCCCCCAAAAATTGCCCCTTGCGGAATCTGGTAAACGGAGTCAGAATCGGGACTCGTAATTCGAGCGGGAGCTGCGTCACACTCCCCGCGCGGTTCGAGAAGGCAAAATGGCGAAACACGATCTCTTGACGTACCCCGGTTTTGATATCAGTTTTCTGGTTCCACGTCAGCACGATACGGAGAAACTCGACAAGGCGATTGCCGGAGATTAAGCGCGACGTAAGCGATAGCGCTGAACGGCACCTGCCCGCAGGGTGCGAACTCGAATTACAGGACACGGCTTAACGCCGTTCACGTAACACGAGGCCGCTACGGTCCGCGATACAAAAAAATCGACTGCTTAGGTTCGACCGCCCAAGATAGCGAGAAGCTTCGGTTTCGGCTTGTCGTCAAAAGCTTCCTGCAAAATCTTGGTAAGGCGTGCCTGACGCTCGGGCACCCACGCCGAATATCGTTTCTTCACCATCTCCTCGGTGTTGCCAAGTAGTTCAGCAACATCTCGGACCGTGACGCCCGGCTTTTGCAAGAGAATGCGGGCAAACGTATGCCGAAACCGGTGTGGTGTCGGTGGCTCTTTCCACGGGCCTGACTTTTCCCAGACCCGATTAAGTTTCCGTCGCCATCCCTCGGTTATCACGTCGAGGCTCTTGGTCGTGTGCGACCCGAATATGTAATGTCCATGCTTGGCCACGCGCGCGCGTATGCGCTCCTGGAGCCACGCCGGAATCCATGTGTAGACATGCGTGCCCGCCTTCGTGGTGCGGACGCGGATTTCTCCGCTGGGCTGCATGCGTTCGATATTAAACAGTGCTACGTCGGAAATTCGAAGGCCAGTGTAGATCGACAGCGAAATAAAGTCCGCCATGTCTTCGCCGGTCCATTTATGGCGGTAGGTCGTCTCGTACTCGTCGCATGCCTTGTACATCCGCGTGATATCGTCGTCGGTGAACGGAAGCTTTTGTTCGTTCCCCCTGTTCGTCATCTCGCGGCCCTTCGGGTTCTTCACCGCACGGGCCGGATTGCTCTCAATCCACTTGTTGCTGACGCAGTACTCGAAAAACGGCTTCAACATTGCCATGCGCCGAACCGCAGTCTGCGGACTTACCGGCCATGTCGAGCGGAACTGGCGAACGTCTATCGGCTCCCACTGGTCGATCATGATGTAACCGCGCTGCTCGGAGAACTTCACGAACCGGGCCATCAACAGCCGGTATTTTTTGTGAGTGGCGAATGCCGCCGTTTGCTGAAGTTCGTCAAGGAACATCTTGGTTGCCTCGGCGATCCGGTAACGATGCGGCCCGGCCTCGGGCAGTGGCTCCAGAACTGGAACGATTTCGCCGCCCCACGATCCGGCAGCCTCTATTCCTGCGGCAACTGCGCGGGCATCGTCCCATTCCCACTTGCCGGTACTCTGGCGGCGGAATGTTCTTTTAAGCGTTCCTGATACGACTATGGGACATTCGCAACGCTTCCAGCCGCGCTTTCGCTCGTCGAATTCGCTCGATAAATTCTGGTGGGTGTGCCCTGCCTTGCACTCGCGCCGGTGGCGGCGATACAGACTTAGTGCCATGCCTAATTACACCATATTGCACCACGGAAGTGGTCTTAGTGGCGTAACTTATTGAAAAATATGATGGCGGAGAGGGGGGGATTCGAACCCCCGGTAGAGTTTTTGACCCTACGACGGTTTAGCAAACCGCTGCTTTCGACCACTCAGCCACCTCTCCGTTGTTTTTGGGGCCTGATTTCAACTAGTTGCGGTCACTGTCACTATAGCATATTGGCCGTTTTTGCCCTCCTCGAGTCTTTCCAACGCCAGATGAGCCTGAATGAAGAGGTAACGCATGCTTGTGGATTGATCGGCTCCGCACCCCGACTGCGGCAGCCATGGGAGAGATTTCCGATGTGATCTATTCCTGCGTGGTGGATGCCGGCGAGTTTTCCGCGGTTCGACGCTGTATTGGGCATTAGACCGCATCCTGCGGAAAATCACGACCTTCGAAACGCCGATACACAACCGGGCTTCGGCGATCTGCCCGGCGATGAGCATTGACTGAGTTACAAAGTGAACGTGTGACTGCCACTACTTGATTATGGCGTGGACGCGCAGCCAGTTGGTCAGTAATTTCGACCACTCGGAGAGCGCTGGGTCGTCCATCGCGAGACCCACGCCGTGCGGGCCGTTCTGGAATACATGCAGTTCCGCCGGGACCTTCGCTTTACGCAGCGCGAGGAAGTAGTAGATCGCATTCTCCGCCGGGACGGTGGTATCGGCATTCGTCTGAAAGATAAACGTCGTGGGCGTTTCCGCCGTCACCGCCTGCTCGCCGGACAGGCTCTTCGCCAGTTCGGGATCGGCATTCTGTCCGAGCAACGCGTTCTTCGATCCCTGATGCGTCCAGGCCTCGGTCAGCGAAATAACCGGATAGCCGAGAACCGCAAAATCCGGGCGGCTGCTGACGCGGTCGATGGGATCGGCGGCGCCGGCTTGCCCTGCGTCGAAATGCGTCGAGGCGCTCATGGCGAGATGGCCGCCCGCGGAAAATCCCATGATGCCGATCTTGTCGGGCGCAATATGCCAGTCGGCGGAATGCGACCGCAGCGTGCGGATCGCCCGCTGCACGTCGCCCAGTTCGACGGGGTGGTGATATTTCGGGCCCAGCCGGTATTTCAGAACGAACGCAATGATGCCCTGCGAGTTCAGAAAATTCGCCACCTGACGCCCCTCGTGATTCATCGCGAGGTTGGTATAGCCGCCGCCTGGGCAAATGATCACGGCCGACATACCGGCTGGCGTAGTGCGCGGGAAATACGCGGTGATGGTGGGAATGTCTTTATCGTCGGTGCCCTGCGCACCAGGCGCGGCGCTGGACCAGAGCGGAAGAATCTGACCGTCCTGAATGGGCATCGGAGTCGGTTGAGCAAAGGCTGACGCGGCTAATACAAGCAGAGATAAGAGTAGTGATTTCATGGTACGCGTTGCCGATCATATCAGCTAAACATGCACCGCGGATACTATGAGGGCTATGGCAAACAGCATGGCTAACCCATGGCTCAACGTGCCGCTCGCCGATTACGAAGGCCACATGAGCGCGGACGGCGTGGAGCAGCTTGAGGCGCTCGCAGAATTGTTTGCCGAAGCACTGGCGCACTGCCTGCCGGAGTCGGTCCTGGTGATCGGAATCGCCGGGGGCAACGGACTCGACCGCATCGATAGCAGCGTGACCCGCAGGGTGGTGGGTATCGATATCAATCCGGCCTATCTGGCTGCCGTGCGGGAACGCTATGGGCACACGCCGGGCTTGGAGCTGATATGCGCCGATCTGACCGAACCGATGGTTGCTTGTCCTCCGGCTCAGCTGGTGCACGCGGCTCTGGTATTCGAACACGCCGGCGCTGGCCCATGCCTGGATCATGCATTGAGTCTGGTGGCCGATGACAGTTGGCTTTCGGTGGTTCTGCAGTTGCCGAGCGATACGGTACCGGGAGTCACCAAAGGCCAGTTCGCGTCGATCGAAACTCTGTGCGCGGGTTTCATCATGATCGATCCGGCAACGCTGCGAGGGATGATCGAGACCCGCGGATATCGTATAGTGCGCGAGAGGCATCGCGCTTTGCCCGCCGGCAAAGCGTTCTGGACGGGTCTTTTCGCGCGGAACCGTTAACATTGCCTGTTAACATCGCCTGTTAACATCGCCTGTTAACATCGGAGTCTGTTCGCGCTCTTCATCGCCGTCCTTACCCTGATCGCCTACGGGTCGCTTTATCCATGGCACTTCGTGGCCGTGAATCTGCCCGCCAATCCGCTGTCGCTGCTTTTCCATGCGTGGCCGGCTGATTTCAATCGCTTCATTTTTCGCGACATTGTGGTCAATATAGCGCTATATGTACCGGCGGGCGTCACCGGGCATCTGGCGTTTCGCAGATTCGGGAAGATGTGGCTGAGTCTGGCAGCGCCCGTTCTGATTTGCACGGTCTGGTCCGCCTCAATCGAAATGATCCAGTTGTTTGTGCCGGGCCGCGATACCAGCGCGCTTGACCTGGCCACTAATATGATCGGTTCGATAATCGGCGTTATCCTGGCGGTCGCTCTGGAGGACATTCTGGTGCTGCGGCGCTCGCGTCTGATATCCATGCAATCGCGGCGGCAGCTTAACTCGCCGGACCGCGCGGCTGTTGCTCTGCTGTTTTGCTGGTTAACCTGGCTCTGGTTTCCGCTGTTTCCGGTCATGGGGCGCACGATGCTGCTCCACAAAGCCGATCTTTTTCTGCATGGGCCGCTCGCGCAGCCAGTTCCCTTCTCCTCCGCGATGCTGGCGTGGATGGCGGCGGGAAATCTTCTTCAGGTGGCAGCATTGCGCCCGGCGCGGCGATGGCTGGCTTTTTCCCTCGGCCTCATACCCTTTCAGCTGTTTATCCTGGACCGCCAGCCCGTACTTGCGGCGTTTGCAGGAGCCGTCGCAGGCGCGGCCTGCTTCGCGTTATTCCAGCCAATGCGCAAAGCTCACCGCTTTGCTTACTGGCAAGCCACGGCCTGGGCATTTCTGGCAGTGATTGTCTTTCGCGGCTTGTCGCCTTTTCATTTCACCTCGACGGCCGCTCCATTTGAATGGATTCCGTTCAGCGGTTTTCTCAATATGAACTGGCAATCGGGTATTCAGGTGATTGCGGAAAAATTCTTCTGGTACGGCACGGCAATCTGGCTCATGCGCAGGTCGGGGCTGCGGGCTGTCACCGCGACCGTACTGGTCGCGGCGGTTCTGCTGGGAATCGAGTTTGCCCAAACACACTTGCCCGGCCACGTTGCTGAAATTACCGATCCTCTTTGGGCGATTTTTACCAGCGCAGCGATGGCTGTTCTGGCGCGCAATCCTAAACTGCGGAATCCTTCGCCTTCGGATGCGCTCCATCGTACACACGCATCAGATCTGTAAGCGAGACCCGCGTGTACTTCTGTGTCGTGGAAAGCCGCGCGTGGCCCAGCAATTCCTGGATCGATCGCAAATCGGCCCCGTCACTGAGCAGGTGTGTGGCGAACGCGTGGCGCAGCGTGTGCGGATGGATAGAAGAATCGCCCGCCACGTACGCTGCGTAAAACCGTACGATATTCCAGGCGCCACGAGCAGTGATACGTTTTCCGCGATGGTTCAGAAAGACCGCGCGGGAATCCGCCCCGGGAGCAGGCGTCGCGCGCTCGCTTAGGTACGCAGCCAGCGCATCGGCAGACTTCGAACCATAGGGCACCTGCCGTTCCTTCTTCCCTTTGCCGCGCACGCGCAGCCAGCGCTCGGATTGATCGATATCGTCTGTATTCAATCCGACCGCTTCGGAGATACGCAAACCGCAGCCGTACAGAATCTCGAAAAGCAGATGATCGCGCTTCGGGTACGGCTGCTCCAGATCGTCGCGCCCCGCGCCATCCACCAGCGCGTTCGTCACTTCCGCGTTGGGAACCTGCGGCAACGATTTCGGCATCTTCGGCAAGCGCAAAAGCCGTGCGGGGTCGCGGGAAATGCGCCGTTCGCGCGAGAGGTAGCGGAAAAGCCCGCGTAAAGAAGCCATTTTGCGCCGGATCGTGGCCGGTTTCTGCTCCCGCTCGTAGAGATGCGCCAGCCATTCGCGCAGAGCCAGCAAATCGAACCCGGCCAGCGCAGGCGGTTCCGAACCCTGCGGCGAAAAGTAATCCGTGAATTCGCGCAGATCCGCCTCGTAGTTCCTGAGCGTGTGCGGAGACTCATCGCGCAGCACGAGCGAGCCGAGATAATCGTCGATCGCGCTACCGAGTTCCGACATATTCACTCAGCTTTGCCGCAGCCAGTTCACACACGGCAATTTGCCGCTCGCGGCGGCCGCGCGGCGAATTTTCGAGCGGCGGAAACAGGTCGAAGGCAATGTTCGCCGGCTGATAATGTTTCGGATCGGCGTGCGAAATGTAATAAAGCAGCGATCCGATGGCCGTCTTGCGCGGGAACGGCCGCAGCGCTTCGCCGCGGATGTAAGCCGCCATCATCAGGCCCGCTGCGAGTCCCGTGGCGATCGATTCCACATAGCCCTCCACGCCCGAAATCTGGCCGGCGAAGAATACATTTGTATGATCGCGCAATTGCAGAGTGTCATTCAACAGCGCCGGCGCGTTGATGTAAGTATTGCGATGAATCTGCCCGTAGCGCAGAAATTCCGCATTCTCCAGACCAGGTATCAGGCGCATGATGCGCTTCTGCTCAGCGAAACGCAGATGATTCTGGAAGCCCACCAGATTGTAGCTGTCGGCGCGGAGATTTTCCTGGCGAAGCTGTACCGCGGCCCACGGACGACGGCCCGTTCGCGGATCCGTCAACCCCATCGGCTTCATCGGCCCGAACCGCAGCGTATCGCGCCCGCGCCGCGCAATCTCTTCGATGGGCAAACACGCTTCGAAATACGGAACGTCGTTGGGAATGTGCGAGTCCACCGCCTGTGCGGCCGTCAATTCATCGACAAAGTGCTCGTATTCCGCCTTGTTGAACGGGCAGTTCAGGTAATCGCCGGTGCCATCGAGAGACTTGTCGTAACGGGACGCGGGAAACGCAATAGCGCGGTCGATTGTCTGCGCATCCACAATCGGGCTAATGCTGTCATAGAAGAAAAGTCGGCCCGACCCGGTGAGCCGGCCTATACCGGACGCCAGGTTATCGCTGGTCAAAGGACCCGTGGCAACAATCGTTGGGTGCGCCGGGTCCACATCCGTCATTTCCTCGCGCCGGATCTCGATCCGCGGATGTGCTTCGATGGCACCGGTCACTTCCGCCCCGAATACGTTGCGATCCACAGTCAGCGCCTGGCCGCCGGGCACACGTGCGATGGCAGCCGCGCGCAGCAGCAACGAATCCAGACGCCGCAGTTCTTCTTTGAGCAGCCACGAAGCGGACGGGTGCTGATCGCTTTTCAGCGAATTACTGCAGACCAGTTCAGCCAGGCGGTCGGTTTGGTGTGCGTCGGTCGTACGGACCGGACGCATTTCATACAGCACGACATCGACGCCACGCTCCGCCAGTTGCCAGGCAGCTTCGGTACCGGCCAGACCACCTCCGGCGATGACAACGCGGGGCTTAATCGTAGAAATTGCGGTTCCACGCATGCTTGCGCAGCATGCCCAGCATGTCGGATGGCAAAGGACCCTGACCGGATGCCCGCACATTGCCGTTCACGCTCGAAATCGAGCGCATGCCGGGAATAACGGTCGATACGGCCGGCGCCGAAAGGCAGAAGCGCATCGCAACATCCGGCAGCGCGCTCACATCGGAAAGATGGAGATCGCTCAGAATCGCGTTTACGTGCTGCGCGACCTGCTTCTTTCGGTCGCCCTTGAAGTAGCCGTTGCGGAAGTCGCCTGCGGGGAAGACGGTCTCTTCATTGATGCGGCCGGTCAGCGAGCCTTCGTCGAACGGCACGCGCGCGATCACGCCGATGTTGTGCTTGATACACGCCGGGAACAAATTCACTTCCGGAGTCTGATCGAAAACGTTGTAGATCACCTGGACGCTGTCGATGAGGCCGGTCTCGATGATCCCGATACCGCTATCCGGCTGGTGGTCGTTGATGGAAACTCCCACCGCCTTCACCTTGCCCGATGTCTTCAGCGCTTCAAAAGCCCTGCGCCACTCATCGCGATCCACCCAATCGGGATTCCAGACATGCAACTGCAGCAGATCGATCGAGTCGAGCCGCAGATTACGCAGGCTCTCTTCGGTGCTGGCGATGATGTAGTCATAGGGAAAAACCTCTTCAATTCCGATGCCGGGCCGCGCGGGCCACAGGCGATTCTTCGGTGGCACTTTGGTGGCTACGCGAACGCGGCCGCCAGTCTCCAGAACAACCCGGCCCACCAGTTGTTCGCTCACTCCGTCGCCATAGGCCAGAGCGGTATCGATGAAGTCGATCCCCTGCTCAATAGCGGCCCGCAGGGCCTTCAGCGAATCGCTCTCCGATGCGCCAATCCATTGTGCGCCGCTGATACCCCACGCGCCATATCCGATTTCGCTGACATCGAAGCCAGTCCTGCCGAGTTTTCTGTGTCTCATCCGCTTTCATTATAGATGCCAGGCGCACCGACGCGGCACGGGAATAGAATGGAATCAACGGTGCTTATGCGCGGTGGTTTGCTGTTCTTTCTGATCGCCCTCACGCTCGCGGCTGCGAATCTCAAGCTGTATACCACGGACGGCGAGTATCAGATCGTCCGCGAATACCAGGTTGTGGGCGATCGCGTGCGGTTCTATAGTCTGGATCGCAGCGACTGGGAAGAAGTGCCATCGTCGATGATCGATCTGAAACGCACCGCAACGGAAGCCGCGGCGCAACAGCAAGCCACCGACCAGGTAACGAAGCAGTTCGACGAAGAAGCCGCCGCCGCAAAAGCCGAGCGCGAAGAACTTGCCAGGATCCCGCAGGATTCGGGCGTCTATCGCATCGAGGATGGCAAGCTGCGTACTTTCAAAGTGGCGGACATCACGGTTCGCACGAAGAAGGGCAACACGCTGTTGCGCGTGCTGTCGCCGTTGCCGATCATCGAAGGCCTGTCAACGGTGGAACTGGCGGGCGAGCATTCGGCTAATATCGTGCACGATGACAGGCCGGAATTCTACTTCCAGTTGGATAAAGAAGAGAGTTTCGGCATCGTCAAAGTCACTCCGAAGAAAAATGTTCGCATCGTGGAGCAGGTGGAGACCATGCCTATATCGAAGGAATACACGGAGACGCGGGATCTGGTCCAGACCTTCACCAAACAATTGCCGGGCGAGAACTTTTACAGGATCTGGCCCCAGGAAGCGCTGCCGCCGGGTGAATACGCGCTCATTGAGTACGTGGATAAAGAAGTGGACATGCGCGTCTGGGATTTTCGCATTGAGTTGCCACATTGAGTAGCCGGGCGAATGCGAAACGCATGATGCGAAACTCATAGAGAGACATGCATCCCGACCAGCGAAAACCGGTGCGCGTGCGGCGCATCGACGAATGTAACTCCGTCCACGAAATCTTTGAACACTGCCTCCCGGCATTTGGTGGCGCAATCCTGCGTCGCGTTTATAGCATTCTCGATCGCGCGATCGGGGCAGGCTGTCCGCTGACCATTTCCATTGCCGGACCTGTGACCGTCTCGGGCCAGCACCAGGCGTGGCTCATCCCGATGCTGGAAGCCGGATGGGTGGCGTATCTCAGCACCACGGACGCCGTCTGCTATCACGACGGCCATCGCAGCCTGAACGAACACACCAAAGATCCCATCTACGAAGTGCCGATCTTCGGCGACGACGGCGCACTGCGCGATGAAAATGTCATCCGCGTCACCGATATGGGTTTCGATGAAAGCGTCCTCCTCGATCAGGATAAATTCCTGACGGCGGTTCTGATGCAGCCTGAGTTCCAGAAGAAAATGACCGGCACGGAGCTCCGCTATCGTTTGGGTGCTTATTATGCAGCACAGGAGAGTCTGACCGGCGTCAAACCTGGCTTACTCGCTACGTGCACGCGGCTGGGCATTCCCGTTTTTGTGGGCGCGCCCGCCGATGGCAGCGTGTTCCTGAACTCAATGAAGCTCTGGGCCATGAAACAGGCCGGGCTGATTCCCGAATACTCGTTCGATCTGGACCTGCACGCCGAAGTATTCGAAGCCTGCGCCTATCACCACTGGGGCCTGTTCGAGAGCGACGCGAAATCGATTGCGACGCTGATCCTGGGCGGCGGCGTGCCGAAGAATTACAACCTGCAGCCGGAGCCTGCGCTCGGCCAGGTACTGGGGCTGCCCAATGTGCGCGGCTACGAGTTCGACGTGCAGATTACAACCGCGCCAGTGACCGATGGCTCGCTGTCATCCTGTCCTCCCGCTGAAGCGGTGACGTGGGGGAAGGTCGATAAAGACACATATCAGCAGTCGACCGAGAGCCTGCCGGCCGATTATTCGATGATGATGCCGTTCATCGTGAAGGCGCTGATGGAGAAGCACGGCAAGCGCGAGCCGTATCGCTTATACGAAAATCGCGACCGGCTGGTGGAGACGCTGCGGGGCGCGGTGCGTGACAACAAGGAATGGCTGATGGAATCGCTGTTGTACCCGGTGGGGCAGGCTTGAGCCCGGACAGCGCATCGGCGGGAAATTAGCTGAAGGGTCGAGAAACATCTGCACGATCTTCGTTAGGACGTCGTCTAGCCTGTCGAGAGGAGGTCGTGATGAACGCAGAAGAATATCGTGGCTCCGCTTTCGTGGCCCTCTTGATGGTATCTTCCGCGGTGATGGCGATGGGCGAGGATCGCGTGGGGCCGAAAATGACAACGCCAATGCCTGCTTGCGCGGAACTGGAAAAGGCGCCGGCAACCGAGCTGGTTGGCTATTTGGAGAAGGACAGGAAGGGCCTTTCGGACGGCTGTGTTGAGTTTGCGATTCGCCAACTCGCTGCAGTGACCGATCAGTTATCCACGGCCGATACTGAGCGGACTATCGGCGCGCTGCTGACGTTTCTGGACTTTCCGGGCACAGTGACTGGCACACCCAGGTGGTATCCGGCGAAGATCACAATCGTCGGGGCGACGAATTCCGCCGTGCAGCGGCTCGAGGACGCGCACCAGGATTCCGGTCCAGTGAAACAGCGCGCTCTCGACAGGCTGATCGGCCTTATCGCAGATACGGCTGTTTCCGGGATTGCTGCCGACAGCGCGGCGTGGGCCGTCGACGGCATCACCGCCTATCCCAACGCTCCAATCGGCGCGTTACCGGCCGTAGCGATGCTGACGAGAGCGGCGAAGGCGAGCACCGATACTTCGTCGTCGGCAAGGCTGTCGGACGAGGCACGGAAGCTTGCGGCGACTTGCACGGGCCTGGCGCTCCGGAGCCAATGCGATGCGATATTGAATTGAGCGGAAGGTCCGGCTACCCGTTTCATGAATTTCGTTGTTCCTGGATGATCCAGTAGAGATCGATCACGTAGGCGGAAACCACGAAATCGCCGACCACAGTGGCAAGCCGGCCTGGCGGCAGATATTGATCGACCGCCCACAAAATGAACGTCCCTGCCAGCAGCAGCCGTTTCGCCAGTGTCGCAGGGTCCGGTTTCGACCGGATTTGAAGCACTGCATACGCAAGACCAATCAGCGCCAGCGGCAGCGAACTGAGCAGCGTGTGGACGGGCGTTGAGGTGAGCCGCACATTCGAAAGCAACAGCAAGCCCGAACAGAGCAACGCGCCCGCCGCGAGAAACGCAACTACAGGTGAAATCTTCTTGACCATCCCGATTAATTGAGGAAGTATGTCCGGTAAAGCGTGTCGCGCTGCTTCGGCACAAAGCCGGCATCGCGAATCATGCGCCGGAGCTCCTCTTCCGTCGCCTGATAGTGCGTGCCCGCGGCCGAAACGACATTTTCTTCGATCATGATGCTGCCAACATCGTTGCCGCCGAATCGCAGTCCCACCTGGCAGGTCTTGAGTCCCGGAGTCACCCAGGAACTCTGGATGTTCAGGATGTTATCGAGATAAACGCGGGAGACGGCGAGAGTTTTCAGATATTCCACCGCGGTCGCTTCTTCCTTCACGAAGCGGCCGAGCGAAGTCAGTTCGCGCTGGAAGGCCCACGGAATAAACGCCGTGAACCCGCCCGTATCTTCCTGGATCTGACGCACGATGTCGAAGTGATTCATGCGCTGCTCGATAGTTTCGCCGCAGCCGAACATCATAGTCGCGGTGGTGCGCATGCCAAGCGAGTGAGCGGTGCGGTGCACGTCGATCCAGTCCTGCGTGCTGCACTTCAGGCGGCTGATGCGGTGCCGCACGGCCTCGTCGAGAATCTCGGCGCCGCCGCCGGGGATGGAATCGAGACCCGCATCGCGCAGGCGAGCGATCGTATCGCGCAGCGATAACCCGCTGACCTGAGCGATGTTGGTAATCTCCGGCGCGGAAAAACAATGGCACCAGATATCGAACTTCGCCTTGATCGCGCGCAGCAGATCTTCATACCATTCGATCTTCAGATCGGGGTGCAGGCCGCCCTGGAAGAGCATACCGGTGCCGCCGAGATCGATGGTTTCCTGTATCTTGTCGAAGATCACTTCCCGCGGCAGAATGTAGCCTTCCTTGTGGCCGAGCGGCCGGTAGAAGGCGCAAAAACTGCAATATTCGGTGCAAAAGTTGGTGTAGTTGATGTTGCGGTCGATGATGTAGGAGACGATGCCTTCCGGATGAAGCTTGCGGCGGACAGCATCAGCCTCCATGCCGATGCCGATCAGGTCATCCGACTGGAACATATCAATGGCTTCTGCTCGGTTCATAGGGAAACTACCATTCTAACCGGAAGCCTGTAAGCTTGCCTATCCCAGCATGTTTTTGAGGTTGCGTCCGCAGATTTTGCTGCCTTCGAGTTTGTTCCCGTCCGGCCCCGGCCAATGCGTCTCCAGATGGATGTAACCGCTGTAGCCATCCCGCTTCAGCGCCGCGAACTGGCCCTTCCAGTCGATGTCGCCTTCACCCAGCGGGCACCAGATCGGCTTGCGCCCTTCAAGCCGGCAATCCTTCGCGTGCACGTGCGCGATTCGCTTACTTTCAAGCACCTGATAACCGCCCGGAAACGGCTCTTCGCCCGAAACCCAGGCGTTCGCCGGATCCCAGACCACCTGCAGGTTCTCCTGATCCACGGCTGCCAGAATGCGGGCCGTATCGTGCGCCGTCGCGATATTACAGGCGTGCTCGTTTTCAATGCCGATGATGAGCTTGTGCTCGGCGGCACGGTCGGAGAGTTCCTGCAGGGCATCCACCACACGCTCGAAGACGGCGGGCGGATCCACCACGCGCCAGTAGGAAAAAACGCGCACAATCCTGGCGCTGGATCGTTTGGCGATCTCGAACGCGCGCTGCGCCAGCCGCGGCTGATCTTCAAACGAGTGCTTCGAGGCGAACACATCCTGCTGGAAGCGTTCGTCGATCGGCGGCGCATCGGGCAATGTGCATTTGAGCAGCGGGGACGCGATAGCGGCCACTTCCAGGCCTGCCCCGCGCACCACAGCCAGCGCCGCATCGAGCTCCGCATCGGTCAGGTCCATGATGTTCTTGCCGTTGACCATGCGGAGTTCCGCACCCTTCATCCCCAGTTCGCGCATGGCTTCCACAGCCACGGCAATATCCGGCGAAAACTCATCCGTGATGGCGCCAATTCGAATACCAGACATACCTTAGATTTTCATCCTCTCCAGCTTGCGGTACAGCGTCTTGCGTTCGATGCCGAGAACCTGCGCGGCCCGGCTTTTATTGCCGCCGGTAGCCGCCAGCACACGTCGTATCTGATCTGCTTCCGTTTCAGCCAGTGTCTCACCGCCGCCCTCTTTCGTATCCATGGCGGCGATGGCGTCCTGCACGGATTCGGCGTCGATGCGGTCGTTCGGCGCCAGAATCGTCAGCCTTTCGATCAGATGCTGCAACTGGCGAACATTGCCAGGCCAGGTAAAATTGTTCAGCTCGCGCAGGCCGGAATCCGTCATCTTCACCGTTCGCGAGTACCGACTATTGTACTTGTTCAGGAAATAATGGGCCAGCAGCGGAATATCCACGCGGCGCTCGCGCAGCGGTGGCAGCGTAAGTCGCACTACGTTCAGGCGGTGCCAGAGATCTTCGCGGAACTTGCCGTCCTCCACCATTTTCTGCAGGTCCCGATTAGTGGCCACCACAACCCGGACATCCACCTTCTTCGAGCGTGACGCGCCCACCGGCCGCACCTCGCGCTCCTGCAGGAAGCGCAGCAGCTTGACCTGGAAGGCAGAGTCGATGTCGCCGATTTCATCCAGAAACACGGTGCCGCGGTTGGCGGCTTCGAAAACGCCCACCCGGTCGCGATCCGCGCCCGTAAAAGCCCCTCGCATGACGCCGAACAACTCGCTTTCCACCAGCGTCGGCGTGATGGCGTTGCAATCCACCGGTACGAACGGAAACTGGGCGCGATCGCTGTTGCGGTGAATCATGCGGGCCACCAGTTCCTTACCGGTGCCGGTTTCGCCCAGGATGACAACCGTCGCGTCCGTCGGCGCCACCTGCGCCACAATCTTGTAGATCTCCACCATGCCGGTAGAACTGCCGATCATTTCGCTTTCCGGCAGATCTTCCGCTTCCACCGCGTCGTCGTCCGGCGTTCGCGCCGCAATAGCGCGTTTCACCGCCTCCAGCAGCGTGTCGAGTTCAAACGGCTTCGCCAGATAGTCGAAAGAGCCGTTACGCGTCGCCGCCATGACGGTTTCCATAGTGCCGCGCGCGGTCATCAGGATTACGGCGCAATCCACCTCCTGTTTCTTCGCGGCCTGCAGGATATCGATACCGGTGCGTTCGTCGATATAGATATCGGAAATCACCAGGCGGCAACCGCCGTGCGACAGCCGTTCGATGGCATCGCGCGTATTGGAAAAAGCCTCCACGCTGAAACCTTCCAGTTCGAGAAAGGTGACGATGGTGGTTCGAACCGAGGGGTCGTCCTCGACAAGGAGGATCTTTTCGCCGCTTTCAGTCATTATGTCCGCTTCATTACCAGTGTGAACCTGGAGCCTTTACCGGGCTCGGATTCGACGTCAATCGTGCCGCCGTGCTGCTGGATAATCTGCTCCACAATGGAAAGCCCGATGCCGGTTCCCGCCTCGCCCGTCTGCTCGGCGCGTTTGGTGCGATAGAATTTCTCGAAAATGCGGCGCACTTCTTTTTTATCCATCCCGATTCCCTGATCCTGCACGGAGAGGCGTACTACATTTCTATCATCCTCGCCGAAGACGCGGACCCGTGTGCCGCCTGGCGAATATTTTATGGCATTGGTCAGCAGGTTGTAGACTGCATATTCCATGAGCTCGCGGTCGCCGGTAATTTCGACGGACGGGAGTGTTTCCAGGTCGACAGCAATGTCCTTGGCGTCGGCAAGCGGTTTCGCACGCTCCGCGCACCGCCCCACCACTCCGGCGAGCCCGAAACGCTCCCGCTTCATTTCCATCTCGCCGGCCGAAAGTTTCTCCACGCTGAGAAACGTTTCGATCATCCGCGCCAGGCGCTTCGATTCGGCGTTGATCAGATCCGCCATCTCTTTGCGCTTCGCTTCGGGCATACCGCCATAACGGCTGATCAGCTCACTCGAACCCTGGATCGCCGTGAGCGGGGTGCGCAGCTCATGGATGGCAAACTGCATGGATCGCTGGTAGCGAGTCTTCTCGTTTTCGGAGACTAACAACTGGCGCCTGACCAGCAAATGACGCCAGGCGGCCGCGACTGCGGTGGCCAGCAGTGCCGTCAGAGTTCCGGGCATCCATGGCCACACCGTGCCGTGTGCGAATTCGAGCGCCGGAATCGTCTGCGAAACCGCAATGATCATCGCGGCTGCGACGTTTGTCTGCCATCCGTTACCCAGGAAAAACGCGAAGCCCGTCGCTGCGGCAAGCGCGAAGCAAACCAGCGCGATGCCCGTAAGCGGCGCATCCACAAGGAACATCCGGCGCGCAATGGTCTCGTACGCGTTGGCGTGAAACTCGATGCCCGGCATCGCGACGCTGTTGGAATAGGGTGTCATCCAGCGATCGCTCACGGTCTGCGCCGTTACTCCGGCGAATACCACCTTGCCGGCGAAACCCTTAGCCAGTTCGGGATGGCGGTCGAGTTCGGCGATGGATGTGCGCGGAATCGCGATCGGCGCATACCGGATACGCATGATGCGCCCGCCGGCATCGCTGGATGGTATCCGGGTAGAACCCACCAGCAGATCGTCGGGCGATTCCGTGATCCTGACGTGCTTCACGGCGGCGAAGGTATCGAGCGCGAGCGCCCAGCGGCGGTCGTGACCGGCGACTTTTTCGAGCGGCAGATCGCGGCTGATGGCGTCGAACTTGTCGAGATCGGCGTGCACCTCTCCCACCGCAACCGCGTGCCTGCGGAAGCGCGCGATAGGATCTTCCCAGCCACTCCCGTTCGGAAGAAGGTCACAAGAGAGAATCAGTGCGGGAGTATTGTTGAACGCCGCTTCGAGCGGACCGTCCGATGGACTGGCATCGGGCAGAATCAGATCGACGGCAATCGCGGCCGGCCGCGCGCTTTCGATGATTTCGAGTCCATCGGCGAGCGCTGTGCGCATGCCGGTCAGGCCGCCATACTTCGTCAGCGTTTCTTCGTCGATCGCGAGGATGATGGAATCGGGCGTCCACGCCGCCGGCGGTTCCAGGCGGAAGAAGAAATCGTAGGCGTAGGTATCGAACTGGCGGCCGAGGGCGGTCCAGCTCAGATAGAGCGCGGCCAGCGTGGAGCCGAACATGAGCGCCGCGAGCACGGCGTAGGCTTTCCGTTGCATCGACTGTGGGCGCCTTTGGCTACTGCCTCCAATTGAGTATAGCGACGGGAGAGGCACTTAAATGAAACGATTCGGGGTTCAGCGGGCAATTCGCCGTTTGAGGGATTCGTCGCACCGCTCCCTCCTGTCACGGATCGCTAACGGCATTGACTACAGGCACCTCGCGTTGCCGTGCGCGACGGCGGCGCTGGTAGTGCCTAAAAGGTGCGTTCATCGAAAATTCCTCAGAACAGGCTACGTCCCCTAAAAAACTCGCGCAGCCATGGGACTAAATGAAAGAGCGCCAGATATCCGATGAATGTCGGCAGGATGGCGATACCGATACCTTCCCACACCTGCGGAGCAATCGGCCAATCGGTGTGGTAATTGATTCCGACCAGTGTTCCGATAAGGCAATATACAAGCCAAAGCGCAGCCACCAGAAAATAAAGCAATTTGGACGTCTGAAGGTTGCTCATGGGTCTTCACGCTTCCTGCCTTCAGCCTTATGATGCGGCCTACTTCGCGCTTGCAAAGGCGCTCAATGCCGAACTGGTCACCATGGATTCCGGCCTGCGAAAAATGGCAGCCCGGAAGAGCCCGTTTTAGCAGGCCTCGATTGTGGACCCAGTTAGCGCCCGGGTCCTGCCATGCCGCGTCCGCTGCCGCCTCTGCCACCGGCGCCCCCACGCGCTGCCGTGGAAGGTGGAACAATTCCCTTGATCCGCATATAGACGGCCATGCTGCCGTAGCACTCCTGATCGTGAGCGCTGTTGTATCCGAGGCGTCCGGCGCGCGAATTCTGCCCCCGGCCGTAAGCCACCAGTTCCGTCGCATTGGCATCGGTAAGCGCGTTGTAGCCTTTATCGCATTCGTCGAACGAAGCCTGCAGGGCGGCTACCAGATCCGCCTTGCTGGTCTTCGTGGCGGCATCGCCCTTTTTCGTCTGGCCGTTCAGCGTGGAGCAGATGCCGGTCTGCGCGTCCGCCACATGAGCCACCCATGCGCCGAAAGTCATCTCCTCCGGCACCGGCGAGAAACTGTAATTCGCTTCCGGCATGGCGTTCGCCGCCGCCAGCAGATTCGTCTTCACCGCAGTGTAGACCTGTTTGGTTTCAGCCGCGATGCCCGGCGGCAAAGCCATACCCTGGGCAAACGCCGATGTGGCAAACGTGCCCGTCAGAAGTGCTGTCAGTATGTATCGTTTCATTGGAACCTCAATCCTCCCGGACCGCCTTTTCGAATTCCCAGTGTAATGGAAAGCAACGCGCCGAATCTAACCGGCGTCCGGAGGAATCTCTAGCCTTAGCAGGATGATGAAAAAGTAATTGAGCGGGTAACCTATTGATTTAGATGAGCGCCTGGTTGTTATGCGTGGACCAGACACTCAGCAGGGCGCTATGTTCAGTTATCTTTCGCCGGAACAG
>Ga0302319_10009681_pt1 | contig 18493 bp, 15 predicted proteins | sample Bog_T0_2_FD_203319 | JGI IMG/M metagenome (GOLD analysis project Ga0302319, IMG submission 203319) | Peat permafrost microbial communities from Stordalen Mire near Abisko, Sweden - Bog_T0_2 | ecosystem: Environmental > Terrestrial > Soil > Wetlands > Peat | place: Sweden: Abisko, Stordalen Mire...
TTGTCGGTAGACTTCTCGTGTTACTCAGCACATTGCTCATCACCGTCTACGAAGAACGTAAGCGGTCCACTGCGGAGACTAAGGCGAGCTAAGGAGACTCTGCGCAGGTCTCTGATTTCCTGCGGGTAGCGATCCTGTGTTGATCCAGAGACGATTTGGCTGCTTTTGGTTCGATCGATTGGTCGTTCACGGAGCTTTTGGAGTCGATGTACCGGCCTCCAGACGCAGTTCTACCCGAGCATTGCCAGACGTTTGCGGTGCATGTAGAGATTCGCCAGGGCGAAGTTCGCGCACAGCCGGTTGTGGTTCTTCGCGATGCCCCGGTATCTCACCTTGTCGAAGCCGAAGATGCGCTTCACGATGCGGAACGGATGCTCCACCTTGGCCCGCACGCTGGACTTATTTCGGTTCTTCTTCTTTTGTAGCTCGTCCACATAGTCCTTGAACTTCGTCCTGCGGCAGGTCATGTCCTGGGCCTTCGGGGCAGCTTCCTTGATCGCCTCGGTCTGGCCCTGATAGCCCGCGTCGCCCCACACCTTGCGCTCCTCGCCGTGCAACAGATCGGGCAGCATATGCATGTCCGCCACGTTGGCCGCGCTGGTCGCGACCGAGTGCACATGGCCCTCCTTGGCGTCCACGCCGATGTGCGCCTTCAGCCCGAAGTACCACTGGTTGCCCTTCTTGGTCTGGTGCATCTCCGGATCGCGCTTGCCAGCCTCGTTCTTGGTCGAAGAAGGAGCGTGGATGATGGTCGCATCGACGATCGTGCCCGTCTGGATCTTGATGCCCCTGGCCTCCAGATGCACGTTCACCGCATCCAGCATCAGACCGCCAAGATCGTGCTTCTCCAACAGGTGACGGAACCGCAGGATGGTCGTCTCGTCCGGCGCAGCGGCGATGCCGAGGTCAACGCCGATGAACCGGCGGATGACCGGAGACTCGTACAACAGCTCCTCCACGCCCGGGTCCGACAGGTTGAACCACTGCTGCACGAAGTACGTCCGCAACATGATAGAAAGCCCCACAGGCTGACGACCGTTGCCGGCCTTGGCATAGTGCGGGCGAACCAGAGCCTCCAGCGCAGACCACGGAACAACCCTCTCCATCTCGTCCAAAAATAACTCGCGGCGGCTCTTCCGACCGTACTTCTCAAACGCCGCCTGACTCGCCAGACTCTGCTGCTTCATCGCAACTCACCTCGTGGCTATCAGATTAATCAATCAGGCCAGAGTCGCAGAACTTGTGCAGAGTCTCCTTAGACCCCCTTTGACGTGAGTTGGGCGTAGGTCAACCGCTTGCCCTGTATGCCGTGGACGACGGCGGAGAACCGCTGCTGTTCGCTGTAGTGGCGGCGGTGGTTGAACCGGAAAGACTGCTCCTGCACGTAGGCGGTCAGGTGCTCCGGTTGGACGGAGATATACGTCCCTTTGAGAGCGCGTTTCAAACAGGATCAAAAATTCTCAATGGTGTTGGTGTGGATGCCATTGCGAACGAATCGGTCCTGCGTATGGTTGATGGTGTCGTGCTGGAACCCCAGAGACGCTACCTTGTCATAGATGGGATAGTCGTCGGTAAAGAGTACCGTTTCCTCTTTGGAGAGGTTGCCTGCGATGATGGGCAGGACGTTGGCGGCGTGGGCGCTGGGGACAACCTGGGCGACAACGCGGCCCCCGCGCTCGACCATGCCAAACACTGGCGTCTTGTCCTTGTACCGGCCCTGCTTGAGCCGCGAGACGTGCTTATTCTTGAGCCGTCCGCCGACGTAGGTTTCATCGGCTTCCACGATGTCGGCCAGCGGTACTCCGGTGCCCTGCATGGCCTCCCTGAGCCTGTGGAGCATGAACCATGCCGATTTCTGGGTGATGTCGATAGTGCGGGCGACTTCATGGCTGGAGATCCCGTTTCGACAGTTGACCAACATCCACATAACGAGCAGCCACTTTCCGAGAGCGATAGGTGAATCTTCCAGCACCGTGCCAACCTTGACGGAAAACTGCCGCTTTGGGTGGCGGGTCTTGCACTGCCAGAGCATCCGGGACGGCATGAAAGTAACGGCCTCGGAGTTGCACGTAGGGCAGCGGATAACCCCATCCGGCCAGCGCAGATCGGCCATATACGCGATGCAGTTCTTGGTGTCTGCGAAGTGCAGGATGGCGTCTTGGAGGGTCTTGAGTATCATCGGTCTATCCTTGCTTGGTGAGGTGATGGAATGGCAAAGTGTGGGTTCTGTGATGAGAGATTGCCGAGTGTCGATATCGAAGTGATAACTCTGACGGCCCCAATGGGAACGCCGTATGATGGCCTTAGTTACTCGTGCCCGAATTGTCGGGCGGTGCTGTCTGTTGGGGTTGACCCGAAGGTGCAACAGGCGCGGATTGCGGACGCTGTTGTGGCCAAGCTCCGGGGCTTAGAAAGTTAGGCTCGGTGCCCTGCACCGGCCAAGCACCGGGGGAGAGAAAGGTTTCGGCGCTGGGGTTCTGGGTGCCGATATTTCGATTTATAGACTCCACGGTTTTTGACTGAAAAGCCTCAAAATCAGTGGAATTGACCCCTGCTGAATCTTGTATGTCGGAACCTTTGCATGCAAAATCTTCAGAATCAATACTTTGAACTAGTGGTTACCCCTAAACCACTGATTCCAGGAAATCTCCAGAAAACCATAGGATGAGGTGCCCCTCCGGCGGACCCGATTTCCTCAGCATCAAAATCACGCCGGGTAACAGGGAAGTAAACTTACCCCATGGCCGCTGAGTTCACGCATCTCCATCTGCACACCGACTATTCGCTGCTCGATGGGGCCTGCGACGTGGACAAACTGGCCGCGCACTTGAAGAAACTCGGCCAGGGCTCCGCCGCCATGACCGACCACGGCAATATTTTTGGCGCGGTGCACTTCTTCGACGCGATGAAGAAGAAGTCGCTCAAGCCCATCCTCGGTTGTGAGCTCTACATCTGCAAGGAAGAAGACCATCGCCGCGAGAGCGCCGATCCTGACTCAAAGTACAACCACCTACTGGTGCTCGCGGAGAACGAAGCCGGCTATCGCAACCTGATACGCCTCACCAGCGAAGCCGCGCTGCATGGCTTTTACAAGAAGCCGCGCATCAGCAAGAACTTCCTCGCCAGACACGCTGAAGGTCTGATCGGTTTCTCCGGCTGCCTTGCGGGCGAGGTCTCGCAGCACGTCATGGACGGCAACTACGACAAGGCGAAGCAGACTGCCGGCAACTTCGAGACCATGTTCGGACGTGGCAACTTCTTCCTCGAGATCCAGAACCACGGTCTTGCGCCTGACAAAGCCGTGACCGACGCGATGTTCCGGCTGGAGAAGGACCTCGACATCCCGCTGATTGCGACCAACGACTCGCACTACATCGAGGACCAGGACTCGCGCGCACACGAGATACTGCTTTGCGTGCAGACGGCCGGATCGATGAACGATCCCAAGCGGTTCAAGTTCGACAGCCAGGAGTTCTACATCAAGTCCGCGGAGGAGATGCATCGCCTCTTCGCTCACGCGCCGGATGTCTGCACACGGACCATGCAGTTTCCGGAGCGCTGCCAGTTGGAGCTGAGCAAGGTCGCAGATCCCTTTCCGAAGTTCGATGTGCCCGCGGGACAGACGCTGGACAGCTACTTCGAGCAGGTCTGCCGCGAAGGCTGGCAGCGCCGCCGCGACACCTCCGTGGCGCATCTGGAGCAGCGCGGTATTCTGCGCCGCACCCTGGCCGAGTATGAAGACCGTCTGAACCGCGAGATCGAGTGCATCAAGCAGATGAAGTTTCCGGGCTACTTCATGATCGTCTGGGACTTTATCCGTTACGCCCGTGAGCGCAACATTCCGGTTGGGCCGGGACGCGGATCTGCTGCTGGGTCGCTGGTCGCCTATGTGATGGAGATTACCGACATCGATCCGCTACAGAACGATCTGCTCTTCGAGAGATTTCTCAACCCCGAGCGCGTCTCGATGCCGGATATCGACATTGACTTCTGTATGAACCGCCGCGGCGAGGTGATTGAGTACGTCCGCCAAAAGTATGGAGCCGACCAGGTTGCGCAGATCATCACCTTCAACACCATGGCTGCCAAGGCGGCCATCAAGGACGTGGGCCGCGCACTGGACATGCCGTATGGCGAGGTCGACCGCATCGCCAAGCTGATTCCCGCGACCATCGGCATCACGATTGAGCAGGCGCTGAAGGACTCGCCACCGCTGGCGCAGGCCTGCTCGTCTGACCCGAAGATCCGCGAGTTGATCGAGACTGCACAGCGCCTGGAAGGTCTGGTTCGGGGCGCCGGCGTTCATGCCGCCGGAGTAGTGATTGCGCCGCAACCGCTCACGGAGCTGGTGCCGGTAACGCGCACCAAGGACGATGCGATCGTGACCAGCTACGACATGAAGTCCATCGAGGCGATGGGGCTGTTGAAGATGGACTTTCTCGGCCTGACCACGTTGACCGTCATCGACGACTGCCTCAAGTTGATCCAGTCCAACCGTGGCGAGAGCGTTGACATGGCAACTATTCCTCTCGACGACACAGAAACGTTTGAGAGGGTCTTCCATCGGGCGTTGACCAGCGGCGTCTTTCAATTTGAGTCCGGCGGGATGCGTGACGTTCTTCGCCGCTACAAGCCAAACTCCATCGAGCATCTGACCGCGTTGAACGCGCTCTACCGCCCCGGCCCGATGAACATGATCGATGACTTTATCGAGCGCAAGTGGGGTAGAAGAGAGGTGGAGTACCAGCTTCCCGAACTGGAACCTCTGCTAAAGGAGACCCTCGGTGTGATGGTCTATCAGGAGCAGGTGATGCAGATCTCCAATGTCATCGGCGGCTACTCGCTCGGTGCTGCTGACCTGCTGCGCCGCGCGATGGGCAAGAAGGACGCCGCCGAGATGGCTAAGCAGCGCGCCACCTTCACCGAAGGCGCCGCGCAAAAAGGCTTCCCCAAGGCTCGCGCCGGAGAGATCTTTGACAACATGGAGAAGTTCGCCGGCTACGGCTTCAACAAGTCGCACTCCGCGGCCTACTCGCTGCTGGCCTATCACACGGCGTGGCTGAAGACGCATTATCCGGTGGAGTTCATGGCCGCTCTGTTGACGTCGGAGACCAGCAAGCCGGAGAACGTGGTGAAGTACATTGGCGAATGCCGCGAGATGAACATTCCGGTAGTCCCACCGGACGTGCAGGTCTCGGCGGCGAATTTCACTCCTGCGGAAGGTGCTATCCGCTTTGGACTTGCAGCCATCAAGAACGTCGGCCACAACGCGATTGAGTCCATCATGAAGGCGCGCGAGCGTCTGCAGGACGCAGGCAAGCCCGGCTTCGCATCGCTGTGGCAGTTCTGCGAGGAGGTAGATCTCCGCTTGATGAACAAGCGCGTCCTTGAGTCACTCTGCAAGGCGGGCGCGTTGGATGCTTTCGGTAATCGCTCGCAGGTGATGACCGCGTTGGACAAGGCGATGGAGCGCGCCCAGAAATCGCAGAAGGATGCTGCGGCTGGCCAGCATGGCCTCTTCGGTATGTTTGACGAGGGTCCAGCCGCAACTTCCAGCGACGATCTCGCTCTGCCCTCCGCACCGGAGTGGGACGAGCACACGCGGCTACAGAACGAGAAGGAAGTGCTGGGGTTTTTCGTCTCCGGCCATCCGCTGGACAGGTATCGCGAGAAGCTGCGCAACCTGAAAGTGGTGGACACGGTCACCGCGTGCGAGATGAAGCCGGAGCCGCAGCAGTTCCGGCGCGGCCAGCAGGACAATTCCAACGAGATACAGATCGCCGGCGTCATCACTGGTCTGAAGGTCGCCAAGTCAAAGCGCTCCGGTGAGATGTACGCCCAGGCCGCGCTCGAAGACACCGTAGGGAAGATCGAGCTGATCGCCTTTCCAGCGAGTTACGAGAAGCTGGCCGAATCACTGCGAATTGACGTCCCGGTGCTGGTGCGGGGCTCCCTGCGAGGGGACGAAGATGCGGCACCGAAGCTGGCTATCTCCGCAATCACAGCGCTGGAGGACGTGAAGATACGGCTGCCGGAGGCGGTCCGCATCAAGGTTCCGCTGCACAGTCCGGACGTCGAACTGCTAGCCAAGCTGCAGGCCGTCTTCGCCGCGGCCCCCGGCAATGGCAAGCTGATGCTCCGCCTCGAAGAGCCCGACCAATTCGCCGTGGACATGGAACCTCACGGCGTCGCTGTCGCTGCCGACGTCGCCTTCATCGAACAGGTTGAGTCGCTCGTGGGTCGGGGTGGCGTGCAGGTCATCCAGTAGGCGTAAGCTCGAAGCCATGAGTGTTCGCCGCAAATTTGCCTGCGTTCTGCTTGTGACGGGAGCTTTCGCGCAGCGACCAGCGCCGCTGCCTCCCAACTACAAAGTGATCCTCGACAACGAAAGCGTGCTCGTGCAGCGAGTCCATTATGGTCCGCACGAGTTGGTCCCCCTGCACGACCATCCCGCTGTCGCGACGGTCTACGTTTACCTCAACCACAGCGGCGTGGTTGACATCACCCACGAAGGGCCCAACGGTTTCACCGTCCATCGCCCACCGACCCAAACAGGTGCTTTTCGTGTCAGCCCAGGCATGTTTGAACGTCATTCTGTCCAGAATCAGAGCGACCTGCCTTCGGACTTTCTTCGAGTCGAACTGAAGCACGTTCCTATAAAGTCCTTGCCCGCAGAGTTCCGTGGCGATGCCCCAAACGAGCCGTTCCATTCCGGTTCTGAAACGCTCTATGACAATCCTGCGTTGCGCATCGAGCGCATCCTTTGCGCGCCGGTCGAGAAGTGCAATCTCGAATCCGAAAGCTCGCCGTCTGTCGTGGCGGTCGTCCCTCTTAAGTCCGCAAGTGAATCCAAACAGAACCCGATTTTCTGGCTTCCCGCGAACAAAAACCCTTCGGAGATGAAGGGCGCCGCGGCGTTCGAAGGGATCGACGAGCCGTGGGAGATCCTTCGCATCGTCCTGTTGAAGCACTAGCCGCGGCTTCACCGATTGCGGATCTAACCCACATCCTCAGCAGCTTCGATACAATGAACAGCGATGGCAGAAATAGAAACACGCAAACCGGTGCCCGACCCGAAGCCGCCGGTTCCCGAAGCCTGGGTCAAGACGGAACTGGCCCGGCACCCGCAGCGACCCTACCCGATGGACTACATCGAAGCCCTGTTTACCGACTTCAGCGAGATACACGGTGACCGGCAGTTTGCCGATGACTCCGCGATGACCACGGGTATGGCTCGCTTCCATGGCCAGCCGGTCGTTGTGGTCGGCAACCTCAAAGGGAGAAGCCTCAAGGAGCGTGTCGCCCGCAAGTTCGGTTCGCCGGACCCTGAGGGCTACCGCAAAGCGCTCCGAGTGATGAAGATCGCGGAGAAGTTCGGCCGTCCTGTCTTCACGTTTATCGATCTGGCCGGAGCAAATCCCGGTCTGGGTGCCGAGGAGCGTGGTCAGGGCGAAGCCATCGCCCGCAATCTGCTGGAGATGTCGCGCCTGAGAGTTCCGACCATCGCCACCATCACCGGCGAAGGCGGTTCCGGTGGTGCTCTTGCGCTGGCCGTAGCCGACCGTGTGCTGATGCTCGAGAACGCAATCTACTCGGTCATCTCACCGGAGGGCTGCGCCTCCATCATGTGGAAGGACGCCGCCAAGAAGCAGCAAGCTGCCGTTGCTCTCCGATACACCGCCGTAGACGTCCAACAGCTTGGGTGCGTGGATGACGTCATCCGCGAGCCGGAGGGCGGAACCCAGAACGACCCTACCCTGTCCATGCGACTGGTCAATGAGCGGCTGGAGGCCCATCTGCGAGAACTGAAAGGAATGTCCATCGAGGCACTGCTGGCAGCGCGGTATAGCAAGTTCCGCAGCATCGCACAGTTCTATACCACCGCCTGAACAGGCAATACCACTGTGGAGTAATCGTCCATCCTCTTGCGAATTCCGGCGAAGGAGCCATCAGCAACGTTGCCTTCCAGTCCAATCCAGTCCGCTGTGCCACGCTCTCTCAACTTCGCGCTTTTTCTAGCCGGATGTTTCTGGCTGTTTGTGGCGGAGATGCTCTGCTCGCGTGCAGCTCAGGGAGTGTCCAACCGGCTGAACCTGGCAGTGCTGTATCCGTTGCTTCAACAGGCCATTCTCGTTCTTCTGCTTGTCTTGGGCTTCGCTGCACTCGACTGGCTGGTCAGCCGCAGGCTGGACATCCGCTCCGCCAATGCGATTCCCAGGCGGGCTACGCTGCGCCAGGAGTGGCTCCGCGGAGCTGCGCTGGGCTGGGGAATGTTGATCGCGGCGGCCGTGCCCATGATGGTGATGGGTGTTCTGCATCCCAAGTTCTGGCTGGCTCCCCGTTCCTGGGGGCTGGCATTGCTGTCTCTGGCCACGTTAATCCTCATGTCGCTGGCCCTGGAGTTGGCCTTTCGCGGCTATCTCTTTCTTCGGTTGATAGCAGCGATAGGGCCTTTTGCCGCAACCGTCGTGCTCTCGTTCGTCTATGCGCTGCTTTCGACCTTTCGCCCTAACTTTACGTCACTCAGTGTCGCGGTCACCTTCCTGATGGGTGTGCTGTTCTGCACCGCCTACTTAAGGACCCACGCGCTCTGGATCGGCTGGGGGATGCACTTCGCATGGAATGCAGCCATGGGTATCTTGATGGGCCTGCCCGTCGCCAGCGATGTGACTTACAGCAGTCTGGTGACGACCAACGTCAGCGGGCCGTGGTGGATCAGCGGCGGAGTGTATGGGCCGGAGGGCGCGGCTCTGACCCTGCTGATCCTGTTGGCCGCGCTGGCGGTTCTTTACAGGATGACGCGCGGATATGCATGGGAGTACACGCATGCGCCCATTGTCGCCATGGGCTATCCCATGACCATCGCACCGCCGGCCGCGCATACTGCGATGGAAGAGGCCGCCACGGCCCAGCCTGGTCCGCTGGTGCAGATTCTGTCCCGCACGTCCACGAACCCCTCGACGATGCCAGTGGTCGAGGACCATCTGCGCGCGACCCTCGGTGCCGACAAGACGGATTGATGTGGTAAACATCGCTGTTTGATAGCATGTGCAACCGCTTGCATGGAGGCTTGGCATTGGAGCACAATGCTTTCAACAAGAGGTGGTCCGCATGACTCCCGGCACCTTGACAAAATCTGTCGCTGCTTTCTTCCTGTTCGCCGTTCCTGTTTCGCTGCGGTGCCAGGTATTTGTTGTGGGCGAAAAGACTGCGACCGCCGATGTGGTGACGGAGTTTCACGCTACGCACGTCGAGCTTCCCAACGAGCCGCTGGATCAGCGAGGCCGGCTCGACCTGATACGCAACCTCGAGTCGGAGCAAGGATTCGCGCACCGGGAGCTTCCGTTGGGGGCGGGCCTGGAACTGCTCGCCAACGGCAATATGACGCCCCGCGATGAAGCCTACAAGCAGCTTCTGTACCAAAAGGGCCAGTCCGCCGCGCCCGGCGAGCGGGTGGAGATCAGCGCATTGCAGTTCCGGCCTGACCGCATCGTCATCGACTTCAATGGCGGTCCTTATGCCAAGCATCGATTTCTCAGCCACATCTCCATCAACGACATGCCGATAGCGCAGCAAGGGCCTATAGCTACGGGGTGCCGCATTACCCTGGTCTTCGAAGGCGGAGTTCCAGAACTTACCGCCGCGGAGGTCAAGGCGCTTCTGGATCCGCTGGTGGACTTCAAGGCCAAATCCAGTGCAGAGGCCTATGCGAACACGCTCACGCCGAAAGTGAAGGCTGCGGTTGAAGACCATGCCATCCTGGTGGGGATGGACCGCCGCATGGTGATAGCTTCGGTGGGTGAGCCGCACACCAAACATCGCGAGCACACCGACCTGACCGACGACAGCAGCGCGGTCTATGAGGAGTGGATTTACGGCCAGCCGCCGGAGCCCACCCGCTTTGTCCGCTTCCGCAATGGCCGGGTCACGCGGCTGGAGATCGCGGCAATCGGCAAGCCCATCGAGGTCCATGACAAGAACGAAGTGGATGGAGCGCCGCAGCCGGCGCTGCTGGCCCGCACCATCGCCAATGGAGACGCCCAACCCAACCGGGACGGCGACCAGGTTTCAACACGGCCACCGACGCTGCGCCGCCCTGGGGAGGCGAGTGATGCACCGGCGACCTCGGGGCGGGTGAATATTCCGGTCGATAAGCCTCAGCAGTTGGCCTCCGACTCGCCGAGGTAGCGTCTGGCGTTCCGTACGGCCTGTGTTCCAGTGATTCCTGACTGCAAAATCGTGTAAACTTAAAGCTGAGCTTAGCTCCGGCGTCCTCGTACCCCCTCCTGTTCGGCCCAGCCACCAAGCCAGCCTACGGAAACTGCAAGGATGATCCGCGCGACTTCCACCAGAACCGCGCCGCTGGACACAGCCACCTATCCGCACCAAGGAGATCATCACAATGGCGAAGATTGCCAAGACCGGCGACCGCAAGAAGGTCATGGACACCCAGAAGAGCACGGACTGCCCGAAGTGCTCCAAGCCCACACGTATCGTGAAGCGGGTCAAGGACCGGGAGCGCGGCATTCCGGGCGGAGTGTATATCTCCTGCTCCGCCTGCGACTTCTTCGAGAAGCTTTAGACCCTCCAAAATCAGCATCACGGACGTATCGTGAAAGGTTCGCCAAAGCGGCGGACCTTTTTCGCGTGGATAGCGTCCTATCGTCTGTTGCATTGGGGGAGATGTACCGAAAAGGCCACATCTCCCCCTTGACTAAGGTCCACCGGCAGGGTGACACTCCCAGTCGGAAAGCAGGGAATCGATTCATCATGGCTACCAGCATCACCGCACCAGCTTCCGAAGTCTTTGCGTCAACTCCTCTCTTTACCCGCCCCACCTATGTGATGTGTCCGCCCGAGTGGTATGACGTGGACTACGTCCTGAATCCCTGGATGGCCGGCAATGTGCATCGCTCCTCCCGCGATCTGGCGTTTGCCCAGTGGAAGGGCTTCCACAACGTACTGCGCGGCGTGGCGGATGTGCGCCTTCTGCATCCTGAGCCCGGCTGCCCGGACATGGTCTTCATCGGCCATGCGGCACTGGTGGACCACGGGGTGGCGGCGATCTCCAGCTTCCACTGCACCGAGCGCCGCGCCGAGAGCACCTACCTGCGCCGCTGGCTCGCGAGCCAGGGCTTCCTGCTATGGGAGACGCCGCGCGAGACCGCCTTCGAGGGAGAAGGCGACCTGTGCTTCAGCGACTCCGGGCGGGCCCTGTGGGCAGCGCATGGCGTGCGCACGTGCAAGGCGGCCCACCGCCACGTGGCCGATGCCTGGCACGTTCCGGTGACCTCGCTGCACCTGGTGGACCCGCGCTTCTACCACCTGGACACCTGCTTTACGCCGCTGGCCAGTCCCAACGGTGGAAGCGGCTACCTGCTGTACTATCCCGGCGCGTTTGACGCGGCCTCGCAGGCGCTGATTGAGCAGGCTTATCCGGCGGAGCGGCGGATCGCGGTCGGCGAGGCGGACGCGACCCGCATGGCCTGCTGTGCGCTGAACCTGGGCCGGACGGTCTTTACCGGCGAGATCGGCAGGGAACTCGCGGCCCGCTTGTTCGACGCCGGCTTCGATGTCGTCCAACTGGAGCTGAGCGAGTTCATCAAGGGCGGAGGCGGTGCGCGTTCGCTGGTCCTGCGGCTGAGCGATATGCCGGTGACGCACGGTCGGCTTGGCCTCTCCTGACGTCTGCATGTGGTAAGAACGTAGACAAGGCCAAGGAGGACGAACGGTGGAACGTCACGCTGCGCCTCCTCGTGTTGCACTGACCATCGCCGGGTTCGACCCTTCGAGCGGCGCGGGCGTTACAGCTGACCTGCAGGTCTTTGCGGCTCACGGCATCTACGGTGTCTCCGCGATTACGGCGCTTACGGTGCAGTCGACGCTGGGAGTTGCTACCCTTGCGAGCGTCTCCGCTGACCTTCTGCGCAAGACGCTGAAGACGTTGCACGACGATCTGCCGGCTCAGGGCGTCAAGATCGGAATGCTGGGCAGCGCTGCGGCGGCTTCTGAGGTGGTCTTCTTTCTTCAATTCAAAGATCAAGTTATTTCATCTAATTCGCTTATTCCAAGCGTTTTAGATCCTGTGCTTACTTCCAGCTCCGGAGCCATCCTGCTGGAGCCGGAAGGCCTGGAGGTGCTGCTCTCCCGGCTGCTGCCGGCGGTTGGGTGGGTGACGCCGAACTGGGCGGAGCTGGCAGTGCTGAGCGGGCTGGCGGTCGGCTCAGTGGAGCAGGCGGAGGCCGCGATGCACCAGCTCGGCAAAAGCTGTGTGCAGCTCTCCATTGTGGCGACCGGCGGCGATCAGGCCCGGCCAGTCGACCTGCTGCGGCTGCCGGGCGGTGAAATCGTCCGGTTCGAGGATGAGCATATCGAGACGACTTCTACTCACGGGAGCGGCTGCGCGTTCTCCTCCGCGCTGCTATGCCGACTGATGCTGGGCGACGGGCCGGTTGCGGCAGTGCAGAGCGCCAAAGATTACGTCGCCGAGGCGCTGCGGCGGGCTCCGGGGCTCGGCCACGGACGCGGGCCGCTGGACCTGCTTTGGCCGCTACGGTAGCACCGCCCCCCACCCCTATTTCTCGCAAGATCCGCAGAAATAAGGACTTAGCGGTGGACCCCCTTGTACACTGTCTATGTACAATAGACAAACCTCGAGGAAGCGCCGGGCTATGGCTCTGGGTCTTCGTTTGTTCCGTTTTATTGTAACTCCTGTGTCAAGCGTTCGGCGCACACGCACCCTGGTCCCACCCCTGCTGACGGTAAAGCTGTCGTTATGGATAGGACAGTCAATCTTGGAGAGGCACGGTCAGCAGGAGATTACAATAATTCTTGGCGAAGCCACACTCCTCAGTTATAGTTGGTCGCACTGGTCGGCATACCTTTGTTGAGACAGCCTGCGCCATAGCTTTCGGGCCGTCGTCCGTGGACATAGTCGGTCGTCCTTGAGGTGCAATTTGGGTGCTAATGGAGCTGGACAATCGCGTTCCGACGAAGAAATGCGGCTCAAGGTGGCGACGAGTATCGTGTCCATCTTTCTACCGGAACGGATTGCCTACCTCACCTTAAGCGGTCTCACCGCTGTGCTGGTTATCTGGCAGAGCTGGCAAATCCTGAATAGCCCTGACATGCTGCATGACTCGTCCATCCGGACGACGGCCCTGGCCACCTTGCTGGGGTCGGGTGGAGTGGTCGCCTTTAACCTGGCCCGATTGCTCACCATGTTCAACTCGGTCCTGCTTAAAGTCTTTGGACCGGACGCGCCAGCGCCGAGGAACAACGATGGACATTAATCTCGACGCTCTCCGCCGCCAGTCCCGGGTCGCCGGCGTCCTTTCGGGTGTGGCGACGGTAATCGTAGTCGGCGCCCTGTACCTGAGTTTCCACCAGACAGTCGGCGCTAAGCAAGACCTAGAGACCGTCCGTGTACAGGAGAACCAGGCCTCTACAGAGAACGCACATCTACGTACTGATGTGGGACAGCTACAGAGCACCAAAAACAAATATGCAGAGGCCCTAAGCGCGACCGTAGCGAACTCGCCGGAGGCGGCCAAAGCGCTGTCCGATAGCATCTCGCAATCCCCAGAGCTCGCCACCGCCATTCCGCGAGTCTTCATCCACATGAACGGCAGTTCAAAGACCGCTCTAGCTCTACAGATACAGAAGGACTTGAAGGCCCAGGGTTTTGTAGTGCCAGCGCCGGACAAACTGCCGCCCATCAACGGCAAGGTTGCGGCGTGGCGGCTGCACTACAGCTATCGCGATGCGGTCACAGAGTCCGATGTCGCAAAGATTCAAGCTGTGTTCAAGGCCGATCAGATTCCGCTCGCGGCCAGCTATATCTCGTATGCCCCCACGCCGCCGCCGCGGACGTATGCCATCTATCTGGGAACAGAATGAGCAGAGAGGAACAATCCCCGGGGGCTGAGGGGTCGGCCTCGAGAGCGACAGCGTTTCAGCACGAGATGATTAGGATGAGATGTTTTAAGGAAGCTCTGATTAGCTCGCCAGCATTCCCTCAGCGGCTAAAGCCGCATTGCAATCGCTGGGCTTACGGCGGGACTGAAGTCCCGCCCTTTCAAAACGAAGACTTGTGCAGGTGCTCCCTAGAGGAATTTTCCCTGTGGATGGGTTTCCCAATTGAGGCTTTCAGAGGCGTTTTTATTGAGGAAAACGCCCATTGAAGTCCAGGCCCTGGACTACACCCACAGGGGAAATGCATCGAAAGCCATTTTCCCAATGGTGTAGAGCCTTAGCACCCTGCAAAAGCTACAGGTCTCTCCACTACGCAGGCCGATAGTGCCGTCCTGCTCCGGTCGAGATGACAAAGTTTCTCTCCAGGCCAACAGAAGATCTGCTCTAACGGCGCTGGAACTCGGGGGAGCCGAGGATGAGGCCGGTGGCGAGGGTCGCCTGGGGGTCGGAGGCAGTGGGGTCGAGAGGTTTGGCGGCCGGATCGGCGGGCCGGATCTGGAGGGGGTCGCCGTTGTTGCGGATGGCGGTGACCTGGCGGAGTTCGCTGGTTTGCTGGCGGCGGTCGGTGGAGACCTGCGCGAGGATCAACTGCTGGGTGCGGTCGGAGACGGGATCGTGGAGGAGCACGGCCTCCAGCGCCTGGGTCTTTTCGAGGGGTGAAAGAGCGGCCGTCGCGGCGCTGGAGCCAGATGCGGTATCGGAGTGGAGCAAGGCGTCGGGGTCAGCGTGGAGGCCGGCCACGCGGTTGGTGGCGAGCGCCATGGCGAAGTTCATGCGGCTGACCAGCTGGGTGGTGGAGTTCCAGGCCTCGGCCTTCATGGAGTAGCCGTTGGGGGTCTGCATGCCGTAGAGCGGCATACCGAGCTGTCCTATGGCTGCGGCCATGCCTGCGGTGGAGTCTACCTGGGCCGCTGTGGCGCGCACGGCGGAGACTACGAAGTCCAACGGGGTCTTCAACTTGACGCGGTAGGTCGGGGCGGTGAAGAACTCCGGGGAGTTGACCATGGCAAGCAGCACCTGGGGGATGTTTCCGCGAGTCTTGAGGAAGGTTTGGGTCATGCGGTCGACCATGGCGGGCGGCGGGTCGTCAGAGACGAAGCGCACCGCCAGTTTGGTGGAGATGAAGCGTGCACACTGCGGGCTGGCGGCGAGCAGGCGCAACGCCTCAATGCCTTCCTTCTGGCCGTTGTCCTTGATCTTGTTGCCCATCAACATCTTGTCGCCGGGTTCGTGCCGGGTGGGGTCATACTGGGCCTGGGAGGGCACCTCCTCGCCGTAGCGCTTGCCGACGGTCCAACCGGTGAAGACCTTGGCCAGCTCGGTGACGTCGTGCTGGGTGTAGCCCCCGTTGACGCCTACGGTGTGGAGCTCCATGACCTCGCGCGCGTAGTTCTCATTCAGTCCAGCGGTGGGGTGGGGACCGCTGCGGATGCGGCCGTCCACGGAGGAGTAGCCGCGAACGTAGAGCGAGTGCGGGCCAACGCTGGTGGAGTTGTCCAGATAGTTCAACATGGCCGGGCTGGTGGCCGTGGCCAGGAGCAGATCCTCAAACCGGCCGAGGGCGAAGGGGCGGATGGCACTGCGCTCATAAGCAGCTATGTAATAAGGCGCATCCTGCGATTTGTTCATGTAAACATTGAAGTGATTGAGCCAGAAATCGACCATCACTTCCTGCAACTGGCGCTCAGAGTAGGCGTCGCGCAGCAGCTTGACCTGGATGTCCTCCGCACGGATGACGCCGCTGGGGCCGTTGAAGGCGGCGAGGACCTCTACCTGGGCAGGGGTGAAGCCAGCTACGAGCTGGTCGCGCTGGGCGGGCTGGAGGGTGCGGCGGAGCTCGCGGAGCTGCGGCAGGGTGAGGTGGCAGAGCGCCTTGAAGCGCTGGTCCGGGGGCAGGGCGAGAATCTGATCAGGAGATTGGGGGAGCTGGACGGTGGGCGGCGGCGGTTGGGGAGCGTTGGGGTCGGCGGTGGTCTGGTCCTTCGCGGACTTGCGAATTTTGTACTGCTCCTGTTGGTCGTGGTAGATGGCGTGGGCCGCGTCGCCGCCGGGAATGGCGGCGCGGTGGTCGAGCGTGGCGCGGATCTGGGCGTTGCTGGGGTAGAGCTCCATCAGCTTGTCGAGTGGGAGCTGCATGGCGGGATAGGCAGCGAGGCGGGCGTCGAGTGCGGAGTCGTCGATGGTGGAGGGGTTGAGCTGCTGTTGGAACCAGCCGGTGAGGCCGAGGGTGCGAAGCCGCTGCAGGTCCCCAGGACGCGGGCCGTAGGTGAAGCGGTTGAGCACCAGCAGGAAGCGCTGGTCCTTTGGGATTGGGGAGAGTGGTTGGGCAGCGGCGGGCGGTTGCGGGGTCTGGGCGGGGGTGGACATGCTCTGCTGCGCGAGCAGGCTGACGGACGCGGCCAGTTGGAGGCTCAGCAGAGTGGCGATGAGCGAGTTGAGGGTGGATGAGGATCGCATAGGGGACGCGCTTGTATGGATTAGACACCAATCGCGCAGGGTAGTCGCTTCAGCGGCACGGAGAGGCAGAAAGCCTGGTTGCGGTAGGCTGGAGGGTATGGGCGCAGGATTGACGGTGCAGGTGAATGGGCAGCCGCGGAGCTTTGCGGAGTTGTCGCCGGGGGCGGTGCTGGCTGCGGTGGTGGAGGCGCTGGGGCTGAAGGCTGACCGCATCGCCGTGGAGCTGAATGGGGAGATTGCGCCGCGGACGAGCTGGGCGGGACGCACGGTGAGCGAGGGCGACCGGCTGGAGATTGTGCACTTTGTGGGCGGGGGAGTGGGTGCCTGTGCGACAGCACCCATCGCGCGGTAAAACTGCGCGATGAATGGGCCGCCCACAGCTCTTCATTTGCCGGTGAGGGTGTGGAGTAGGGACTCCCAGCGGTCGCCGTAGTCGGTCCAGCCGCCGAGGGAGCGGACGCGGGCGAGGGCGGCGGCGCTCATCCGGCGCTGGAGCTCGGGGGAGTCGGCGAGCTGTTGCAGGCGGGCGGTGATGGCGGCGGGGTCGCGTATGGGGACCAGGAAGCCCTCGACGCCGTCGGTGAAGAGGTCCTCGGCCCCGGTGTTGTTAGAGGCGATGGGGGGGCAGCCGCAGGCCATGGCCTCCGAGAGTACGAGGCCGAAGCCGTCCTCGATAGAGGGCAGAACAAGAGCGTGGCTGCGGCTCATGAGGTCGACAAGGCGGGCGCGGGGGATCGGGCCGAGGAACTGAACATTGGCTGTGGGGAGACGAGAGAGGATGTCGCGAAGGTCGGGCTGGAGACTTCCTGCGATGCATAATGTTTTGTGGGGATGTTGCAGAGCAGCAAAGGCTTGCAGCAGATAAGGAACCCCCTTGCGGAGGCCGGCGGCACCAGCGAAGAGGACCTGAAAGGTGTTCGGATCGCGGGTGGCTGTGGGATGGAATGCGTCCAGGCGGACACCGTAGGGGATGAGGTGGAGCTTGGCTGCCGGGACTCCCATTTGGAGGAAGGAACGCAGGGCGATGCTGGAGGGGACGGTGATGGCGTCGGCCTGGGCGTAGATGGCCTCCTCGCGGAGGGTGTCGCGAGGATCGGAGACGGGGCGGCCGACGCCCCAGAGGGCGTACTCCTGGCTGAGGATATCCTGTTGAAAACGCTGATGAGTGGAGCCTCGGTCGCAGAGGAAGACGCCGCCATGTTGTTGTAACCATTGACCTGTGAGGAGGCTGGAGCCTGAGATGGCTATGAGGGCGTCCGGAGGCTGTGGAAATCTCTGAAGACGGCGCAGGGTCCAGCGATCGAAGGCGAGTGCGTTGGCGTAGCCGAGGCGGTCGGAGAGGCTGCGGAGGCGGCTGCGGTCGGCGGCGAGTTCTGCCATGTGCAGCCAGGGGAAGGTCTCGACGAGGGGGTGCGGCAGGCCTTCTCGGCGGAGACGCTGCCAGGGCCACGTCGAGTAGAGGCGCTGGAGGTGACCGCGGCGGTTGAGCTCGCGGGCGAGTTCGAAGTGGTGGAAGACGCCGAAGACGGTCTGGACGATGCGCATGGCGATAGGGAGGAGTCTAGCAAAGGGAGGGTGGGAGAGGTGCGGAGAGGATCTGGTGCTTGCGATTTCTGGACTATACAGAATATGTGTTATCGGACGTAATGGGTAGGACTGGGACGAGTAGGATCTGCGGGTCTCTCCACTGCGGCCCTGCGGGCCCTTCGACTTCGCTGAGGGTCGAGATGGCACTTCCTCTGTGGGATCTTGGTCGAGAGACAAGTCGTGAGTGGTGCAATGTGGCTCCTGTGGAGGTCGTGCTTTCTGTTATGTTGGAAGAGTTGCCCGCTTCACCCAAGCGGAGAGATGGCCGAGTGGCTGAAGGCGCACGCTTGGAAAGCGTGTATACCGCAAGGTATCCAGGGTTCGAATCCCTGTCTCTCCGCCAAACTTTTTGTAAACCCTGTAGAATCAGCGTAAAACGCTGATTTTACAGGGATTTGTAAGATTCTTTGTAAGGTCCTCCAGTCTATCGAGTACCGCCGAATTCCCCACGTTCCCGGGTTTTACCTTACAAAAC
>Ga0302319_10009683_pt1 | contig 18486 bp, 15 predicted proteins | sample Bog_T0_2_FD_203319 | JGI IMG/M metagenome (GOLD analysis project Ga0302319, IMG submission 203319) | Peat permafrost microbial communities from Stordalen Mire near Abisko, Sweden - Bog_T0_2 | ecosystem: Environmental > Terrestrial > Soil > Wetlands > Peat | place: Sweden: Abisko, Stordalen Mire...
ACCCATCCCCGCGCCTGCGCCACCCACCCGCGGCATCGTCAACGCCAGCGCCTCCACCCCTATCTCCTCCCGCATCACTCCCCCATTCCCGTATCTTGCAGTGGTTGCCATCCCCGTGCCGCACGCGCCTCGTTCACCGTCATCACCCCGCTGTTCAGTAAAATCTGATCGATCTGCGCCTGCTCCAGCGGGTCGGTTGCGTCCAGGTCGAGGAAGACGAATTCCAGATCGTCCCAGCCCAGCCGCTTCGCAATCGCATCCCGCGTAATGTGCTCGGAGAGCAGTCTCGCCGTCGGCACAATCGCCGTGCGGAACGCCAATTCGGTCACCTCCGATGCCGTCGAGCGGTTCACGTCCGCCTCCAGCCCCAGCAGCAGCGGCGGCAGATCAAATGCCGCCGCAATCACTCGGATCAGAAACTCCTGCCATGCCAGCCGCAGGTCCGCATCCGTCCCAACTCCAAAGCGCAGCACCTCCGGCTTGTTCTCCGCCGTAAGAATCGGAACCCGCCCCGTGCCCTCGATCTCGTCCTGCCACCAGCGAATCAGCCGCTCGTGCTGTCCCGGATCCATCTCCTGCATCCACAGCGCATACTGCACCACCGAGTTGCTCGCCAGTTTGGCGGCAAAGCGGTGCGCCCCCAGAAACTCGTGGATCGTCTCGTACGCAACCTCCAGCCGCCCCAGCCCGAAGGGCGTAAAGCTGCGCGGGTTTAGCCGGATATAGGAGAGCTCGTTGTCCTTGAGCTCCACGTTCTGTCCCATCCCCACCCCCGAGATCATCTGCACATACCGGATCGAATTCGGCTCTCCATTCCAGTCCGCCCGCATCTGGATCGTCGCGCCATCCACCGGATAGAGCGCCATCGGCTTGCCATCGTCGCCGGTCAGCCGCAGCTCAATCGCGCCGTATCCGCCAACGATGATGTCCTCCAGCACCTGCTCGGCCAGCGAGCGAAAGGAGTCATCCGGATTCGGCTGTTCCAGCATCTCGGTCAGCACCTGGATGCGCTGCTGCATCTCCTCGTCCAGAACCCGCCCGCGCCGCGGCTGGATGCGCCAATGCATCCCCGCCACCCGGTCCTTGATCGTGTTGATCGCCTTGCGCGCCACCGGCGTCTCGGCAAAACGGCGCAGCGTCTCCGGAGTCTTCTTCGGCAACAGCTCCGCACGACTCCCATATGTCTGGAGAATCGATGGCAGCGGCGAGGTCCTGCGCCGCGGAGCCGCCGAGCCGCCCCCCAGCATCCGCACACCTGCCCGCCGCACCGGCTCCCACATCTTTTCCGCAATCGTCATTTGTTTGCCCCCGCGCAGGTTCTCCCCGCGCCAATAAAAAAAGGACGCCGCAGCGTCCTTTGCTTGTCTTCGCTTATGCTTGTTTTTGCCTTTAACCTTGAAACCTTGAAACCTGCGAAACCTTGCCTCTACAGTCCCATCTGCTGCCGCACGCTCGCCGCAATCCTCGGCAGCTCCGCCGTGGCCGCCACGATGATCCCGCTCGCTGACAAAGTCTCCAGCGCGAACATCATGGCATCGTCCTCGCGCTCCAGCTCGCTCTCCACAATCGCCGTCAGCGCCGCGTCCGCCTGCTCCGTCCGCAGAATGCCTTCGCGCAGCTTCGGATAGCTGAACGCCAGCACCTTGGCCGCATTCACATCGGTCGCCAGAGAAAGCGCCTGGTACATATGCACCGTGCCGTTCGGACGGTAGGCTGCGTCGATCTTCAGCGGATCGCCGCGATGGGTATACTCGCTCGCCGCGATGTTGTGCCGCATCAGTGCCCACACTCCCTGCCGCTCGAACTCGCCCCGCATCGTCTGGAAGACCTGCATCCTTCCGCTCACCGTGCGCGCGCCTTTTTTCGTCCGCTCCAGGTACATCTCCGCCAGCCGCCCCAGCTCCTCCTGCGGAGAATCCGCCAGCACCGCCTTGGACGCCGTCAGCCGGATCGTATTGGAGAACGTATCCTCCATCCGTTTCAGCAGCCACTCCCGGCTGTCTCCGCCCTCAACCAGCCGCTCTCTGATCTCGCGCTCCAGCCCTTCCAGCATCTCCACGTCGGCGTCGGGATCAAGGCACCGCACCCGCTTCCAATCCCTAGTAAAGCGCACGTCCGCCCAGTGGCCGCCGCTCTCCACCAGCACCACCCCCACGTTCACAAACTCGTCCTTCACCGCGTCCGGAGCATACCGCAGCAGGAAGAACTCGCATTGTCTCCGTTCCTTCATCCCTGCATTATCCCCGCTCTTTCACCTTCCATCCCCTGAATCTTCCAACTTTTTCCGCCCACCCTTCCCTCAGTTGACCACATCCCGCCACTTTGGGAATGGCGCCCGGCTCGAATTCCTGAACTGCAGGATCAGCTCGGCCACCCGTGAGCGCCGGCGCCCCAGGGTCTCCACCAGCCGTTCCAGTTCGCAGCTCTCGCCGTACCACGCCGTCGGAATCTCCTCCCCGCAGCGCCACATGATCTGCTCATCCATGCTCTCGATCTTCCCCAGCCACGGCTGAAAGCTCTCCCAGCCGCGCACCTCGCGATACACGTCGTTGCGCCCGTACACTCCTCGCAGCGGCGAATCCGGAAACGTCCAATCCCCCGCATTGAAACAGTAGCCCTGGTCGATGAACGAGACCGTAAACTTCCGCTCCCGGCTCTTCTTCCAGAAGGCCGCCTGCCTGCCATTCGCGTTGCACGTCCACTTGTCCAGCGCCAGCATCCCGGCAAACGCCCCCAGGTTCCGCACCTGGTCCAGCAGATGCTCCGGCAGATAATCGTAGACCGTTCCTTCCATCGGAGGCACCACAAAACGCGAGCCAAACTGCAGTCCCGGCGTGCAGGCCTTGGAACCATGCTGCAACTCAAAGCGCAGCTCCGGCGTGTGCTCAATCAGCCACTCGTTGACCTCTACTACTTCGGTCGCCGGAACCGGCAGCCCCGCCGCCTGCGCCAGCCGTGTCGCCAGCATCTCGTTGGCCAGCACCCGCGTATGCTGCGGATTATCCTGGAATTTCACCACGTAGAAGTGTCCGTCGGAGCAGCGCATCAGATGACTTTGCGCCCCGCCCCGCATCCTCCTCACGTGTTGTACCGCTGCCACCGCCAAGCGTACCCCCACCGAACTTTGCTCGGACTTTGCTCAAAGTTATACTCTATCCCGCCAGCCCCACCCGCCGTCCATCCCTCCGCACCCTTCTAATCACCGACTGGTGGCCCACATCTGCCCTCCTTTGGCAAATGTGGGGCAGTTTCTCTTGCCCTTGTTGTTGCTTTCGTTCTTGTACTCACCGTGCGTCCGGGTGCCCCACCCTCGCGCCGCTGCTTTTGCGGCGATAAGGTGGGAATCCGTAAACACCACGCTAGGGTCGGACGTTGCTCCTGCTCTTGTCCTAGCTCTTGCTCTCAACTTTGAAACTTTGAAACCTTGAAACCTTTGAAACCTGCCCTTCCCCCGCTCACGCCTTTCCCCGCCCATGCGCCGGCTCATACCAATATCCCGACTCCCGCACCGCCAGCGCCATCGACGTCGCCATGATGGCGTCATCATGCGCGCCCTCGGACGCCGCAATCCTTCCATCCGCGTGCCGCACAAACGTCCTGCACTCCTCCAGCAGCCTCCGGCTCATGAACAGCTCGGGATTCGCCGCCAGCGCCGCTCCAAAACGCGCCAGCATCGTCGGACGCGTCAGCACCGTGGTCACCCAGCCCGAGTAGCGCTTGTAGCGAAACAGCGGCTCATACTGCTCCACCCGTTCCAGCATCGCCAGCACCGCATGCCCATGATTGTTCCGCTCCACCACCATCAGCGCGTGGTTGTACTCACGCCCCAGCTTCGCCGCCTGCGCCGCCAGCTCCTCCGGAGTGTAGTGCCCGTATAGCTCCGCGCATTGCAGTCCGCTCGCCCGGTCGATCACCTCAACGCACGCATTATCTCCGTGGACGCCTCCGCCGGCCGCGTCCACTCCCAGGATGTACTCTCTCCCCTGTGCCGGAGGCAGCCACACCAGGATGCGTCCGTTCTCCCGTCTTTCCACGGACTCTCCAAGCCTGCCCATCCGCGCCTCGATACTCCTCGTGTCGAACACCGCCGAGCCTGCCGCCAGAAAACACATCGCCGGGTCTTCCGCATACTCCTCGGCTGCCCGTTCGCCAAACTGGATTCTCGCATCGCGCCGGAAGGCCATCTGCGTCATATCCAGCCCATGGCGTTCCACCAGCCGCGTCTCCTCCTCGTCCAGCGGAGCCTCCATCCGCTCTCTTCCGCCCGCCCCGCCAATCCGGTATCCCTCATCCATCCACCAGGGAAAGAAGTGCCGGGTGTATCCCGTCTCCCGCGCTCTCTGCCATTCGCGATAAAAGCACCCTCCCATTCCGTTCGCCGTTGACTCCAGCACAATCTCCCCGTCCAGTGGCACGGCGGCTCGCAGCGATGCCAGAACCTCTGGCGCATTCGCTCCCCACCGTGCCACCTCCGAGCAGTGCAGGTTCTGGATCGTCAGTCCCCGTCCGGCGTTCGCGTCTCCTGCGCTCTCCACGCGATACTCGCTGTCCAGCTCCGGAAACACCAACTGCCTCCGGTTTGACTTCGATCGCAGCAGCGCTCCGCCTCTCAGGTCCTTTGGCAGATTCTCCACGAACCTGTGAACCATGCGGAAGATCTCTTCCGCGGCCTCTTGCGTATGCGCTACCTGCACCGTCAAAGTGCCGGGCCGTGTAATCGTGTTCAGAAAGAATCTCGCCGCCACCCACGTCGAGACTCCCATCTGCCTTGCCTTCAGCACGATATTCTTCGACCCGCACTTCAATTCAAAATCCCTTTGCGCCCGGTTCGTCGCCAGCTTCACCAGACGGCCCCGCTTGTTCCGAACCATCAGCAGGCTCTCCGCCAGCACCTCGCGATAGCTTCCCCGCGTTGTTCTCTTGTCCAGCTTCTTGCCCAGCGCCATCAGGGCCTCCAGGTCCATAACCTTGGAGGCCCTCCCCCTCGTCATTTTCGCCAGCACCCCTCACCTCGCGCCCCGCAATCGATGTTGATCGGGTGGGGCTGTTGATCTTGATTTTGTCTCTGGTGCCCCATGTTCGCCTTCCTTTGGCTAACGTGGGGTAGTTGACTTTTCTTTTCGCCCCAGGCGGGTCTGTTGACCTCGCCCCGATCGATTTTCAGAACCCCGCAGCCACTCCAAACGCCTTCTCCACCCGCGCCCTGTCCGACGCACTCCAATACGGAGTAACCCGCGAGGCCCTCGCCATCGCCGCCGACCCCGCGCCAGTGGACGGCAGTGGCGAAGCCACGTTACCCGTTGCCGCCGCAGTCTGCGCCTCCGCCAGGTATCCATCCACAATATGGATCGCCGCATCCAGTGCGCTCAACGCAATCTTCGCCTTCGCCTGGCTCGCCGGATTCTTGATCTCCAGCGCCGCCATCAATCCCGCGTCCGCGTCGCTTACCAGTTGGTCCACCACCGCGCTCAGCTTCAGCCAGCCGCTGCTTGTCGGCCCGGCCGCATACGCCCCGCTCGCCGACTCCAACTCCTGCAACTCCGCCTGCACCTTCGCACTCACCGACTGAATCTGCGTCGCCTCCGCCGCGTCCACTCCTGCCGCAATCGCCGCCACTTCATTGGCCAGTGCCATCACCGTCGGCAGATAAGCATGAATCGTGCTCGCCGCCTTCACCGCGTCCACCTGCGAACACCCCACCGTGCATCCCGCCAAACCCATCGCCGCTGCCAGCGCCAGCATCCATCTCTTTGCCATTTGCTTCCTCCGCACAAAATAAAATCCGCCATCTCTGGCGGAGCCTTCGCATCAGTGCTCTTCAGGGAACCTTCCCACCACTGCTCTTCGGTGGACCTTCCAATCAGAACTCTTCAGGGTGCCCCATCCTAACCATCCTTTGGTTAGGGTGGGGTAGTTGCTCTTGCTCTTGCCGTTGCTCTTGCCGTTGCTCTTGCCGTTGCTCTTGCCGTTGCTCTTGCCCTTGCTGCTGCTCCTGCTCTTGCTCTTGCTCTTGCCGTTCTAGTCCTTCGCCATCAACCCCAGCCCTGCCGTCGCCAGCGCGCTCACCAGGGAAAGCACCGTCCCCGTTCCTGCGTGCCCCAAGGAAATCCCCTGCTGCTGCATCACTCCCAGCACGGTCGTCAGCGCCAGCAGCAATCCAGTCACACTCGTCTTCGGATTCGCAACTACCCGTCCCCATAGTTCCGCCATATCCACTCACCTCTCTCTCTGAAAATCGACTTCATTTCCGTCGCCGTTGTTCTGCTCGGAAGCAGCAAGCCCCTACCAAATCGCTCCCCACACATGCCCATCGCGATACAGATAGGAGTTGAACATCCCTGCATAGAAGTTATCGCTCAGGTTGTTCTTTACCCAGTTCATGCCGTTGTTCGGAGTGCTTGACCAGGTGTTCGCACCCGTCGAGGCGCTGACCACGTTGTTCCCATTGCTGCCGCTCACGGAGAAATACGTGTTACTGCCATCGGCCAGCGCCCGCAGGATGTTCATCGAACCCCACCCGCCGCGACCTCCTGTGTAGCCTGAGAGCCGCGAATACGGATTTCCGCCAAGCGCAGCGGTGTAAATGCTGGTTCCAATCACTACGTACTCACCCCCGGATTCCGGCGTCCCTCCAAGGTTTGACATGAAATCAATCGGCACCGTGTTCGGCCAGTTGGCGAGCACATAATTCGCCGAGGTCATCGCCCCGGAGGTCATGTTGAAGTTAGACTCTGACCCGCTCGGATACCCACCCGCTGCCCAATAGACGTGTTTCACCTTGCTCGCGATCAGCGACGCTCCGCTCGGAGTGTTCCCGTCGTTCATCAGGTCATAAAGCCCTTGCGCTGGCCCATCGACGATAATCACCACGCTACTGCTTGCCGCTGCCGTCAGCGCCGTGCGGTACGCCTGTGCATCCGTGTTGTAGTTGCCTCGCGTCTTCCCCGGCCTGTAAGTCGTCGCATAGGAATCGCACACCGTCCCGTTATCCGTGGGCTCCGCGCTTCCCTGGTAGGCACCAATCGGAAGCACAAAGCCGTAATAACGGGCGATCAGATCAATGCACACCGCGCCGTAGGTAGAGCCGTCTGTGACGATCAGCGCAATCGGGTGAGCGTAGCCAGCACGCGCCACCTGGAAAAAAGTTGCCAGCTCCCAGTAGTTATCTACATCGTCCGTGCTGTCGTTATCCCAAATCACCGGAACGTTGGCCGTGCTCATCGGCAGCGGATTCAGCGTTTCCAACCCAAGGTTATGGTGATAAAGCCAAGTCAGCTCCGGCACCGCTACGTTATAAACCGCAACCTCGTCGATGCTGCCCGAAGTCGCGCAGCAGTTCCCGTTGCGGTTACCGATCACCAGGTTATGACCGCCCTGAATCGACTGTGATGCAAGTCCGCTAACTGTGGCGGATACCACAATCGGAGCGCCGTCCACAAACAAGCTGACTCCAGCGGCGGTGCCTGACCCGTTGTAGCTGACCGCAATGTGATACCAGACTCCGGCCGTTAACAATCCGGACCTGCCATTCACCTGGATGTTGTCTCCGCTGGTGACGGAGTAGAGGTTGAATTCCAGCGCGCCGTCATAGCAGTGAATCTCCCATCCCGTGTAGGGAGAGGCCAATCCCATGGTGCTCAAAAGCGCATAGTTGCCGCTCGCTACGCCCGCTCCCGGCATGAACCACATCTCGGCACTGAACGGCTGGTTGTACTGGAAGTTATACGGCGTGTAGTTTGAAACGCTCGCTCCCGTCGAGCTGGAAAACGTAACTGCCGTGTTGCTGTCACCAGCAATGACTCCTGTCGCTCCATAAGTGATGCCGCTCGCAGTAGTCGCCGTGCTCCCTTGTCCCGAGCTGTCGGCAAAATTTCCGCTCGCCTCACCCAATCGCCAGTAACCCACTAACCCCGGAGTGTTCTTGATCAGCGTCGAATAAGAGTTCTGCGCAACCATCGGTGCAGCCAGCGCCATCGCCAGCATCAAGCCCACGGCCCAGCCCAAATAAACGCCGCGTTTCATAGCGTCCTCCGCACCGTGAACGTCACGTTGGTCAAATCCACGTTGCCCACTTCGGTCGAAGCCGCATCCAGCGTCAGCTTCCAGAACAACTCATTACCCGCCGCGCATCCCGTCACCGTGATCCCTGTTTGCGTAAAACTATTCATCCATAGCGTTGTGCCCTGCGCCGCCACCGTAATCGAGTTCTTCGTGTTGAACACCGGATCGAATATCGCGCCCGAGCCCACGCAGCCCGTCTGAATCGCCCACACCACGTTGCCGCTCGCGCCCACAGACCGGAAGACTCCCGCAATGTCGATGTTTCCCGTCCACGTCGCCGGAAGCGTGAAGTGATCCTGCACGCTCTGTCCAGTCGCCGTGTACTCTGCCGCTGCAAACACCGCGCCATTCACCGCATTGCTGTCGCAGATCGCCGTAGGAGAAGTCGCCACCGGTCCCGAGAATCCAAGCCCCGCCGCACCCTGCTGACACTTCGCCCCGATGTAGCGCAACAGGTCTGACGTGGTGCCTCCACTCAGAACTGGCGTGCCGCCAATCTGCGAATAGGTGTAATCCCCAATCTGCGCCGTCACCGCCCCGGTGCGAGTAAACACGCTGGCAACCGCCCCCGCAGTCGCCGCCGTGTAACAAGGATTCGGAGTGCTCGCCGTCGTGTAGACAAGTGCTTGCCCCGTCAAGGGAGTGAAGCCCGTACAGAGCGGGACGCCGTTCAGTCCCTTCACCGTCATCGCCAACGATCCTGCCGTGTTCGTCACATCCCCCGTGTGCGCGGGCTCCGCCGTGCTCGGCAGGGAAGTGACGCTTACAAGTTGATTGCTGCTGTTTGTGCCGACCAGTGGAGCCGACGCCGGAACATTCAGGTCATCGGCGAAGACCACTTTATGTGCCGCTCCGCCGTCATACCCGCTCATGTAGTAAAAGCGTCCGTCCGCGCTGTTCGCGTAGCTCTGCGAAAAGTTATAAGGCGGGGCCGCAGGCGTCGAAGTCAGCCAGCCCATGACGTTCGGAGTCAGAGCAGTGGGCGAACCGAAGTTCGGATCATTCTGGAAGATGTATCCGTTGTACGCGTTCACGCCCGTGCCCAGATAGAACGGCGGAATGTTCTGCGGATAGCCATCCAGCGACTTGTAGTTATGCACCAGCACGTGCGCTCCGCCCTCGATGTTGGCAATCGCGTTGTACCGGTCACCCGCCGCAATAATGTTCTCAAAGGTCAAGTACGTGCCCGAATCCACCTCGAACAACGAATGCTGCGTCGTGTCCATCGCAGGCAGCCCGGTTTCGCCCATCACAAAATTGGAATCCCGCACCCGCACGTGTCGCGGATAGCTGGTGTCGCCCGTCGATTGAAACAGAATTTGCCTCGGCTCCTGCCATCCCGTAGCCCACCCCGAACCCGTCTCGAACCACGAATCGCTTACCACAATCGACGCGTCATCCTGCCCCGTGAGCGTGTAGCCGGTGCGTGTTGGATACCTGTACTCAAACGTAATTCCAGAAGTCTTGTCGTCGCCGAATGAGGAGTTTGCGATCTTCCCCTGTCCTGCTCCGGCAATCACAATCCCCTCGCCATCCACTCCCGTCTGAAAGGCGTCAATCGAGAACTGCTGCGAACTCGGCCCCAGGTACATGGACACGTCGTTGAACCCGCCCACAATGTTGTAGAACCTGTCGAAGTCCGAGCCGTACGCTCCAAGAAAGCCGTATTCCAGGCCATGAAACGTCACGTCGTTCAACTCCACGCCGCCGCTTCCATTATCTTGAATTCCAATCGTCGTCCGGCTCCCCGTATAGCTGATGTTCGTCTGCGATGCGTTCTCCAGCGTGATGTTCTTCATCACGAATCCCTGCGCCGCATCGTTATAAGCATTCGCCGGACTCGCCTGAAACGTCCCTAACTGGAACATCGGGCCGCTGAACGTCGCATTGATTAGGACCGTTGCGCCCTGCTCGCCCACCGCGCAATTATTCGGCGCACTGAACTGAATCGTCCAAGAGATCAGGTACGTCCCGCCCGGAAAATACACGCACTGCCCCAGCGTGTGCGCCGCCGTGAATGCCGCCGTGATCGCCGCCGTATCATCGGAAGTCCCGTTGCCCGTCGCGCCTTTCGCTCTCGCGTTTACCGCCTGCATCCCGTCGCCCGCAACATGGGTGCTGCCCACATTCAAACTTTGCGCCGTCATTGCCGTCGCGTGTACCACCCCGGGAGTCACTCCGCCAATTGCTCCCGGCGCCGCCAGGTTGATCGCTGCGGGCTTGTTCGTCAGATCGTTATAATTCCCGGTGGAGGCCACCGTAGCCAGTCCATCCAGTTGCTCCGTCACGTATGCCTGGCTCACAAACTGCGCCGCCACGCTCTGCGGAACTACCTTCGCCCGAATCGCCGAAAGCGTTGTCGTCGCTCCCGGCCCAACCACCCATTGTTCTTCGCTCGTGGTGCCATCATTCTGTTTGATCACCACTCGGTAATAGCCGCCGGCCGGTGTCGCTCCCGAATTTGGAATCAGCGGAATCGAAATTGCCCCATTCGCGCCGGTCGCAACCGTCATCTCTCCAGACATCACGGCTTCGCCCGCGCTTGTCGAGAACGCGTCCCATCGGATCGTAATGCTGGCCTGCGCCGCGCTTCCGTCTGCCCTGTAAAGCGTGTCCTGCACAACCGTCCTTACAGGAGTGGCGTTGGCGTGCGGCGCGCCCACCAGCAGCACCGCCAATACAAAAATCAAAAGCCGCCCATTCAGGCGGCTTGCGTTTCCCCACGTTCTCGTTTTCATGCTTTCCTGTCGCCGTCCTTTCGGCTCACTGCCGCCTTGCCTCCGCGCCCCGCGTAGACCTTCAAAAAATTCTCCACGCTGCGCACGTATACGTCGGCAAAATCCACCACGTAGCGTTTCGTCTGGATCAAACTCTTTGCCTCACTCAGCGTATATCCCGTCGCGCACAACACTGCCAGCGCCATCATCGGAGCGCGGTGTACTCCTGCCGCGCAATGCACAAATAGCTTCGTCCCCGGCTTTTCCAGCGCTCGCAGCGCAAAGTGTACCCCGCGCTCAAAAATCACCGGATGCTTCGGCTCAAAGTCGTCGTCCACCGGATTCCAAAGTACTTCCACTCCCACAATCTTGCCCAGGTACGTATCGTCAAACTCAATCTGCATGTCAATGACGTGGGTAACCCCGGCCTGGGCGACCTCCTGCATTTTCTGCACCACCCAGATTCCGCCTCCAACCGCGATCCGGTCCGTCACCCACGTCATATCCATCTGGAATTCGCCCCCGTCCATCTTTCCTGCAATCCCTCAGCAGCCCGCGGACTTGCTCTCCGCCGCGTCGGCCGTCTCCGGCGCCTGACCCCGTTCGGCCTCGTCCAGTCGTTCCAGTACCAGTTTAGCCCAGGGCTCGCCGCTGTCTTGCCCTTCCGCTTCGCTGTCGAACATATGTTTCGCTCCGGTCATCTCCAGCAGCGTCTTGGCGTGCGTGCAACTGCCTTCCTTGGCCTTCTCCACCATCTTCTTCACAATCGCTTGCACGGAACCCTTCACCGTCTGCCGCGCCGCCTCAAAAGGGTCGTTCGTCTCTTCAGGCTTCGTCGCATCTTCAGGCTCCTTCTCTACGGCAGGCTTCTTCACGCATGGCTTCGGCTTCGCTCGTTTCCGCTTCACCGGAACCTTCTTGGTCGTCCTATTCTTATTCTTATTGAGTGCGTTACTTGCTGAGTCTTTCGTGACCGCCGGTTTGCCTTTGTGCTTAACGGATTTGTCCGGCTTTTTCGCTTCTCCTGCTGTGCCTGCCCGTTTCCCTTTCGCCTTCCCCTCCGGCTTGTCCTTCAATGCCGCCCCTCTCTCTTGCCACCTATATTCAGAATATCAATTTCACCCCCCTCATCCCCTCACCTCGGGCACAAACTCTATTTCCACTGCAATCAGTCACTTGCCCTTGTTGCACGGACTTTCCGCCCTTGACAACAAATTTTGTCACTCCGGAATCTGCCTCTCAGGTCTCAATTCCCATGTGTACCACTCGCCCTGCCAGGTAATCCGCGGAACTCTTGCCTTTCGTCAACTCCTCAAAGGCAAGCAGACAACTACGATTCTCAGGACGCAGCGTGAGTTGGTTGCCATTCAACTCCACGTACCGCACCGTGAAACCTTCCCCGTGTCTCACCACGTACAGGTTCGGCTCGTTCTTCCGATAGCCGCGCAGCGAGTTGTAATGCCGGTCGATCAGCAACATCGCTCCCGCTTGCAAGCGCGGATGCATCGCCTCCGCCCATTCCTTGTCTGCCCTCACCAGCGCAAACCGCTGCCAGTGCTCCCTCCGGCTCGCCATCTCCGCCCGGATTCGTCGCAGAAAGCTCTTCTTGTAGCACAGGTATTCCAGAACGTCGTTCCCGCCAAACTCCGATTGCAACAAGGCCGCCACGGAAACAACCGGTATCGAGTGAAACTCGTTTTCCTTGCTTCCATCTGCCGCGTAACTCCGGTTCACCGCCGGAAGCAGATCGCGAACCTCAACTCCCAGCACCTCCATCACCCTGTCCATCGCTTCAATACTCAGCCCTCTGCGATGGTTCAGGAAGTTGGAGATGTGCGCCTGTTGAAATCCCGCACGCTCTGCTAACTCGGTCCCCGTTAATTCGCCCACATGGATGCGTTCGCCCACCAGGGTACGTAATCGGTCATGCAAGTTTGAAATCAACATAGTTGGCACCGTAGGTATTTCGTTAATCATTACTCTGAGAAATGTGAGAACAAAACCTTAGTAACTTTAAGCAATTTTTTGTTTGACTTTCCCATCTGCCCTGCCCGATGATGCACCAGCAACCACATACCTGAGAGAAAAAGGAGCCGCCGCAATGGAGCGCGGAAACACCGAAATCTCGTTTACTGAGTTCCGTCGCAAAGTTCAGAATTCAGAACTTCTCGCACCAAGTGTCATACAACTCGTCCGGGAAATACGCTTCTCCGGGCGCGTCAGTGTCGTCGTTCATAACGGCGAAATTCTAAAATCCGGCTACGAGGAAGGTTACTTCACTCGCAAGGATGATCGTCGTCTGGTCTAAACATCCCGGTTTCATCGGAGGATAAGCGTTTTACTGCAAGCCAACACTTAATCTCGTCTTCGAAATTTAACGATCAGGTCATCGCAAAAGAACCGAGCCCTGTCGTAGTCAGTCTCACCAGTCTTGTCTGGAGTCCTTCGATCCGGCAATCTTCGCGAGTCTGCCATGCGGCAGGCATTTTTTTTCCAAGAGGAAGTATGAAAACTAGAGGTGAACCCGTGCAGTTTGGCAACTTACAACTCAAGTATTGCGAACGGTGTGGAAACATCTGGCTTCGCCGTTCCGGCAGTCGGCAGCCCTTGTGTACTTCGTGCGCCAGGGCGGAAACGTCTCTCCTCGCAGGTACGGCTGGCTTTCTCCAGCTCTGGACTCGTCTGCGCGCGGAGGCCCACGTATGAATGATCCAACACGATTGCATCTTGCACCGGCTCCGGCCGTCCCTATCGCGGCCTATCGCCCTTACACCCGCGCTCTGCTGCGGCGCTACTTTCGCGTAGCCGTTGATATCGGCCGCCTTCCCAGTATTCTCGGCGGACTTTGTTTCCGGGCGCGCGTTTCGTCCTACAAACTCCAGACCTTCGAAGATGCCGTAATCTTTGTCACGGACATCGAACGCGTCTTCGATCGCATCCAGCGTCATTCCATGGAGATCGTCGCCGGCGTCATCCTGCTCGAGTACAGCATTCCGGAGGCGGCCCTCCGTCTCGGTATAACCGTCCAGCGCGCCGAGCGCCGTTACGCCGCAGCACTCGATGCTCTCTCGTCCGTCCTGCTTGAGGTCGGTTTGCTCAATCGTATTTTCAGCCAAGGCACAGCCCAGGAGATTGTTGACCCCATCCCCCTCCAGGTCAGCGCTCCCCGCAATCCCCCGGCTTCGGTCCGGATCGAAGACCAATCGCCAATTCCTCGTCAGCATCCACGAACCGAAGCGCAATAACCGTTCGGAGGGGAGTAGGCACCCTGTTCTGCTCCCCAGTTCTCTTTCATGCGATTTTGCTCCCATCTTCTTCATGCGCGCACTCATCTGTTATCATCGGCACCGCGCCGTATCCGCTTCACTCGGCGTGGTGAGCTTTCAATTCAGCCCGGAGAGAATCCCCGTGAGCGACACCCCCGCAGTTCCCGTTCCTCCCACTCCGCCATTGCGCCGTGACGAAGAGATTGCACTTGAAATGATGAAGTTCGTCGCCACCACAACCGGCTTCGGACGTACCGGAACGCCCGGCGCCGGATTCCAGGGCGGTACCGTCTCACGCGCCGAAGATTATGCCAAACACCTCATTGACCTCTACGGCCAATGTCTTGACGCGGTGAAACCCAAACGCTAGTGCAGAGTTGCTGAGCCGAACATTACTCCCAATTCCCGGAGCGCTCGGTTAATTTTGTCCCCGTTGATCGCATTTGTCCCCGTTTGGGAACGAATTACGATCCTGTACACCATATTTGAGAGCACGCTCCACCCCATGACGAAACACTCGTCCGCCTCCGATGCCACTCTCTCGGTTCATGCCGGAGAAGACTGCCATGGCCGCAACGCCCCACTCACCACCGCCATTCAGCAGACTGCCGTCTTCGCTCTCAAAAATACCGAGCAGCTACGCCGCTACGCCGCCGGAGATCCCGAGGTCTTCCTCTACACCCGCTACGGAAATCCAACCCTGCGCGCCGCCGAGGAAAAAATCGCCGCCTTGGAAAACGGCGAAGACTGCATCCTTACCGCCAGCGGCCTTGCCGCCGAACTCGCCGTGGCTCTCACCCTATGCAAGGCCGGCGATGAAATCGTCTCCATGCTTGATATCTACGGTGGCACCACCAAATTGTTTTCCAATCTCCTGGCGCGCTGCGGAATCCAAACCCGCTTCGTCCCTTTTTCCGAACTCGACCGCATCCAGAGCTACTTCACCGCCAAGACCCGGATGCTCTTCATCGAGACTCCAACCAACCCGACCCTGCGCTGTGCTGATATCGCCGCCCTATCGCGTCGCGCCCACAAGCGCAAAATCGCCGTCGTCGTAGACAATACCTTCGCCACTCCCGTGCTCCAGAAGCCGCTCAACCTTGGCGCAGATATCGTCGTGCATTCCGCAACCAAGTATCTCGGCGGCCATAGCGACCTCACTGCCGGTGCCGTGGTTTCTTCCCGCCGCTGGGCCGCGCCCATCCGGGAAACCATGATCCTCTCCGGAGGCTGCTCTGATCCCGGAGTCGCCTACCTGCTGCTGCGCGGCCTCAAAACCCTTGACGTCCGCGTTGAGCGTGCCTGCCGCAACGCCGCAGCCATCGCCGCCTACCTCAATCAGCACGACCGTGTCGCCAAAGTCTTTTTTCCCGGATTGCCGGATTCTCCCTGGCATCAGCTCGCCGCCGCACAGATGAAAGATTTCGGCGCAATCGTCTCATTCGATATTCGTGGCGCAGGAGTGGCCGCCGGGCGTTTCATTGATTCGCTCAAGCTTTGGTATCTTGCCACCAGTCTCGGCGGCGTCGAATCGACCGTTTCCTACCCGGTGCTTTCTTCTCACTCCAGTGCCCCACGTCGTGAACTCAAATTGCTGGGAGTCTCGCCGGCCACCATCCGGCTGTCCGTCGGAATCGAGGATGCCGCCGATCTTATCGCCGATTTAGAGCAGGCTTTCGCAAACGGTTAATTTGATCGTTAACACTCCCGGCGGCTGAGTAGCATTCTAGTATATGGTTGCCAGAACCGCTCAACTGTTATCAAAAGGATAAACTCAGCTCTTCCAACGATTGACCCTTCGGTGAATCGTTCGTAGATTGTAGATAGCGGGTGTTCCGGTTGACGAATGTCTCTGGAACGCATTTCGCTCAAACCAAATGAATTCTTTCTGCCAACGAATCCTGCCGCCGCTTCTCCTTTGTCTGCTCCTCGTCTCCTGCAAGCCAGAGAAGGATGCGGATGCCACTCTGCCCGCTCCGCAGGCCACTGCGCCCACCATCGCGCGGCCCGCTGCCCCACCTGCGCCCAAGCCCGCTCCCGTGCAGCCCGCTCCCGCTCCGCAGCCCGCGCAAACCGTTGATCAGTTGATCGCGCACGCCGAGGCCGAGTATGCCCGAGGCCGCGCAAACTATGACGCCGGACACATGGAAGCTGCCAAAGACAACTTTGATGCCGCTTTCAATCTCCTTTTGCGCGGCCCCATGGCAGTGCAGAACGATGAGCGTCTCCAGCGCGAGTTCGATAAAATCGTCGAGGCCACTCACGAGCTTGAATTGCAGGCGTTAAAGGCCGGAGACGGATTCACCGAGCAGCACCCCGAGCCCGCGCCAATCGACGAAGCCAACAACATCACCTTCCCCGTCGATCCCACCATCAAGGCCAAGGCGCAGGCCGAACTGGCCAATACCCATAGCGATCTTCCGCTCATGCTCACCGATCCCGTCGTGAGCTACATCAACTATTTCTCCTCTCGCGGACACGGCACCATCGAGCGGGCGCTGGTCCGCCGCGGGCGCTACCTCGATATGATTTCGCGCATCTTCCGCGAAGAAGGCGTACCCCAGGACTTGGTCTTCCTGGCGCAGGCCGAATCTGGCTTTCAGCCACTTGCCCTCTCGCGCATGGGAGCGCGCGGCATGTGGCAGTTCATGCCATGGGACGGAGTCCACGCGGGATTGCAGCGTAACTGGTGGGTGGACGAGCGGCAAGATCCCCAGAAGTCAACCCGCGCCGCCGCACGCCTGCTGAAAGATCTCTACAACCAGTTTGGTGACTGGTATCTCGCCATGGCGGCATACAACTCCGGTCCTGGCACCGTGCAGCGCGCGGTGCAGCGCACCGGCTACGCTGATTTCTGGGAGCTCTACCGGCGCAACGTTCTTCCCGGCGAGACGCGCAACTACGTTCCGATCATTCTCGCCATGACCATCATGGCCAAGAATCCCTCTCAGTACGGGCTTGACCATCTTGCGCTGGACTCAGCCGTGGACTTCGATACCGTGCGCATTCACTACCCGATTGATCTTCGCTTGGTAGCAGAGTGTACTGAGTCCTCTACCGCCGTGCTCCAGGAGTTGAACCCAAGCCTGCTCCGCATGACGACTCCGAAGGACATGGATTTTGACCTTCACGTTCCCTCCGGTACGGCTGATAAATTCCAGAGTACCGTCGCGAACATTCCTCAGGAGATGCGGGTTTACTGGCGATACCATCGCGTGGAAAGCGGCGAAACCCTCAGTGAGATCGCCCGTCGCTACCACACCACGGCCAGCGCCATCGCCGAGGCCAACAACCTCGTTGCAGATGAGCTGCCACGCGATGCCAAACTGATTATCCCGGTCGCCCCCGCACGGACAGTTACTGAACCTGCAGCCCATAGCGCGGCCCACTATAGCAAACATCCCGTCCGCTATACCGTGCGCAAGGGAGACACGGTTCTTTCCGTGGCCGATCACTTCGGAGTTCAGGCGGAAAATGTTCGCGAGTGGAATCACCTGAGCGGGAATGCGCTGCATGCCGGTCGCTCGCTGACGGTCTTCAAGCCCGCCGCTGCCGTTGCCGCGAAGCCTTCCACAACCTCCAACAGCCGGGCCCATGGCCACGCAAACGCGATGCCCGGCAAGCCGAAAGCTGCCCCGGTCAAGCCCAAAGCTCTTCCGGCGAAGAAGTCAGTAGCGGCGACGGGGACGAAAACACTCCCGGCTAAAACCGGAAAGCACAAACATCAAGGCTGATTTTTTCCATAAATGGCCTCTCTTGCATTTCGATTTCTTCATTCGATTGCATCGTAAACAATGCTGAGTTATTGTGTTCGGGTGCGTGGGCGCGCACCAAATGCACGCATTGTGCATGCGTCAGCCATAAAAGCAGCGGTCGTGGATGTACCTGTGCTCAGCAGTCTTCGGGCGCGGAGCGGCAAAAGACTACAGGAGGAGACATGACGTTCGACGAAACTCTTTACGGTCGCAGCAGTGATGATGGGGATGACTTCGGAGACAACGAATCCTTTGACGATGTAATTGACGACGAAGAGGAAGAAGAACTGGAAGAAGAAGAAGACGAAGCCGAAGAACAGGAATTGGGCCATGCTGAAGACGATTCGATAGCTCCCTCCGCCAGCCGGGCACAGCGCGATGAGGAGGAAGAACTCGAACCGCCTGCTCCTGCATTGCCAAAACCAGCCAAGAAGCCGGTCAGGAAGCCTGCGGCAAAAAAGCCGGAAGCAAGAAAGCCTGCTGCGAAAAAGCCCGCGCCACCAGCGAAGCCCGCAAAGAAGGCTGCCAAGAAGGCTGCCGTGAAGAGCGTGGCAAAGAAGGCTGCGAAGAAGGCTGCGCCGAAAGCCGCGAAAAAAGCTGCGCCAAAGGCCGCGAAAAAAGCAGCCAAGCCAGCTAAGAAAGCCAGCAAGAAGGCGGTTCAGAAAGCCCTCAAGGCAGTGAAGAAGG
>Ga0302319_10009684_pt1 | contig 18484 bp, 22 predicted proteins | sample Bog_T0_2_FD_203319 | JGI IMG/M metagenome (GOLD analysis project Ga0302319, IMG submission 203319) | Peat permafrost microbial communities from Stordalen Mire near Abisko, Sweden - Bog_T0_2 | ecosystem: Environmental > Terrestrial > Soil > Wetlands > Peat | place: Sweden: Abisko, Stordalen Mire...
GGAGCCGGGTCGTGCGTCATCCTGTAGAATGCAGCCCCTGCCTGCTGCGCGAGTGTCCGATTGATCATCGCTGCATGACGAGAGTGACGGCGAGCGATGTGGTGGAAGCGGCGCGTGGACTGGTGGGCATCGAAAGGAAGTAGGAACAGCTTATTGGATACACGGGAAAAGATTGTGCCGCTAGGGGATTTGACGGCACGCCTGGGCGACGGGAAATGGTTGGCAGTGGTGGGCCGGTTTGATCCAATGACGGCAGCACAAGCGATCAGGATCGAGGAATCGGGCGGGCAGGGACGGGCGATTCTCGCGGTGGTGGAAGAGGGCGAGGATTGTTTGCTGCCGGTGGAGGCACGCGCGGCATTAGTGGCGGCGCTGCGGAGTGTCGAGTTGGTGGTGATCGCAGGCGCGACCGCGTTGAAGGCATATCCAAAAATTGAAATTGTGGAAGATGAGGAAGGCGAGCGCGCAAGATCGGCGGAGTTCGTAGAATTTGTCAGGCGACGGCAAGGGGCCTGATGGGTTCGAACAAATCGATAGTCGTGGTGAGGCTGGGCGCGATGGGCGATATTATTCATGCGCTGCCGGCGGTGGCCAGCCTGAAACAATCTTTTCCGGAGCGGCGGCTTGTTTGGATTGTGGCGCGCAAGTGGGCACAGATATTGGAGGGCAATCCGCACATTGATGAGATTGTGCCGTTCGAGCGGCGCGGCAAGGGCTCGTTGTACCGGTCGTGGCGGACGTTGCGCGCCATAGAACCGGAAATAGCGGTTGATTTGCAGGGGTTGATTCAATCGGCATTCGTGGCGCGCGCGACGAGGCCGAAACGTTTGATTGGATTGCAGCATGCGCAGGCGCGCGAACCGCTGGCCGCGCTGTTTTATACGCAACGAGTGAAGACGAGCGGTCCGCACATAGTGGAGACGAATTTACAATTGGCGGCGGCGGCGGGGGCGACTGAGTTAACTGAGCAAGCGTGGCTTCCTTCCGGGAAAGCGGAGGGCGAATTACCGAGCGGCGGGTTCGTTTTGGCGAGCCCGTATGCGGGATGGGCGAGCAAGCAGTGGCCGCTCGAAAACTATGGGCGGCTGGCGCGGGCGTTGCGGGCCGAGGGGTTGCCCTTGCTAGTGAACGTGCCTCCAGGGCTTGGTGAAAAATTGCGAGGCATGGATTTTGAGATACACGAATCGGGTTTGCCGGGATTGATTGACGCCACCCGGCGCGCCACGGCGATTGTGGGAGTCGATAGCGGGCCGATGCATTTGGCGGCAGCATTGGGCAAGCCCGGAGTGGCGATATTCGGCCCGACCGATCCGCTGCGGAATGGTCCGTTCCGCAGTCGAATGGCGGTGCTGCGCGATACGGCAGCGCAAACGAGTTACCAGCGCGACGGCGAAATTGACGCGAGCATGAGGGCGATTCGGGTCGAGCAAGTGAAAGAAGCGCTGCTCCATTCCATACGCTCGGCCGGCGTCAACGCATGATGTTTCCGAAAGCGTACGCCGATTTTGCCCAGCGGATGCGCGTGCCGGCCGGATTCGTGCTGCTGGTGACGTTCGCGTGGTTGTCGCGGCCGTCGATTGATTCGATGCTGCTGGGCATACCGGTTGCTGTGTTGGGGCTGGCATTGCGGGGGTGGGCGGCGGGACATTTGGCGAAAAATGAGGAGCTGGCGACGTCGGGGCCGTTTGCCTATGTGCGCAATCCTCTTTACTTGGGGACGTTAATTACGGCGGCGGGTTTAGTGCTAGCAGCGCGCGAGTCTTGGCTGGCAGTGATTTTTGCCGCGGCGTTTGGCTTGGTTTACCTGCCGGCCATTGAGTTGGAAGAGCAACATTTGCGAGTGATTTTTGCGGGCTATGCGGCGTACGCGGCGCGGATACAGAGATTTCTGCCGGTGGCAAAATGGGCGAGCAGCGAGAGTGCTTTTTCGTGGGCGTTGTATAGGCGGAATGAGGAATATAAGGCGCTGGCGGGATTTTTGATCGCGGTGGGCTGGTTGGGTTGGAAGTGCGTCTGGCTACACTAATAGGAAAGAGTCCCAAGCATGAGCACAAAAACGCTGATGACCGTTCAAGAGTTCGAGCAGATGCAGACCGCCGAGACTGAGGACTACGAACTGGTAGATGGAGAATTGATTCCTTTGCCGAGTGGAACTCCTAAGCATTCTAAGATTCGCGATTTGATGAGCCGCCGGATCGGGAACTATTTCGAGACGAATCCGATTGGCGAGGCTTTGAGTGAGACCGACTGCCAAGTTGCCGACACGGTCCGGCGCCCCGATGTTGCTATCTTTCTGGGCGCGGAGCGTTTGCGGCAGATAGACGATTACAAGTTGCCGATCCCTATCGCCCCCGATGTTGCAGTCGAGGTTTTATCCCCTTCGGAAAGCGCCATCTATGTCCGCCGGAAGGTACTGGATTATCTACGCGCCGGGAGCCAGGAAGTGTGGCTGCTTGATCGCTCGAATGGCGAGATCCTCGTGCATAAAAGCACGGGCATTCAAGTGCTCCAGGGAACCGATGCGCTTGAATCGCCGCTGCTGCCGGGATTTTCGGTAACGGTAGCCGGGCTTTTAGCCTAAAGGCAGCGCTATTTCAGCGACGCCGCCGAACTGTTGGCAAACTGCAGGAGAGCCGACGGGAAAATGCCCAATAGCAGGACACCAAAAGCACTCACCCACAATGCCAGCTTAAGGCTGATGGGCGGCGCTTCCAGTTGCGTAGCGGCCACGTCGGGATCGCGCATGTAAATGGCGACGATAATTTTCAAATAGTAATAAGCGGCGATAGCGCTATTGGCCAATCCTAAAATGGTGAGCCATACCAGGTGGGAATCGAGAGCGGCGCGAAAGATCAGGAATTTAGCAGCGAAGCCGCCAGTGAGCGGAACGCCGATGAGGGAGAAAACAAAAATGGAGAGCAGCGCGGCAATGGCGGGCTGACGCCGTCCGAGTCCGGCGAGATCTTCGATCTTGACGAAGCGTTCATTGCGCGAAGCCGCATAACCGATCACGGCGAAAGCGCCCACGTTCATGAACGCGTAAGACGTAAGGTAGAACATGGCCGCCGACACGCCAATGGTGGAGGCAGAAGCGAGCGCGACCATGACATAGCCGGCGTGCGCGATGGAACTATAACCGAGCAGGCGCTTGACGTTGGTTTGCAAAAGCGCGCCTAGGTTGCCGATAAACATAGTGCCTAATGCGCAGCCCCACATCAGCCAAGCCCAACGGTCATGAATGGGCATAAACGATGTCATGAAGAGGCGGAAGAACACCGCGAAGGCGGCCGCCTTAGGGCCGGCCGACATGAAGCCACTGGCGGGAGCGGAAGCGCCTTGATACACATCGGGCGCCCACATCTGAAACGGCGCAACGGAAACTTTAAAAGCCAAGCCAACGAAAACGAGAGCGACGGCCACGGACATGATGACCGAGGATTGATTCTCCGCCCCCCATTTGTGGATAACATCGAGGTTGGTGGAACCCACCAAGCCAAAAATCCACGCAGTGCCGTACAGCAAGAACGCGGTAGCGAAAGAACCCAGGAGGAAATACTTCAATGCCGATTCGTTGTTGCGGCGGTCGTCGCGCAGGAAACCGGCCAGGATATAGGTCGCGATGGAGGAAATCTCCAGGCCGATGAAAACCATGATGAGATCTTCCGCGGTAACCATGATGCATTGGCCGACCAACGAGAACAGAATGAGCGAATAGAATTCGCCGTTGCGGGATTCTTCGCGGTCGAGGTAGCTGAGCGAGGCGAGAATCGACAAAAATCCAACGCCCATGACGACTGCGCGGAAGAAGACGGCATAGCCATCAACAATGATCATCTGATGGAAGGCGGTATCAGGCGGCGCCAGCGGTCCGGTGAGGAGTCCGGGAATATTGGCTACCAAGGCGGCGGCGATGCCCACGAGCGAAATGATGCCCAGATAGGTACGCTTTCCCTTGCTGACCGCTTCGAGCATCATCACCGCGATACCGAAGATGGTCAGAATGATTTCAGGCAAAATGCGCAGGTAATCGGGCAGCGAGGGGATCAGATCACCGAGCATGGGTCACCTCGGCCGGCTCGCGGATGGCGGCAATTCTGGCGGCAGGTTGATCCACTTTCACCCGGTATTGATTATTCATGTTTGTGTTGTCGAGCAACTGGGAAGTCGCCGCGGAAATGCTGGGCATGAAGCTTTGCGAATAGCATCCCAGCCAGACCATCAAAAGAACGAGCGGCACAATGGGCACCCAATCGCGCCATTGCATATCGTGGAAATGTTCGATCGCTTGGTTCAGTTTGCCGAGGAAGACGCGCTGATACATCCACAGCATGTAAGCGGCGGAAAGAATTACGCCCAGCGCGCCCCAGATAGCCCAATTGAAATTAGCGAGCGCCGCGCCTTGCAGCAGCAGAAATTCGCCGACGAAATTGCAGAGGGTGGGCAAACCAATGCTGGCGAATAAGGCGATTGAGAATGCGGTAGCCAAGCCGGGAGCCGATAAGGCCACGCCGCCGAAATCGGCGATCTCGAGCGAATGACGGCGCGACTCAAGATAGCCGGCAAGCAGGAAGAGCGCGCCGGTTGAAATGCCGTGGGCCAGCATTTGATAGACCGCGCCATCGGCGCCCTGCTGATTGAAGGCGAAGATGCCGAGCACAATCACGCCAATGTGGCTGAACGACGAATAGGCGAGCAAGCGCTTAATATTTGGTTGGACGAGCGCCAGCAACGCGCCGTACACGATGCCGATAATGGCGCAAACGGCAATCCAGGGCGCAGAGCGGTGCGCCGCGGCAGGGGCGAGCGTGATCGCGAAACGCAATAAACCATAAGTGCCCATCTTCGACATCACCGCGGCCAGCAGGAAGGTAGCCGGCATAGGCGCTTCCGCGTAGGTATTCGGCAACCAGGTATGCAGCGGGAAGATAGGCGCCTTGACGGCGAAGGCGGCCAGCAAGCCGACGAAGATCAGCGTTTGGTCGCGTGCATTGAGCGAGAGCGCGCCGGAGGAGATGGCTTTGAGGATATCGACGTAATCGAAAGAGCCGGTCAAGCTATGCAGGTACAGAATCGACCCAAGCATGAGAACCGATCCGGCCATGGTGTACACGAAAAATTTGACCGATACTTTGAAGCGGTTCGCGCCGCCCCAAGCACCCACCATCAGATACATGGGCACCAGCGCAATTTCCCAAAAGACGTAGAAATCGACCAAGTCCAATGCGGAAAAAACGCCGATGATGCCGAACTCAAAGAGCAGCAGCATGGCGAAGAAGCTTTTGCGGCGCTCGTGCACCATTTTTTCGGTGGCCCAAACCGCCATGGGAACAAGCAAGGTGGTGAGCAGAATCAGCCACAGGCTGATGCCGTCCACGCCCATGTGCAGGCGGATTTTCAAGCTCTCCACCCAGGGCGCGTCAATAATGGACGTGAAGCCGGCGCCGTGCGCCATCACCTGAGGAATCAGCCCGATAGCCGCTAGAAAAGCGCCGATGGACGAAATCAGCGCATAGAAGAACGGCAGCCGAGAGTGGCGAGGCGAGGCGGTAACGATAAAGAAACCGGCCAGCGGCAACAGCAAGGCGATACCCAAAAAGTTTGCGGAGAGAACGGCGTCCATGTTTAGCGCGCCCCTCCAGTGGCCAATCCAAGAACGAAAATCAGCAAGAGCGAGCCGGCCAGAATCCAGGTCGCGTAATCGCGAATGCTGCCGGACTGCCAATACCGCAAGACTGAACCAACCGCCTGAAGGCCGCGGCTGAAACCGTTCACCAGGCCGGTATCGATCAAAGCTTCATCCACGCCGCGCCAAAGTACCGTCCGCGAAAGGAGCGTGAGCGGTTTTACAATCGCCGCCGCATAAAGTTCGTCCACGTAATACTTGTTCACCAATAGCGTGTAGACCGGGCCGAAAGCGGACTTCAGCGTATCGCTCAGTGAAGGCACAATTAAATAGACCACCGCCGCGAGCAATATGCCGCCAATACCAAAGGCCGACGAGATAATCATCGGCTGAAGATTTTCATGCTCGGCGACCGGGAACATAGGCGCCAGCCAGTTGGGAACGCTCAGGAAGCCACCGCCCGCGGAAAGAACCGCTAAAACCATCAAAGGCAGCGTCATGCCTAACGGCGATTCGTGCGGATGATGATGGCCGCGATATTTGCCGAAGAAGGTCAGGAAGAATGCGCGGAAAACATAGAAGGCAGTGACGCCGGCCGTGGCAACGCCTACCCAGAACATCCAAGGAGCGCTTTCATAGGCCGCGCCCAGAATAGCGTCTTTACTAAAGAATCCCGAAAGACCAGGCACGCCGGAAATAGCGAGGCTGCCGATTAGCAAGGTGACAAACGTGATAGGCATGGCACGGCGCAAGCCGCCCATGTGCCGCAAATCCTGTTCACCGCTCAGACCATGAATGACGCTGCCGGCGCCGAGAAAGAGCAGCGCCTTAAAGAAAGCATGCGTCATCAAGTGGAAAATGCCCGCCGAATAAGCGCCCAAGCCAACGCCAAGGAACATGTAGCCGAGCTGCGAAACGGTTGAATAAGCGAATACCTTCTTGATATCGTTTTGCGCGAGGCCGATAGTGGCGGCAAACACAGCCGTCGCGAGACCCACAACCGCCACAATGTGCATGGCGGCAGGCGCATGATCGAAAAGGAACGAAACACGCGCCACCATATATACACCGGCCGTGACCATTGTTGCAGCGTGGATCAGAGCGGATACCGGCGTAGGACCGGCCATAGCATCCGGTAGCCACACGTATAACGGCAGCTGCGCCGATTTGCCGCAAGCGCCCACGAACAGCAGCAAGGTAATTACACCCAGGCCGCCCAGCGAAGTTTCAACCGGCGAATCCTTGACGGCGGCGGCCATCGTGGCGAAATCCAAAGTTCGAAAACGCGCCACCAATAGAAAGATGCCCAGCATGAAACCAAAATCGCCAATGCGGTTTACGATGAAGGCTTTGTTCGCCGCGTCGCCGGCAAACTTCTCTTTGAAGTAGAAGCCCACCAGCAGATAGCTGCATAAACCCACGCCTTCCCAACCGACAAACACCAGCAGGAGATTTGACGCCAGCACCAGCAGCAGCATAAAGAACATGAACAGGTTGAGATAGGCGAAAAAACGCCCATAGCCTTCTTCGTGTTCCATGTAGCCGATGGAATAGGTGTGGATGAGCAGACCGACGCCGGTAACCACCAGCAGCATGACGGCGGTGAGTTTATCAACAGTAAGATCAAAACCGATCTTGAGGAAACCGCTCTGAATCCAGCTGAAATCATGCTCGCTGACGGGCTGATTTACCGGATAGATTTGCCACAGCGTAAAGAGAACTAAGCCAAACGAGGCAGCGACGGAGCCTACCGCGACAATATTTACAATTTGCTTGGATAAGCGCCTACCCAATAAGCCATTAAACAGAAAGCCGATCAGCGGGCAAAGAGGTATGAGCCAAAGGTTCATGATGAGTGCGTTATAGCTTCATCGAGTCGACTTCATCGATTTGCAGCGTGCCCCGGTTCTTGAAAATTGTCAAAATAATCGCCAGGCCGACGGCAGCTTCGGCCGCGGCCACCACCATCACAAGAAACGAATAAATGTGGCCATCAATGTTCTTGTTCTCATAAGAGAACGTGACAAAACTAAGATTCACCGCGTTCAGCATGAGCTCAATGGACATGAAAACGGTGATGATGCTCTTGCGGTAGATGAAGCCCGCGATGCCCAGGCCAAACAAAACGGCGCTGAGAATCAGATAGGCGGATAGCGGAATACGGTCTATCAATCGATCTCCTTTTGAGCGAGGACAACCGCGCCCAGAATCGCAATCAGGATGAGGATGGAAATCACTTCAAAGGGCAGCAGGAACTTGGTGAACAATTCCTTGCCGATCGCTTCGGCCGTACCGCCGACCCATTCGCCGAAATTCACTTCCGAGACGGTCGAAGGAAATGTTTGGCGGATGAGGAACGACATAAGCACAACCAGCACGGCCAGCAGCGGGAAGCCGGCAATTTGCGCGAACATCGATTTATCGCTGCGTTTTTCGGAGCCGGCGTTGAGCAGCATAATGACGAAGATAAATAACACCATCACCGCGCCGCCGTAGACAATCATCTGCGCCATGGCGATAAATTCAGCGCCCAAAAGCAAATAGAGCAGCGCCAGAGACGACATCACGCCAATCAGAGAAAGGGCGCTGGAGATCGGATGCTTTTGCAGCACCAGATTCAATCCGCAGCCGACCGCGGCAATCGCCGCGATGATGAAAAGAATCGAGTCCATTACTTTTGATCCGGAAACAGGGCCACCATCAGGGCCGTTAGCAAGAGATTGATCAGCGCGCAAGGAAAGAGAAACGTCCAGGCGAAATGCATCAACTGATCGTAGCGGAAGCGCGGCAGCGTGCCACGAATCCAAATGTAGACAAAGAGCAGAAATCCGGCTTTAGCGGCGAACCAGAAAATGGGCACCAGATAGGTCTGCAAAAAAGGAATGGCGAACAGCGCCGCCAGAAAGAATGCGGCGATGCCAAAAAGCGGGAACGTGACATGGTCGCCTTTGCGGCCAATCTTATTGCCTTGCAGGAACAGTAAAACGGACGCTCCCATAAACACCGCGGTGGGAACCCAATCCGAATAGGGCGCCGGGAACAACGGATGCCAGCCGCCCAGGAAAAGCAGCGTCGCCACGCAAGCGATGGTCACCATATTGGCGTATTCCGCCATGAAGAAGCAGGCGAACTTCATGCTGCTGTATTCGGTATGAAAACCGGCCACCAATTCGTTCTCGGCTTCCGGCAGATCGAACGGAATACGGTTGGTTTCGGCGAAGCCCGCGATCATAAAGATGATGAAGCCGAAAATCTGCGGGAACGGCAATTGGAAAATGCTCCAGCGCGGAATCAGGTCGAAGTAGTAGCCGGCCTGCGAATCGGTAATGCCGCGAAAGCTGAGGTGGTTCGCTAAGAGCAATGGCGAAACGATCACCAGCGTGAACGGCAGTTCGTAACTGATCATCTGCGCGCTGCTGCGTAAGCCGCCCATCAACGAATATTTGTTATTCGAAGACCAGCCGGCCAGTGCAATTCCATAAACACTAACCGCGCCTACGGCCAGGATAAATAAGATGCCCACATTCAGGTTGCCGATTTCCATGAAAGTCTTGCCGTAAGGCACGGGAACTTCCGGCCCGAACGGAATGATCGATATGGAAACCAAAGCCAGACTAACGGCGAGAAACGGCGCCAGCAGATAGAAAAACTGATTCGCGTGCGGCGGCATCAAATCTTCCTTGGTGAGCAATTTGAAGACGTCGGCTAATGGCTGCAGCAAGCCGTGCGGCCCGACACGCAGGGGTCCGGTGCGCGACTGAATGTGCGCCAGCACTTTACGTTCAACCCACTGCAAATAGGCTAAAGTCGTCATGAATACGCCAAAAACAATGGCGATCTTGACGAGCGTAACAATAATGAAGAAGGTCATTTCTGCTGGCCCACAGGCTCTAACTTGGCATCATGATACAACGAGCCGGGAGATTCCATTACCGAATTCAGCATAGTGGAATATTTGCCTAAAGTCCCGGATGTAAATAAGGTGTTACCGGACGAGCGCACTAACTCGGGTTGCGCCCGATAAGTTAATTCACCGGTGGCGGGAGTGGTGGTCGCCATTCCGCCGGTTTCAATAGTAGCCAACGGCAAGTCATACCCAAGCACGAGCCGCTTGATTTCCTGAAAGACGGTTTCGGGGGTAGGCGTCGCCCAATCGGCACGCATTTCCTTGGCAATCAGCGCGATGATTTCCAGATCCGATTTTGCGCCCATAGTCTTGGCCGCACGCGTTAATTTCTGCAAACCGCCGCATACGTTGGTCACGGTGCCGTTCTTCTCATAAGCGGACGCGGCAGGTAAAACCACATTGGCCCGCTTAGCGGTTTCCGTTAAAAACAGGTCCTGCACGACGATGAACGCATTGGCCGAGGCGAGAGGCTGGCGCGCCAAGGGATTCGTTCCCACCACCCAAAGCGCATCCAGGCTTGGCAGCGTGAGGATCTCGTCGTAATTCATGCCGGGCGAAAGGCCGCCGTCGGCAATGTTGTGATAGCCCGGGAGCAGGTCTGGCAGAACGCCCATATCGGAAGCGCCGCGTGAATTGGCATAATCCAGCAGGCAAACATACTTCACCGGAATGCCGAGCGAATCGCCGAACGCAACGAGTTTGGCAACAGCAGCGCCTTTGATGGCCGCCCCAAAGAGAATGACTAATTCGGGTTCCGCGCTGAGGGCGTCTTTGAGCTGCTCGAGCGCTTTGAATTCTTCGCCTAACGCCGCCCGCTTGCCGGTGGCGTAGCTATCCTCGCGCACCGGACCGGGAGTCACCGCCCACACTTTAGCCTTGTTCAAGCGCCAATTAGTGCGCAGCAAATAAGCCAGCAGAGGATGCTCTTGCGAAAGATCGGCATCGACAATCAGCGCCGCTTTCGTTGTCGACAGATCGGCAGTCGTGGCCAGCGTGTTCTTCCGGCCGCGCAGCGCGGCTAGCAAGCCGAGAAGATCGCCCGTGCGGTGATGATCGATATTCGAAGTCTTCAGGATCTGCCGCGTGAACTTCTGCAGCAGGTAATTCTCTTCATTCGTGGTGTGGTTCGAGCCAAGCACACCAAAACGCCCGCCCTTCGCCACAAATTCGGAGAAGCGCTTAGCCACCGTCGCCAGCGCCACCGCCCAGGAAACCGGACGCAATTCGCCGTTGGCGGTTTTCAGCAGCGGCGAAGTCAGGCGATTGGGATGAGCATTGAAATCGAATCCATAACGGCCCTTCACGCAAAGAAACTCGCCGTTGATGCCCGACTTATCGCGGTTGTTGGCACGAATAATTTCGCCGGTGCGGATGCCCAGTGTAGTCTTGCAGCCATTGGAGCAGTGCGTACAGATGGTGCCGACATGCTCCATTTCCCACGGGCGGGTTTTATAACGGTAGGTGCCGGAGGTGAGCGCGCCTACCGGACAAATGTCGATGCACGCGCCGCATTCATCGCATTCCAGATGATCGCCTTTGTTGGGGATGATCTCCGCCGCCGAGCCCCGATTGCCAATCCCCAACGCATTCACGCCCAGACCCTCGCCGCAAATGCGCACGCAGCGGTAACAAAGAATGCAGCGTGGCGCATCGTAGAAAACCACCGGCGACCATTGCTTCTCGTCCACATGCTGCTTGACTTCGCGGTAGCGGCTCTCCCCTGCCCCATAGCGAAACACCATGTCCTGCAATTCGCATTCGCCGCCCTTGTCGCAAACCGGGCAATCAAGCGGATGATTTGTCAGCAGGAATTCTAGCGTCCCCTTGCGCGCCTGGCGGACCGTCGGCGAATCGGTATGCACCACCATGCCTTCGGTCACGGGCACGGTGCAGGCCACTTGCAGCTTGGGAGTTTTTTCTATTTCAACCAAACACATGCGGCAAGCGGCCTGTAAAGAAAGCCCGTCGTAATAGCAGAAGGCCGGAATCGCTATGCCTGCTTGTTTGGCCGCGTTGATGAGCAGCGTGCCGGGCTGTGACTGCAGCTCTTGACCGTCGATCGTCAACTTAATTGGATCAGCCATTGTTTTCCTGTTTTACCCGCTTCTACACCACTGCCAGTGCCGGCGTTGGTTTGGCGGCCTTGGTTTCTTTCAGCTTGGCTTCGAATTCGTCGCGGAACTTGGCGACAAACGCGCCGATCGGCATGGCAGCCGCGTCGCCCAGGGCGCAAAACGTGCGCCCCAGCATATTCGCCGCCAGCTCGCCAATCAAGTCGACATCGCTCGGCACGCCGCCGCCGTCTTGAAAACGCGTAATGATTTTCTTCAGCCAGGTCGTGCCCTCACGGCACGGGATGCACCAACCGCAACTTTCGTGCGCATAGAACTGGATGGTGCGCAGCGCCACCGCCACAATATCGGTATCCTCATCCAGAATCACCAAGCCGCCCGACCCCGCCATCGTTTTGGCTTTCGCCATGGCGTCGAAATCGAGCGTCATTTCCAGGCACTCGTCCGCTTTCAAAACGGGCGACGACGATCCGCCCGGAATCACCGCCTTCAGCTTCTTGCCGCCGCGCATGCCGCCGCACACTTCGTTGATGAGTTTCATCATCGGAAACCCCAGCGGCAGTTCGTACACCCCGGGCTTGTTGACGTGCCCGGAAACGCAGGTCAAACGCGTACCGCCGCTTTTGGGAACACCCAAATTCGCGAACCATTCAGCGCCTTTGCGGAAGATGACGGGGATCGACGCAAATGTCTCGCAATTGTTAAGAATCGTCGGGCATTGAAACGCTCCCACCACCGCCGGAAACGGCGGTTTCAAACGTGGAATGCCGCGCTTGCCTTCGAGCGATTCGAGCAAAGCCGATTCTTCCCCGCATTCATAAGCGCCTGCGCCGGTGTGCGTGTACAGGTCGAAATCCCACCCGCTGCCCAAAATGTTCTTGCCCAAAAAGCCCTTCGCATAGGCTTCCTCAATGGCTTTGTCGACGATGGGAATGAGATAACGATATTCGCCGCGAATAAAGATATAGCCTTTATTCGACTTGATCGTCCAGCCGCCGATAATCATGCCTTCCAGCAACTGGTGAGGGTCGAGCTCCATGAGCAGCCGGTCTTTACAGGTGCCGGGCTCGCTCTCATCGGAATTACAAATAATGTAAGACGGTTTGCCTGTGTTGCGCGGGACGAAACTCCACTTGAGGCCGGTGGGGAACCCCGCGCCGCCGCGGCCGCGCAACGCCGAAGCCTTCAGCGTGTCGATAATCGCTTCCGGCGTCATGCCGATGGCTTTCTTCAGCCCTTCATATCCTTCCGTCGCCAGATACGTGTCAATCGACGCCGAATTCGGCAATTGAAACCGCTGCGAGATGATGCGCGTTTCGAGCGGGCTGGGATCGTTGTACTTGGTAGCCATGATGGTTAGGACGCTTTCTTGCCGTAGCTGCCGTCGCGCAGCGAGGCCATGAGCCGGTCGAAATCTCCATTCGTGACAAAGTGATGGAAATCGTAATTAATCTGAACGGCGGGTGCCCAGGAACAGGCACCCATACACTCCACTTCCTCAAGCGAAATCAACCCGTCGGCCGATACCTGCTTGTTCTTAAGCTGCAGCGCTTGGCAGGCGTGCTCCCACAACTCTTCGCCGCCTACTGCCTGGCAGGCGATGTTGGTACAAACCTGCACGTGAAACTTTCCCAGCGGCTTGCGGTGAAGCATCGAGTAATAACCGATCACTTCATCCACCTGCAAAGGGCTGACGCCGCAACGGCGAGCTACTTCCTCCACCAACTCCTGATTCACGCAGCCTACTTCGTCCTGTGCGTAGAGCAACATCGGCACCACGGCCGAGCGTTGCCTACCCGCCGGGTAAATCGTTAACAGCTTCGCAAAACGCGCTTCGAGCGCCGGTGAGAAAGTCATATCGGTTTAGCGGTCGACATCCCCGAGAACAAAGTCCATGCTGCCCATGATCGCGATGGAATCGGCTATCGGCACGCCTTCGAGCAGAGCGCCCAAAGCTTGTAGATTGCCGAAACTGGGGGTTCGCATGAACACCCTGTGTGGTTTCGCGGTGCCATCGCTCACCACGTAGTAGCCCAACTCGCCGCGCGGCGACTCGACTACCTGATAAACCGAACCTTCCGGCACGCGGAAGCCTTCGGTCACAATTTTGAAATGGTAGATGAGAGACTCCATTTGCGTCTTCATCTTTTCGCGCTCCGGCAGCAGCACGTGCGGGGCGTCGGCTTGCCAGGGGCCTGACGGCATGCCGTCCAAAGCCTGTTTGGTGATGCGCAGGCTTTGCCGCATCTCTTCCATGCGCACTTCATAACGCGCGTAGACATCGTTCTCAGTTCTGGTCGGAACTTCGAAATCGAATTTTTCGTAGCTGCTATAGGGAGTGTCTTTACGCGCATCAATTTTAATGCCCCCGGCGCGCACCATGGGTCCGGTCACTCCCAGATCCAGCAGCACTTCGATGGGCAGCTCGCCCACGCCCTTCGTACGATTCACGAAAATCGGGTTGCCCGAAAGCAGGTTGTGATATTCCTCAACACCCTTTGCCAGGCGCTCGATGCAATTGCCGACCACCTTCTGCCAGCCTCGCGGCGGTTCCAGCGCCAAGCCGCCGATGCGGATGTAGCTCGTCATCATGCGCTGGCCCGAGAACATCTCGAAGATTTTCATGATTTCTTCGCGTTCGCGGAAGCAGTAGAAGTAAACCGACATCGCGCCTATATCCAGCGCATGCGTGCCCAACCATGTCAAATGACTGCTCACGCGCGACAATTCGCACAGCATCACGCGCATCCATTGCGCCATCGGTGGAATTTCCAGTTGCAGCAAGCGCTCTACCGCCAACGAATAGCCAAGATTATTTCCCAGGTTTGAAAGGTAATCCACGCGGTCGGTCAGCGGTATCCCCTGTTGATACTTCTTGACTTCAAATTCCTTCTCGATCCCCGTGTGCAGAAAGCCGATTTCGGGACGCGCGCTGAGTATGGTTTCGCCATCCAGTTCCAGCACCACGCGCAAGACCCCGTGCGTCGAAGGGTGCTGCGGACCCATGTTCAGCGTCATCCGACGCGCCGTGCTGTTAGGTTCAACCGGGATTTCCAGACCGGAAGGATCGGCTATCTGAAGCTCATGTTGCGGATCGAGTGATTCTACGTGAGTCGCGCCTTGTTTCATGGGTGACTATTCATCCTGATACGAATACTTAAATCCATGCACCGGATAATCTTTGCGTAGAGGATAGCCCTCCCAGTCGGCAGGCATCATAATACGCTCCAGATTCGGGTGATTGTAGAACTGCACGCCGAACAGGTCGAATACTTCGCGCTCATACCAGTTGGCGCTGCGCCAGATGCGCGAGACCGATTCAATGGAGTCCGTTTCCTTTGCCTTGACCGCGACGCGCAAACGCGTGTTGTTCTTGATCGAATGGAGGAAGTAAACCACCTCAAAGCGCGGCTCGCGCGGCCACCAATCGACGGCGGTAACGGCCGTCAGTCTTTCGAAGCCCGAGACATCTCTTAGATACTTGCCCACCGTGGCAATCGCTGGTAGCGAAATGTATAAGGTGGGGCCATCTACCGCCGTTTTCACGTCGGTAACAGCACCCGGCACCAGCTTGTCCAGTTCAACGGCAATGGGGTTTTGCGCGGCGGCATCAGGCAGCACGCTTCGTCTCCCTCCGCGCGGGACGGTTCAGTTCATCGGAAGACCAGTTCAACACGCCTTTCTTCCAGATGTAGAAATAACCGCACAGCACTAAAACAATGAACAGTAGCATCTCAAAAAATCCGAACAGGCCCAGCATGCGGTAAACCACCGCCCAAGGATAGAGAAAGATGGCCTCAATGTCGAATAGGATGAAAACCATGGCCACGAGATAGAACTTTACCGAGAAGCGCTCGCGGGCGTTGCCGACGGGTTTCATGCCCGATTCGTACGGACTCGACTTCACCGAATCCCGTACTCGCTGGCCCAGGATGGCAGACAAGCCAATCATGGCGCCCGCAACGGCAACAGCAATCAAAATCTGAACTAGTACAGGAAACCAGGTCTCAGGATAGCTGGGCATTGTTGTGAGTAAACGTTGACCACAAAGTGTAATTATTAGAGTAGCAATGAACGGCGCACAAAAAACAGCAAGTGGCGAAATGTCTGCCCAACGGATATCCGTCTACATCAACGGCGAGCCGCATGAGACAGCCGATGGGATCACGCTGGCCGCCCTTTTATGCGAATTGAGCGTCCCGGCGGAGCGCGTGGCTATTGAACTTAATAAGTCGATTGTGCGCAAGCGCGATTGGGACAACACCCTGCTCGGCGAAGGCGCGCAATTGGAAATCGTCGAATTTGTCGGCGGCGGCTAAGACGCGATCGTTAAATACAGGTTGACACCCCATACAGGTCTAGTACAATTTGGGAAGCTGTAAAATTCACAACACAAACTGGGTGTCATGTTCAAAACAAGAAAAGTCCGTCCTGATTTACCGCACGATCAGCGGACATTCACCAGCACAGATGTGGCGAAGATCGCCCAGGTGAGCTTGAGGCAGCTGCAATGGTGGGACGAACGCAAAGTCGTTTCCCCGCGCCACGAAGGCCACAAGCGGATTTATCTATCCGAGGAAGTGATTGAGATCACCGTGATCGCCGAGCTTCGCCGCAAGGGCTTCTCGCTGCAGAAAATCCGCCGCGTGCTGCGGTTTTTGCAGCGCGAAATGGGCCGGCGCTTGTCCGACGTCATGTCCACCGATTCACATCTGCACTTGCTGACCGATGGCAAAGCCATCTACCTCGAAGATCAACAGGACCGCATCATCGACCTGCTCAAGAACGCCAAGCAGCCGATGTTCCTGGTATGCGTCAGCGACCAAGCCAAGCGGCTGGATGAAGCACCGCCCAAAAAGGGCATGCGCAGTGAAACCGCCATGCGCCGCGTAAGAGCCGCCAGCTAGCCGATTGTTAGTCGACGCACCTCTTAGCGCCGACAACTCCTCGTAACCGAACCGCGACAGCGGGGAGCGGTAACGTCAAGGTCTAAACTTGGGATGACCGAAGGTTTCGATCCGCGACACCCTTCCCTGCAATTCAAAGAAATCGGCGACCGCGACGGCCAGGATTCTGGTCAGCTCGGGTGACGCTGAAATACCGCTCCTTGGCGGTGAGGGTGCCTGACGAATACGTGTGGTTTTGGATTTGGTGAGCATAACGTCTACAACGCTCTTAAATGGCATGGTTGCTGGACACTAATATCCTGTCCGAAAGACGAAAGCAAAGCCGGAGCTGAGAGTGACCGCCTTCTATCAGGAGCAAGCGCTGGACTCGCTGTACATTAGCGTGGTCAGCATAGCCGAAATTCGCTTTGGCATCGAACTTCAGGAAGACGTGACGCGTTGCGCCGAGTTGAATGAGTGGCTGACGTTGACCTTATGGCCTGCCTTCGCGGGGCGGATCTTGCCGGTAACGGAAGACATACTCAAATGGCGGACGGTTGATGGAAGATGGGCGAAAGACCGGGCATACGTACTCGCACCCTGACCCGGCGCTTGCGGCAACTGCTCTTCACTTTGGACTTACCGTTGTCACGCGCGACCGGAGCGATTTCGACAAGGCTCGAGTGCCCGTGTTCAACCCGTGGGAGTCGTAAGCGGCGCACAAGACACCCCCATAGCCAGCCTGGCACGATTCGAGCGACATCCGGACCATCCTGGAAAAGGAGGTTCATTAACGACTAGTCGGATCCCAGCCAAAGAACTTGCAGCCGATCTGGGTGAGGATTGGAGCGAGCCACGAGGGCGAGCAGGCAGATGATGATCGTGACGTTCGCCCCTCGCGGATCTCTGAGGATACCAGGCTGGCCAACGCTGCGCAATACCTTCGTGAGAGGCTAAGTTCGAGGATACGTGATCTATGACTGACTGGTTCGCACGCCCAGTCCTGCAGGTCGAGGACGTCGATGCCTCGCTCTCCTTTTACGTGAACCTACTTGGCTTCACCAGCCCATGGCGCTTCGACGAGGAAGGCAGAGCGCGAGTCGCACAGGTGGACCGCCAGGGCTGTGCCCTCATCCTGGCCAACAACCTGGCCCCGGAGAAAATTGGCAAAGGGGTGATGTTCATTTCCTTAAACGTCGAGCCGGCGACGCACCAGGCCGCGGTCGCCGCCTTGGATGCGTTACGCGCAGAACTCGAGGCCAAGCGCGTTCCAGTCAAGGAGGGTTCATGGGGCTATCGACTTCTGGTGGTCGATGATCTCGACGGCAATCAACTCCTCTTCAACTATCCAAGCGAGGACACCCGATGAACATCCTGTTGTGGGCCCTGCAGATCTTCGCCGCGCTCTTGTACGGAGCCTCGGGCGTCATGAAGGTTTTCATGTTCGACAAGGTGAGCCAGGACGTCCCGTCCTTTGGTGCGTTGCCGCGCAAAGCCTGGCTGGCCCTCGGCATCCTCGAACTCGTCTGCACGGTCGGGCTGATCGTACCCGCCGCCCTTCACTGCCAGCCCGCGCTCACGGTGGTGGCCGCCTCCGTCCTAACGATCGAGAGCCTCGTGTTCGTGTGGGTGCACGCCAAGTACCGCGAGATCAAGCCAATCGTCTTAAGCAGCGTGCTCGGTATCCTCACGGCGTTCATCGCGTACGGCCGCATGGTCCTGAAGCCGATCCTCTGAGCGGCGCGCGGTCTCACAAAAGGAGTTATTTTCGAGAAACGCCGCGAGCACGCGTTCAATCGGTAATGTTGGACCCGAATGAACGACGAACGCCTGTTGAGACCAGTCTCCGAGCCTCTGGCCTCTTGCCGGCGGCAGTCTTGCGTCCAAGCATGGGTAGCTTTCGGGGCACAGCGGCAAGCCGATCAAATCAAGACCTGCCCAGCATCCGGCGCGACGGACGAGGGCCAAACGAGCAATGGTTGCATCCCTCTTTATT
>Ga0302319_10009687_pt1 | contig 18481 bp, 16 predicted proteins | sample Bog_T0_2_FD_203319 | JGI IMG/M metagenome (GOLD analysis project Ga0302319, IMG submission 203319) | Peat permafrost microbial communities from Stordalen Mire near Abisko, Sweden - Bog_T0_2 | ecosystem: Environmental > Terrestrial > Soil > Wetlands > Peat | place: Sweden: Abisko, Stordalen Mire...
CGCGCGCCGAAGCGCGAGCGGATCTCGAGCGCCAGACGTTCCGCCCACGGATCGTGCAGCGGTTTGTAGGCGGCATCCACGGGGTACCCGAGCTCCAGGGTCACCGACTGCAGCAGCCATTCCCAATTGCCGAGATGCGAAGTGACGAACATCACCGAGCACCCTGCATCCAGGTATTCGCGCGCCGGCCCGAGGTCCAGCATGCGCACCCGGGCGCGCATCTGCGAATCGCTCATGGTCACGGACTTGATGATCTCGACCATGACGTCGCAGAAGTTGCGCAGAAACCGGCGGTGGATACGCGCCCTCTCCGCGACGCCCGCCTCCGGGAACACCTGGACGAGCTGCTCGGTTATCACCGCATGGCGGTGGCGCACGACGTAATAGGCGAGGAAATACAGAAACGTGGAGAACGCATACAGCGCCCACATCGGCAGGCGCGACAGCGATTTGAGCAACGACATCAGCACCGACACAGGGTAGACTGGCGTCGATCAGGCGGCAATAATCGCATACGACGAAGACCGTTCAATGAGATCCCGACGATGACCGACACCTGCCGGCATTTGGCCTCGATCCAGCAAGTCACACCGAGCGCCCGCGGTTGCGAGGAGTGCTTGAAGAGCGGCAGCGTGTGGCTGCATCTGCGGATCTGCAGAACTTGCGGGCATGTCGGCTGCTGCGACCAGTCGCCGGGCAAGCACGCCACCAGGCACTATCACACCACCCATCACGCGATCATCGAGGGATATGATCCCCCCGAGGGTTGGGGCTGGTGCTACGTCGATGAGGTGTTCATCGATCTGGGCAAGAACACCACCCCGCAGCTCGGGCCGATTCCGCGGTATTATTGAGCCTGTTGCAGGCCGCGCAGCAGGCCGCGCGCCTTGGCCCGGGTCTCCTCGAGCTCGCGTTCCGGATCGGAATCCGCGACGATTCCGGCGCCGGCGCGGATCTCCAATATCCCGTCCGCCACGCTCGCCGTACGAATCAGGATGTTCAAATCGAGGCTGCCGTCGCGGTTCAGGTAGCCCATCGATCCCGTGTAGGCGCAACGCGCCGCGCCCTCGATCTCCGCGATCAACTGCATGCAGCGGAATTTGGGGCAGCCGGTGATCGTACCTCCGGGAAACACCGCACGGATGATGCCGCCGGGCGTGATGTCGGGCCGCAGCCGTCCGCGCACATTCGAGACCAGGTGATGCACATGCGCATAGGATTCCACCACGCAATACTCGCTGACCGCCACCGTGCCCGGACAGCAGACGCGCCCGAGATCGTTGCGCTCCAGATCGATGAGCATGACGTGTTCGGCACGCTCCTTGGCGCTGTCCATCAAGGCGGCGACCGCCGCCAGATCGTCGGCTTGCCGCGGACGGGTGCCGGCGATGGGCCGCGTCTGCACCCAGCCGCCACGTGCCTCCACGAGGCGTTCCGGTGAGGTGCTGAGCACCTGCAATCCGGCAAGCGCCAGCATGCCGGCGAAGGGACCGGGGTTGGCGCCGCGCAGCCGGCGGTATATCTCGCCGTAATCGATATCGAGCGGAACCCTGGCCGCCCACCGGCGCGACAGATTCGCCTGGTAGATGTCGCCGCGCCCGATGTGGCCGATGGCGGTCCGGACGGCGCTCAGAAACTCCGCCGGATCGTCCTCCGCGAATTCGGCAATCCAGCCGCCCGGTTCGGGCGTCGGCGGCGGCACATGCAGATCCGCCTCGATGTCGTCAAGCAGATCCTCCCGGCCGTGCTCCGCCACGAGGGTGATCTCGCGGGTGAGGTGATCGTAGATCGCCGCTGCCGGACAGCGGATGGCCACGGCGACCGGCGCGTTCCCCGCCGGCAGGCGCAGCCGCGGCTCCAGCTCTGCGGCCAGTTCATAGCCGAGATACAGACACCAGCCGCCATGAAAGGGCAATTTTGAATCCTCGCGCGCGATCCGCTCGGCTTTCCACCAGGCATCCAATGCCGCTATGAACCCCCCCGCGTCGGCATGATTACCCGAGAGCCGTCCGTCGTGCGCAAGCGTGAGCAGACCCTGATCCGCGCGCAGCAGGACGTCGTACCGCCCGAGCTGCCCCGAGGTGGTGGCACTTTCGAGGAACGCCGGATAGCGCAGCGGATGGGCGGCCTGCCAGCGGCTGAAATCGGGTTTCTCGGAGAGGTGCAGCGGACGGGCGCAGCTCGTCGACATGGTTTGACTTCCGGCATCAGGCTGGCGGCGACGTGCCGAATGATACCCGCATGAGCGTCAGCGTACCGGAACCGTCCGACAGATGGATCCAGCCGTAGGTCCGGCGCCGTAGCCCCCGTCGTCATCTCGCGAGTAAGGGCGTGATTGACATCGCACCTGCCGACACCAGTGCTCGCATTACCCGCCCCCGCACCTTATTCTTCGACCATCGATGCCCAGACCTTCCTTCCTTCGCAGCGCCATACGGCTCATCCGCCCGCATCAGTGGTCCAAGAATCTGCTGATTTTCGTGCCAATGGCGTTCGCGCATCTGTTGGGCAACCCGGTGGCGGTACTGCACGCCACGATTGCATTTTTTGCCTTCAGCTTCACCGCCTCGGTTGGTTACATATTCAATGACATCCAGGACCGGGAACGCGACCGGCTTCACAAGACCAAGAAACACCGGCCCCTCGCCTCCGGTGCGATCACCGCACCGATGGGGGGCGGCATCGCGCTGCTGCTGCTGGCGGCCGCCGTGGCGATGGGCGCCTACCTCGGCCGTTATCTGCTGTGTTCCATGGCCGGCTACCTGCTGCTCACGACGGCGTATTCGAGGTGGCTCAAAAAACGCGTGCTGATCGACGTCATGCTGCTGGCGAGCCTGTACACCTCGCGAATCATCGTCGGGTCCGTGGCAACCCAGGTGGTCCCATCCATGTGGCTGCTGAGCCTGTCGATGTTCATCTTCTTCAGTCTGGCGTTGGTCAAACGCCTCACCGAACTCATGCCATTGCATCCCGACAAGCAGAGCGGCAGCCTGCACGGCCGCGATTACGCCTACCCGGACTCCGATACGCTGCGTTCAATGGGGATAGCAGCCGGCACCACCGCTGTGCTGGTTCTGGCGCTTTACATCGACTCGGCGCAGGCGGCCAATCAATATGCAAACCCGCTGTGGCTCTGGCCATCATGTGCCGTGCTCTGGTACTGGATTTCCAGGATGTGGATCAAGACCGCGCGCGGAGAGATGCACGATGATCCGATCGTCTACAGTCTCACCGACAGGGGCAGCTGGGTGTCGTTTGCGGCGATTGCGTTCTGCTGGGTCGCCGCCAGCCTGGATTTCGAGCCGCATCTGCGGTGAGCGCCGTCAGGGCGCGAAGACCTCCGGTCCCGCATGCTCGGCGACTGCGGCGGACGGCCTCGGCCGGCAGACGAAGGCGAGGTAATACAGGACGAACCAGGTTGCAATCCACGGCATGTAGCCGCTGATCAGCGGCAGCGCCGATTTGAGAACGGGAACTATGCTGGTGTTGGTCTGCACCAGCATCAGCACGCCCACCAGTGGAACCATCAGCCGGGGTTTCAGCGTTCCGCGGCTGACTTCGCGAACGACGTACAGACTCGGCATGAGCAGCAGGATGTAGGAGTAATCCTTCATGCGCGGCACGATCAACGCGTACAGCACGCAGAAGTAGTAAATCGCCAGGCGCGGATCCTTGTCAGCCAATTCGACCAGCGATTTTCGCGGAATCCACACGAAGATCAGACCCACCAGCGCGATGTAGGCCGCATAGATCGCGTTGGTGATCGTGCGGTCGACAGGCAGCCCCCGCTTTACGGCGATGTCGGCCAGGTCGCGAATCAGGGCGAGCGAACTCGGATTGACCACGCCGCGCTCATCAAGATTGGGATTGGCCGTGGCGAACGAATGGATGTACTCGGTCATCGAACCGGGGGTCAAGAGAAAATTGAGGGAGAATATGGCGCCGAACGCCACAAGCGCAACGCCGAACGGGGCCCAGCTGCGGGTCGGGCGGATGAACAGCAATGTGCCGAGGAACAGCACGGGTATCAATTTGAACTGGGCCACAGCGGCAATCACCACGCCCGCGAGCAACGGCCGGCGCTTCAGCAGCAGATAAAATCCGAACCACATGCCGAGTTGCTCGAACAGCGATATGTTGCCCGCAACCAGATCGCGCAGCAGGGTGGAGTTGTAGGCCATCGTCAGAAACACAAACCAGTAGGCGTCGAGCGGCTCGAAATTCCGGTGCCAGAGGCGGATCAGCACGAACAGCGCCAGCACTTTCATTGCGAGCCACACCAGTCGCGCGACATCGAACGACAGGCCGCTCAAGGGCTGGAAGGCATACAGCGCAACCGGTGGATAAAGATAGGAAAGCCCGGACGGCATCAGGGGATTCGGATGCGCGGCATAATACGGGCTGGCGCCGGAATTCAGCGCCTGAGCGGCGCTGTGGAAGACCCTGAAATCCCACTGGTCCTGGTTGCTGTGCGCCACGAAGAAAACGCAGATGGCCAGAATCAACCAGCTGTGCGATGCCGCCCACCGCACGCGATCCGCCGTGGCCATGCCTGAACCCCTGTTATTGGTCTCCCTCAGATGCAATCAGTTTATACCTGAAAAAAGGGGGGTGGAGAATGCGATCACGCGCCGGAACCGGTATCGAGCCGTCTGTAAAACGGGTTCTTGCAGGCGATCATCGGATCGTAATAGCCGAGATATGTCACACGCCGGCTCGTGTCGGCGCCGTTGGCGAAGAAATCGCTCGAGATCAGGAACTGGGTGGTTATCCGGTCCTCGGTATGGCCGATTTTGGTGCCCAGCGTGCCGTTCGCGGAGGCGCTGAGCCGGGTGTAGATCCAGCCGGCGGCATCGTAGACGCGCAGGCGCGTGCTCGACACGAGTTTCTCCCTAACCGCATCGGCGGCAAAGCGTGCGGCATCCGCATCGTCGATTTTCAAATAGTGCAATTTCTTCCTGATGATCTTGACGATGGCGGATTGATCGTCGCTCACCGCGACACGCAGACCCACGGCACCCAGAACCGTGGCGGCGGACGCGGCGATGAAATTTCTGCGTTTCATGCCTTGGCTCCGAACAGATGGTCGGCCGCCCACAGCGACAGCGCCGAGATGGTCACCGACGGGTAGGCCGGACTCGCGGTGGGAAATGCGCTCGCCCCCAGCACCAGCAGATTGCGGTACTGGTGATGGATGAGGTGCCGATCGACGATGCTGGTGGCCGGATCGTTCCCCATCACCACCGTGCCCTGGATATGCGCGGAGGTCTGGCCGCGCAGCGAATCGACGACCCTTTCGATCGGCAGCGCCTCGGCGAGCTTGTCGATCATCTTGGGCACGAGGCTCGCGCCACGCTCCGCGTAGTCGGAATAGCCGGCAAAGTAAGCCTCCGCCATGCGCGGATCGTCGCGACTGACGGTCACCGTGTTGTCGTCGCGCGGCAGATCGTCGAACAGGAAGCGGATGATCATCCGCTCGTTCCAGCGGCCTTCTTCCGAACGCAGCGCGCCCATGAAGTAGCCAAACGGCGAATTGCGCGTCTCGATCATGCAGGCCGCGTGATCGCGACGGTGCTCTCCCTCGTAGAAAAGATAGCCGAGCCCGGTGAGAATGGTGCTGCCGTTGTACGATTTGACTCCCTTGAGATCGAGCACCACGTCGATGGGCAGCTGTTCGTGCAAACGCTTGCCGAGCAGCGCGTGCGTCATCCCGGAGCGCAGCATGATGTGCGGATTGAACATGGCGCTCGCACCCAGCACCACCAGTTCAGCGTCCGCCTGCTGCTGCCGGCCGTCCTGCCGGTAGCTCACACCGGCAGCCATGCCCCCCGCGGTCACGACACCGTCAACCTCCGAATTGAGCTGCAGGGTCACCCGGGGATCCTCGTAGATGAAGGCCAAGCCGTTCTGCACGGTAAATTTCGCATCCACGGGGCATAACTCGCAATAGCCGGTGGCGCAGCAGACTCCGCGGGTTGGAGTCGGCACGCTGGCCCGCGCCGTGGCCATCTGATACCAGCCGTCCGGGAAGTGGCGCTTGAGCAGTGCATCCGGATCGGAGAATCGATGCGGCGGCAGCGGAAAGGGCTTGGACCGCGGCATCGGGCTGTCGGCAGGTCCCGATATCAGCATGACCTGCTCGGCCGTGCAGTAGTGGGCCTCGAGATCGTCATAGGTCATCGGCCAGTCGATGCCGACTCCATATCGGGTCCTCAGCTGAAAATCGCCGGGCATCATGCGCGTGGCTCCGGCCATCCAGCACTTGGAATTGCCGCCAAATCCCGGGCTGGTGAACCAGACTTTTTCCGGCGTCTTATTATGGAACACCTGCGCGGGATCGATGCTCGAGGAGCGCCGATGCTCGAGCTGCCACGGCTTGGGGTCGCGCGCGCCGCGCTCGAGCACCAGCACCCGGGCCGTTGCCGGTGCACGCTCGAGGTAGCGCATCAGAAAGAATGCGCCGGCAAACCCCGTACCGACGATGATCAGATCATAGCGTGAGGCCATTTCGGATCCTGCTGCTGGGCAGCGGTCATATCCCGACCGCCACGCATGGCGATGGGTAGATCCATTCTAGGCGAAGAACAACGAAGCTGGTGCGAGACCACGCACATCGTTGTTTCAATTATGTGGAATAATCCGGCCGCAGGCCGGCGGCTTGGACATAAGCCGGGCCGGCCGATCGCCCGCACCGCCTGATGGTGCTTACTTGCCGGGCTTTACCGGCGTCGAACCGATGGTTGTCATGAATCACGCGGGCGCCAACATCCACTTTGAGAGCCCGGTCCGGGCGCAAGAATGAGCAACCGGCCCGCGGCTTCGCTATGCTATCGGCAGCAAAACGAGACGGAGCTCCTGCATGCGCCTGCTCCCACTGACATTGATCGCCGGCTTCGTGGCTTGGTCCCAGAGCGCCGCGGCGCAGTCGAATACTGGCATTACGGTGCTCGACAATCCGGGCGGGGGCACCATCGCCTATGCGCAAATGCCGGCCCAGCACACGTTGCCAGGTGCGATGGGCAAAGTGCTGCAGTACGCCCATCGCCGCTTCGGCGCGCGCCCGCAAATCTCCCGCGTCATGCGCGGTTCGGACGGCAGTTCGCTGGCCGTGATCTTCACCGTGAAACCGCCTGGTCAGGGCAATCCGGAAATTGCCGGCCTTGCACTCGTCGCCGTATCGCCGTCGGCCGCCGGGAAGGGAGCGGTCCTGACCGATCAAGCCGACCGTTTTCGCTCCACCGTGGGACCCATGCTGAAGCTTTTGCAATCCGGCGCGGGACTGTCGGGACCGAAAAGCAGCCCCGCATCGGCTGCGGCCATTGCGCCGGCTTCAGCGCCCGAATCCCCGGGCGCGCCCGCCGCGCCACTGCACCAGACGCCATTTCCGGACGGCTCGGGCAGCATCGGCTTGCCCGATGGCTGGACCATCACCGGGGCCCATGCCGGCGAAGTCACCGCCCAAGGCCCGGCGCCCGCCGCGCTGCATTTTGACTGGCAGATCCCCGCCCTCGATCCGAATGATCCCCGATCGCGAGGCTTGATGAGACCGGGCACCGCCGCCGGCTTTGTCGACATTCCGTACGGCACCGATGCAGCAACCACGTTCAGGTTGGCATTGACGCAGTTCCTGCAGAAGCGCGGCAAGGCGCCGCCGACGATCGAGATCGTCGAATCGACGCAAGTAGGCCCCAAAGAAGCCCTAGTGTCGGCGAGGATGGGTGCGATCGACGGACACGGGCCGACCACGGCTTTGGTCGATATCGGCATTGGTGCGCCAAACAATCAGGGGAGCTATCTCATCACGCTATACATCATCAGTTTCCCGCAGGAACTCGCGCAGCGATCGCAGGCCACCGTCGTTGCCATGCTCCACAGTTACAAGGTCAACCAGGATGTGCAGTTGGCGCAAATCCAAGCCGACGCGCAAAGGACCCAACAGATGACCGCTCAAACGCTGGCAGAGATGCGCCGTCGCCAGGCCGCCTCGGATCAGCAATTTGCCGCGTATCAACGCAGGCAGGATACCCAGGAGCGGCAATTTCAAGCGTTTGACAATAATCTGCTGGACCGCACGGTCATTCGTGACACTGACTTGAACGCCCATGGAACCGTATCGAACGATCTCGCGGATGCGTTGGTCGATGCCAATCCCAACCGCTTTCAAGAAGTCTCCCCGAGCGAATACGTCAAGGGCATTGATTACTAGGGTGCCGGAGCGTCCACGAACCCCCGGGCTCTAGTTGGAATTAAGGCCCAGCCGTTTGCCGATGTAGGTGATCTCTGGCGACTGATTGCGCAAGAGCTGCGTAAACTCATCCACCGGTAGCGGTCTTGCAAAGTAAAAGCCCTGCAACTCGTCGCAGGCGTGCTGCCGCAAATGCTCGGCCTGCTCCTTGGTCTCCACGCCCTGCGCCACCACGGTCAAACTCAAGGATTTGCCCATGGCAATGATGGCATCCGCCAACGCAGTGTCCTGCGGAGTGCCGGCGATATCACGCATCAACGAGCGATCAATCTTGATGGTGTCCAAGGGCAATCGCTGCAGAAGGGCGAGTGAGGAGTATCCCGATCCAAATTCATCCACTGCGATCCGAACCCCCAGGGCTTTGAGACCCGTCAGGATGCGCATCGTGTTCTCGACGTCGTGGATCAGCAGGCTTTCATTGATCTCGATCTCGAGAAGCGGCGGGTCCATTCCGGTTTCCGCGAGGATCGAGGCCACATCGGTGAGCAGATGCTCGTCCAAGAATTGGGCTGTCGTCAAATTAACCGCAATGCTCAAGGGTGGCAGGCCTTGGCGCCGCCAGGCGATGCTCTGTAAGCACACGGTTTTGAGCACCCATTTGCCGATCGGGATGATGAGCCCGGTCTCCTCCGCGATCGGAATGAACTGCATCGGCGCCACCGTCCCCAAGTCCGGGTGCTGCCAGCGCAGCAGCGCCTCCATGCCGGTAATTTTGCCGCTCGCGATATCGCGTTTGGCCTGATAATGAAGCCGGAATTCGCGGCGCTCGAGCGCGTGGCGCAGGCTGGCCTCCAAGGCGAGGCGTCCGAGGGAATTGGTATTGAGCTTCTCGGAATAGAACTGGAAGTTATTCCTGCCCTCGGTTTTTGCCTGATACATCGCGATATCGGCATTCTTGGTGAGCGTCTGCTCATCGAGCCCGTCTTGCGGATAGGTGCTGATGCCGATGCTCGCCGTCACCCGATATTCCTGGCCCATCAGGGTAAAGGGTCGTGCGACGGCCGCCAGAATCTTTTGGGAGACGACCGCGGCGTACTTCTCGTCCTGAAGGTCCGGCAGGAACACAACGAACTCATCGCCTCCCAGGCGCGCGACCGTGTCGCTGTCCCTGACGCACCCTTCGAGGCGCATGGCCACCTCCTGTAGCAGTTGATCGCCGGCGTCGTGGCCCAACGTGTCGTTGATCTGTTTGAAGCGGTCAAGATCGAGAAACGCCACGGCCAGGCGCCGCTGATAACGCTTCGCTTCGCTGATACTCTGACCCAACCGTTTGCTGAACATGCTGCGATTCGGAAGCCCGGTGAGGCTGTCGTGATAGGCCAGGTATTCCACGCGCTCGGCGTACGCGAGTTTCGCTTCCCCCTCTCGCGATCGCCCCTGCACCAGTTGCCAGCTCATGCGGCCCAACAGGCCCGTGAACATCACCACGAGGAGGCTCCCAAAGGCCGCCCACCCCAGGGTGACACGCCGCTCGCGCTGCGCGCCGGCCATCTGCTCATTCACCGAGATACCGACGAGGACGGCGAGCGGAAACCCGTAGAGCTCGCGGGCATTGGTCCAACGCGGCACCCCATCCCAGCTGCTGGTTGTCACAGCAGCCTCCTTGCTGTCATCCTCAGCCCCCGCCACCATAGAGGCATAGTGGACCGCATTCCCGGAGACCACCGTATCGCCGGAGCGCATGACCCGAAAAACGCCGTCGGTGCCGAGAAGCCCGAGCACACCGTGCTCACCCAACTTCGCCGGCTCGTAGCCGCTCACGAAATAGTCCGCATCGACGGCGACGATCACTACGCCGTCAAACGCTCCGTTTGAGGCGCTGAGCCGACGGCTGAACACCAATTTCCCCGCACCGGTCGGACCCCGTGGCAGCTGTCCGACGAACGAGGTGTCGCCCTCGCGTTGCCGGCGAAAGGCGGCCTGATCGGCGATGCTCGTGCCGCCCATCGGGCGGGTGCTCTCGAGCACAACGCCATTCAAGTCGAGAATGCTCACCGTAAAAAGCAGTGCCGGTGGCAACAACCCCGTTTGCTTGAGCTCCGCGAGCGCGTGGTGGCTCGACTGACGGTAAGGCCAGAATTTGACGAGATCCAAAGTCTGGTCGATCTCGCCCAACGCCCGCACGACCTGGGCTTCGTACGTGCCCAAGATTTCCCGGCTCGACGCCGCCCCAGCCCGTTCGGCGTCGGCGTGTCTTACTCCAAGGACGCTGAAGGTGGTTCCCCAGATGACGGTCAACACGCATACCGCGATGAGCGGGAACAGAATCTGCGGTTCCGTTGCCCGGCCCAGCCGGCGATGAATTGCGTCCTTGAACCACACCTGTTTGGGTTTCCTTCGCGCGAAACTTAGCAAATACCGGGCCGGGCGTCTGTGAGCTTGTCGCGATAGCCGGGAGGGTAAGGAGTTGCGATCAGGGGAAATTCACCGTTTCCCGAGACAATGTTCGGTAGCGAACATCACCCGTCGAATCAATTCGATAGCATAGCGCTTCGCATCGGTGCGCAGGTCATCGCGATGATCTCTCCGGCCGGGACGCTGGAGATCGCCGCCGATTGCCTCAGGGTCGCCGCATCGGCGCGGCGAGATAGCAGCCGAACTCCTTGACGAAGTCGACTGAGACCCGGGCATGTACGCGGCCCTGACGGTCGAGGAACTCGGCCTCATCGTCCAATGGCACCACCGCCCCGTGCCATACATTGGGATGCAGGTACAGGCCGCGGCCACCCTCGCACCAGAACGTCACGAACTTTTCCGGCGTTACATCATCGCCGGGCGGCGCAAGAGGAATGACGAAACTTTGCCCGTGCAGAGGATAGAAGAGCTGGCCGCCGTCGGGGTGATAGTTCGCGCGCCAGATCAGGGCGCGCTCTCGCGCTCGGTCGCAGGTACTCGCAGCTTCTTCCGGCCAGTTGCTCCAGCCGAACAGATAACTGTCTCCCACCGCGTTGTTGCGCGCGAACAAGGTCTCGCCCTTCCAGCAGAACTCGAACAGACCCTCGGTGATTCCGCCCTGATCGCCGGAATTGGGGTCGATGGGTCGCCACCCCCGCGCCGGCCACCGGACGATCTCAATGAGGAAGTTCCTGGGATCATCGACGAGACACCCCAAGCCTTCGAGACTGGCCGCCGTGGCGAGGACGACGGGCGTCTCGTGCGCCTGCCGTACGCCGGTACTCGGCACATAGGCGAATTGCCATTGAGCAATATCCATGACGGCTCTCGTTCCGGTGGTAAGTGCGTCGATTATGCCGCGCGGCCGGACGCCTTGTCCGATTTTCCGCCAATCACCCGCTGTGTGTGCGAAACGGCGGCATCTGGGTACTCAGCAGCCGGATCGTGACCGATCAGCACGGCGGTGATCCCCGTCAACAGCACGCTCCCGGCGACAACCAGCAGCCCCCAGGTGAAGCTGCCGGTCGCCTCCTTGATCCAGCCGACCATGAAAGGTCCGGCGAATCCTCCCACATTGCCGAGCGCGTTGATCAGGGCCATGGCGCCGGCCGCCGCAGCGCCGTCCAGAAGCGCGGCCGGCAGCGTCCAGAATATCGGCAGGATGGCCAGTGTTCCGGCGGCGCCGATCGAGATCGCAACCACGGACCACAGAGGAGAATCCATCAGCCACGCGCTCGCGGCCAACCCGACAAACGCAACCAAAGACGCGACGGCAATGTGCCATACCCGCTCTTTCATCCGATCCGAGTGCCGTGACCACCACACCATGCCGATCGCGGCCACGGCGTAGGGTATCGCCACCGCATAACCTACATTGCCGGCGGCAATGCCGGCATGCGCGAAAAATTGGGGTACCCAGAGAATGACCCCGTACAAGCCGATCTCCACCCCGACGTAGCACAGACTCAGCGCAAGAACCCGCGAACTCCTCAGCGCCTGCAAGACCGTGGGACGAGGTTGAGCACCGCGGCAAGCTCTCTCCGCCTCTAGTTGCCGGGTAAGCCACTCCCGCTCTTCGCTTGTCAGCCACGCGGCTTGCGCAGGGGTATCGGGAAGATAGATGAAGGTAACGATTCCCAGCGCCAACGACGGAATCGTCTCGGTCAGGAACAACCACTGCCATCCCGACAGCCCCATGGCGCCGTCCAGTTGCAAAATCGCCCGCGAGATCGGGCCGCCGAGCGCGGTGCTGATCGGAATCGCGGTCATGAGAGTACCGAGCAGCCTGGCGCGTTCGGCGGCGGTCACCCAGTAGGTCAAGTAATAGAGGATGCCCGGAAAGAAGCCGGCTTCTGCGACGCCCAGCAGAAAGCGCAGTGCGTAAAAGCCGGTCGCGCCCTTGACCATCGCCATCGCAGCCGCGATGACCGACCAGGTGATCATGATTCGCGCCAACCAGCGCCGTCCGCCCATCTTGTGCAATATCAAATTGCTCGGGACTTCGCACAACGAATAGCCGATGAAGAAAATACCGGCGCCCAGGCCATAGACATACGCCGAGAAGCCCAGATCGCGGTTCATCTGGGCCGCCGCAAAGCTGACGTTGACCCGGTCGATGAATGCGGCGAAATACAGCATGGCTAAGTAGGGAACGAGGCGGTTGCCCACTTTTTTCAACGCGCTTGATTCCGGTTCGAGAGACATTGGTCGAACCCGCGCCGTCAGCGCGGCGCTTCCACCCAGATCGGATCGGTGTAGGCGGTCTTGCCGATGGCGTCCTCCACCGTTACCACGTAGAAGCCGGGAGCGGTCGCGGTGACGGCAATGCGCGAAATCGTCTCGCCGGCACGGTAGTCGACTGTCTTCACCGGCAGTCCCCGGCCGATCACCGTCGCCCGCTTCAGGCCCGCGACGGCTTTCAAATTGAACGTCAGATCGACGCTCCCGCCTTTCAGTGTCGCCGTCTCTCCAAACATCGGGTCGGCGAAAATCAGCGGTCCGTGAGTGACGAAGGCGTGGCCTCGCTTCAGGCCGTCCAGGAAGCTCGTCGCCGTCAACGGCCCGTCCACGTGCACATAAACACGCGCATCACCGGATCGGTCGTTCCATACGTCATGGGTGTCGGATCCTGCGGCGAGGTAAATTCGCTTTCCCTCGCTCCAGAATCTCCAAGCCGCAGCGAGAGTTTTTTCATCCTCGTCGGGCTCGGCGCCATTGATCTCCAGAAAGTTGAAATCCGGGTCGAAACCGCCGGCGGCGACACCGCGATCCAGGCTGGCAAAGTATCCTTCTCCGGGATTATAGGGGTGGTTCACCGCGATGAGTTCCGCGCCCATGCGGCGGGCCTCGGCAAACACATCCTGCACCGTCGCCTTGCTCATTTCGAGGGTCATGGCTGCGCCAAGCTTGATCGGAAACGCATTGAAGTGACCCCAGGATGGCGACAGCTCGATCGAGGGGATGAAGGGCACGCCGCGCGAATCGGCGATCTCTTGCAGCGCATTGTGGTTGACGGTGGTGTCATGGTCGCTGACGAACAGCACATCGAGCCCCGCCGCCAACTCGGAACGGGCGAGGTCTGCCGGAGCAGTCACTCCGTCCTCCTGGTCGGAGTGATGGTGCATGTCGGCGCTGTACCAGCCGTCCTTCTCCGCATTGACTATCTGCTTTATGGCGACCGCGAGCGGCTGCGCCTTGCCGGAGACTACGGTGACTGGAAGGTCGAGCGCATTCGATGAAAAGCCCGCGCCCGATCCGACGGTCAGTACATAAGGTCCCGGCGCGAGGGCGATCTGCGTGCGCCCCTTGGGTTGCAGGTCGGTGAAGAAAACATGCTTGCCGAGGTACTCGACCACCGGCTTCTGGCCGGTCCTTATATCCAGGCGCGCATCAAGAGGCGTGCCGCTGACCTCATCGGCGACCGACACATCCAATCGGCCCGGCGGCTTGAGCCCGGCAAAATCCTGCCGCAGTCTCTCATTGGCCCGGACGGAGACCGCAACGTGAGCGGTCTGCGAATAGCCTTCGCCCGTGGCATAGAGGCCGTATCGCCCCGCCGGCAACTCGAGCGCGTAATGGCCGCCCTGGCCGAGAGCCCAGGCGTAAGGCGCACCGTCCCTTTCCGCCACCACGACGGGTGCCTTAAAGATGGAGCCGTCGGCAGACTTTACCGTTCCTGCCACTTCGCCGCTGGTCAGCTTGCGGCGGCGGATCTCGGCCTTCACGACCGGCGTCATGTCGCCAGTTCCGGTGATTTGCAGCCATGCCTCAAAGGTGCGGCTCTGGCCAGGCGCCAGGGTATGCCGAAGGTAGAGATCCCTCTGTCCATAGCCGAAGTGGTTGAATACCGGCTCGTGGAGCGCGATCAGCCAGTCCTTGTCGTAGGCGATGATTCGATCCGCCATGGCGCCGGATGCGGAACCGGACATCTGACGCGGCAGCCCCGGTATGCCAAAAAAATAGCCGCCCTGCGACCAGAGAACGAAGCCGGACAGGATGTCCGTTACGGGAGTCGTACCGCCGTTGGCCATGGTGACGATCATGTGGATGCGGTCTTGCCCCGCCTTCAAGGAATAGGTCGTGACGATCCTCACAGCGTTCCAATCCCGTATCGCCCGCACCACCGCCAGCGTCGGCGTGTCGGTTATGATCTCCACGTGCTGATAGGTGCTGGGCCATGCGCTCCAGCTGTTCGGCAAGAAATCGGCGAAGGCGATGCGATCGCGCTCGATCGAGCCGTTCACAACCGGTGCGGCGTCGATCAGCGCGCCCTTGGGAATCGCCCAGGGCGGCGCGGAGTTCACTGCGATGGCGGCAGCGAGCTTGTCGTTCATGATGGTGATATCGCCCGGCGCGTTGGCTTGGCCGCCGGGAATCGGCGTCGGACCGACGATCACCCGCACCGCGGCTGCGGACGGGGCCGTCCAATCGAGCAGCGCGACAGTGACCGACAGGAGTACGTGACGCAGGTTCACCGGGGATACACGGTCGACGTCAACAGCACAGGATTGATCTCGATGATGTTAGTGTCAACCGTATCTGAGATCTGTGCTCTGTCCGACCTCGATAATATACCCGTCGGGATCGCGGATGTAGCAGCGCGTCTCGCCGTACTTGGGGATCGGCTCCGTAATGAACTTCGCTCCACGACTTTTCCATAATTCATAGCACGCTTGAATATCCGCAACGCGGAAATTCATAAAGCTGTTGATGTGATTAGGGTCGGGGACACTGAGAGTTACCGTCGGCTTGTCCGGGGTCGGCCCGCCTCCGACGTTCAGGATCATCCAAATATTCGCAAGCTGAAGGTACGCAGGCGCGTTGCCGTCACCCAGGCTCAGAATGCGAGCGCCGAAAACCTGTTCGTAGTAGCGAGCCGATCTCTCGATGTCGGCGACGGTGAGGAAATGCGCGATGCTGATCCCCTCTTGCGGGGGCATCTCATAACTATTCTGCCCGATTTGTACGCTGCTCATTAGACGACTCCAATTCCGATACACGGTGCAGAGCTTCCCTGGGCGGATGATAGACCAACGAGAGCGCCGATCTCCGCCAGCATGGCAGCCCGCTTGCTCTCCGGTCCCAGGCACTGGGTGACGAGGGCGGCAACCACGACGGGCGGCCTGCCGGATGTACTAAAGTGCTTGAGCGATGCCTGCGTTCGAAGGGCTTGTACCGCGATACTCTGCAACGCAGAGTACTTGCTTATGCACAGTGACTTTGCTACGTTGCGGGAGTGAGGAACACGGAGCGAGGCGACATGTCCCCATCGAACCTGGTCGAGATCGATTCCCATGCGGCGGAGACCCTTCAATACATCCGTAGTTCCATGGATGCGGCTACGGCAATTAGAGTCCACGGTGCGGCCGGCGTCAGCATGGGCCTGATTGGTTTGGCCGCCATGGCGTTGTCTGTGATCCCGCGTCTCGCGGCCCATTGGCTCGGGATCTGGCTCTCATCAGCTGTCATCGCCGGCGTGATAGGTGGAGCACTCGTTGTCCGGCCCGCCTCCATCAATCGGCTTGCGCTCAGCGGGACACCGATACGAAAGTTTGCGATATGCCTGGCAGCGCCCCTCTTTGTCGGCGCGGTGTTGACTGCGGTACTGATCATGCACGGTGCGTTGGACGTCATTCCAGGGACCTGGCTGTTGCTATATGGGAGCGCGTTGTTTGCTGCCAGCGTGATGACTACGCGGACCATCGGTGCGATGGGCATATCGTTCATGATTCTGGGGCTTTTCACCTTCCTGTTACCCATGAATATCCAGATTCTTGCGCTGGGGGTCGGCTTCGGTGGCCTTCATCTGATCTTCGGCTGGTGGATTTCCCGGGAATCGCATGAGCGCCAAGTCTAACCCACGCACGGCACCGGCCGGCGAACCGCGCAAACGCCCGAGACTATCAGCGGTGAGCGCGACTGGGCGTTCGGAAGACAGCCAATTTGACCGCCTCGTATACGAAAGGGTCCGATTAGGGATCATGAGCGCCCTTGCGGTGCGCGAAGAATTGACATTCACGGAGCTGAAGGCGCTGTTCGACGTCAGTGACGGCAACCTCAGCGCACATGCACGCAAGCTGGAGGAGGCGAAATATCTTACCTGCGCCAAATCCTTCGAGAGCCGTCGCCCCAAAACGTCTTATCGACTGACGACCCTGGGCCGGAACGCCTTGAACCGGTACTTGGATCATGTCGAAGCGGTGATCAAGGCGACTCGTCGTGGGTGATTTTTTTGCCAATTAACTTTGTAATCTAGAGTACTTTATTATGCACATTGCAATCATCATGGATGGCAATGGTCGGTGGGCGGCGCGGCGCGGATTTCCACGCACCGCCGGACATCGCCAGGGCGCCGAGGCGGTCAACGCCGTCGTTGAGGCCGCCGCCCGCAAGGGCGTCGACATCCTGAGTCTCTACGCGTTTTCCGCGGCCAACTGGAACCGGCCGCCAGACGAGGTGGGGGCGCTGTTTACGCTGCTTCGCCGTTACCTGTTGAACCAGACCCAGCGCTGCCTCGAACAATCCATACGGATCAATGTTATTGGCCGTCGCGATCGCCTGGATTCGAAGCTCCGGCAGGTGATCCAGCACAGCGAATGCACCACTGCGCATTGCACCGGCATGCTGTTGCGCATTGCGGTCGACTATTCCAGCCAATATAGCCTGATCGAGGCAGCAAGGTCGATTCAGCTCCAAGGGAACGCAGCGCTCGACAATTTCACCGCTCACCTTGCTGCGGTAGATCACTCCACGGCGCCGGCACCCTCAGTCGATCTGTTGATTCGTACCGGTGGGGAGAAGCGTCTCAGTGATTTTTTGCTGTTCGAGTGCGCCTATGCCGAACTGTACTTTACGGAGTGCTACTGGCCAGACTTCGATGCCCATGCATTCGACGCCGCGCTGCAAGAGTTCGCCCGGCGAGACCGCCGCTTCGGCCAAGTTGCTTCTCCCGCATTGGCAGGCGCGAGTCATGGCTAGAGGCCTCAAGCGCAAACTGACGACTGAACTTTTTTTCAGCAGTGATCATCGGCCGGACAATCGCCAGAGGAAAGATGGAACGTTCGAGCACCCATCTCGCATGTGGGTCTGGGTAATCTTGCCCGGGGCGCGGTGGTTTTGCGGGTGGCACGGTGAAGGTCGCGAAAACGCAAATCCAGTATTACCAAAAGGTCATGCTGGATTTTTCCGGTCTGACTTGGCCGCAAGTATCCGTTGATTCGCTGGTTCCGGCCGCGCCAGTAGAAGATCACTTGCTGCCCCTGACTTGAACGGCAACAAGGTAGCAGTCGGAACGGGAAACCTGGACGGAGCGACAAGGTATAATTGCCGCGGGGGCATTCTGGCCCCCGGTGATCGGGTTCGATTCAATCTGATAACGGGATGGAGCAACGATGAAAATTAAGAGCTTTATGGTCGCGTGCGTTTTGGGGTTGGCGGCGGTTGGCGCGGCGGGGGTATCGAAGGCGGAGGACGTGCGGATGTTCGTGCGGCACCAGGTGGCTGATTACGGTGCGTGGCGCAAGGTCTATAACGGATTTTCCGCCATGCAAAAGAAGGCGGGGGCCGTCTACAGGGCAGTGTATCAGTCGACGGATGATCCGAATGACGTGACCGTGGTCAGCGACTTTCACAGCCTAGAGCAGGCGAAGGCGTTTGCGGCATCTCCGGAACTGAAGGCCGCGATGGAGAAGGCTGGGGTCAAGGGGCCGCCGCAGATTTGGTATACGACGAAGAGTTTGAAGTAGACATCAGTCGCGTCGGCGTAAGAGGCCCGGGGTAAAGGGACCTTTCCCGCGCCTGCATGAACCTGTCCCTGGCGCCTGCGGGAAAAACTTTCCGCCC
>Ga0302319_10009689_pt1 | contig 18480 bp, 16 predicted proteins | sample Bog_T0_2_FD_203319 | JGI IMG/M metagenome (GOLD analysis project Ga0302319, IMG submission 203319) | Peat permafrost microbial communities from Stordalen Mire near Abisko, Sweden - Bog_T0_2 | ecosystem: Environmental > Terrestrial > Soil > Wetlands > Peat | place: Sweden: Abisko, Stordalen Mire...
GTCTGACCGTTCGACGGCTGCGCCAGAAGTTCTTGTCCGCGCTGACGATGACTGCCGGAGCGGAAGCAGTTGCTGCTGGGTTCGCCGCCATGGGGGGTATACGCCACGGTGCCGACGTTGTTGAGCGGCAACTCGGTATGCCGACCCGGCCGCACCCCACCTAGACGCGGAGACGGCACCGTCGACCGAGTCGCCGTGTTCGGTGGCGATCAGACCACGCCGAGATAGCCGATCAACGCGGCGGCGCCCACCATGATCAGCGGATTGATCTTGGTAAATACGAAGATCAGCGTGCAAAGTCCGGTAAGGACATAGGCCCGCCAGTCGTGATCAGCGGCCCTGCTCATCACCAGCGAGGTGGCCAGTATCAAGCCCACGGTGAGCGGCGCGAATCCCTTCTCGACGGCATGTCGTAATCGAGATTTCTGCGCCCTCTGCCAGAAGCGGGTGAGGACATATACCAGGGCAGCTGCCGGGATTATCATGGCCGCGGTGGCGGCGATTCCCCCAACCATGCCTGCGAAAACCCCCCCGACCGTCAGCCCCGCGGCATAGCCGACAAGCGTGACAATCAGAATGCTCGGCCCCGGTGCGGCTTGAGAAATGGAAAATATATCGGCGAATTGAGCGTTAGTCAGCCAATGCTCCCCACTCACCGCCTCCAAATGCATTTGCGGCAGGACCGCATTCCCGCCGCCGATCGAGAGCAACGACAACGTGCCGAACATCGCCAACAGGTGGACGTAGGCCCTCATGCGGCCAGCTTTCTCGGCCACGCCCAGACCAGGCTCAGTGGAGCGAGGACGGCGAGGGTGATCGGAAGCGGCCACCTTACGAGGCCGCTCAGGACGAAGCTGGCGAGGAATAGCAGTACCGGGACAACCCCGGTCAGGCATTTTCGGCCGGTTTTGATGACCATCGCGAAAGTGAGCGCAACCGCGGCCGCGGAAGCTCCGTGAAGGGCGCCCTTCAACGCTGGAACTTCCTTGAACCGAAAATATAGGTATCCCATCGTCAATATGAAGACCACCGGCATGAGACAAAGGCCGAATAACGCCGCCATTGCACCCGGAATGCCGCCCATATTGGTGCCGACGAAGACCGCCATGTTGACCTGGTTTGCGCCGGGCATGATGCGGCACATTGTCATGGCACTGAGAAATTCCTCCTCGTCCATCCACCGTTTGTCGACCACCAGGACTTGCCGGGACCAAGCGGACAGCCCTCCACCAAATGAGGCAAGGGCAATGTGATTGAACGTCCACGCCAGCTCGAATAACGACACCTTCTGGAGGGGCGGGTCGATTTCACTCATGAACAAGATCGGGATCGTGCGGAAAGTCCGTTTCGACATGCTGGGACCGATCGAGTGGATCCGGGGGATCGTAGTGTTGGGACAGGTCCCAGTCGCTGTCGAACGTTTCGCGCAACCGCGCCAAGACGCTCGGATCGGTGATGGTGACGCCGAGCTCGCGGCGCAAATCGAATGCACTGCGGTCGATATTCATCGAACCCAGCAACGCGCGCTCATTGTCCACGATGAGCAGTTTTGCGTGGACCCGTAAGTTCTTCTGCTTGTGCACCTTGACGCCGCCGAAGCGTCTCAATGTGCGCAGTGACGCGAATGTATCGAGAACATCCCAATCGCTGATCCCGTGTCGGCCGCCGCACAGAACGTGCACTTTGACGCCGCGTTCCGCGGCGGCCGCGATGCGATCGAGAATCACCGCGTCGACGTACTTGGGGTGCTGAACATCGAGTCGGTGCTGGGCCGTGTCGATGAAATTGGCCATGTGTAACCGTGAATTCGAGTTGCTCCACAGCAGGCCTTCGTATGCGGCGGGAGTCGCGTCGCGCTGCTCCCAGTCGATATCGAACACCTCGATGATCTGCGCGACGTGCTGTGGATCATGCGTGATGACGCCGTAGTCGCGGGTGCGCGAAAAATACTTAAGGTTGAGATTGAAGGTGGCTACCATGGCCGCCTTTTCGTCCACAACGATGGATTTTTCATGGGTCACGTAAAACCTGGGACTGGACCACTTGACGTTTATTCCGGCAGCCGCGAAGCGCTCGTATGTCTCATCATTGACACGGCCTCCGTCCGACCGTTTCGCATTCAGCATGACGCGCACGTCGACACCTGCATTGATTCGGGCGATGACCGATTGGATCAGGCTTTCCTCGGTGAAGTTGAATTGTTTGATCAGCAGGGAGCTCTGCGCGCTTTCGATGAATTCCCGAACCGGTTGCATCCCGTCGTCAGGCTCTACGATGAGACGAGGCGCAAACGGGGGCATAAGTTGAAAATGTTAGCACCGCAATAACTTTGTCGCTTTACCACGAGGGGATGTGCCGCAGCCGCAATGGCTGCGGCAACGGGGTGTGTGCCGACCTGCCACAGCGGCGCCGGCGCGGTTACGGCACCAACGTCAGGCGCCACGCCGGGGTCCCGGGGTCGAGAAACCAGAGCCGTGTCGCTGTCGGTCTCAGGATTCGCAATGCGCCGGAGATCAGGATCACCCGCGAGCGGAAGGTTGCCGAGGGTGGCGGTCAACGCCGCAACCGGGTCCGCCGCACGTGCCTTGCCATCGTGGGCGGAAACACTTCCTCAAGCGGACGTTGCAGCCGTTGAATCAGGTCGCGGCGTTCAGCCGGCGACATCGCCGCACTGCGGACGTCCGACAGCGCATCATCGCAGTTGTCAGTCATGACTCGTGATTATTCGCCCAGGCTACCGAGCCGATACCGGGGCCGCCAGCGCTTGGGTACCGACCGCGTTCGCCGGGCTGCATGCGCGGACCCAAATGGGCGCTATACCAGCAGATATCGCACATCCGTCGGGGCGCCTTTTGCCGGTACGTATGCGTGTTGACCCCCTACCATCGTGCGGACACAGCAAAACACAGCACGTGGTCGGCTCTCGATCGGATTGCGCACACAGAGAATCTTTGGGTTGTCGGGAAGGTAACAGCCGCTGTAATACTTGTTAGCGTGGATGAAGGCCCGGTCGCAGTCCACCCAGCAAAGGAGGACGGGCATGACAACACCCGATGCGCTTCGTTATTCAAGAATTCAACTTACCCACGGATCTGGTGCGATCCCCGTTGTCGGCTTTGGGACACTGATTCCGAATCCCGTGGATACCAAAGAAGCCACGAAGACTGCACTGGGAGTGGGGTTTCGACATCTCGATTGCGCAGAACGGTACGGCAATGAACAAGCCGTGGGTGATGCGGTGCGCGAGGCCTTCGAGGAGGGGACGCTTCAGCGGGCAGACTTGTTCGTCACTACGAAGCTGTGGAACAGCAACCATCGGCCGGAGCGGGTCAGGCCCGCATTCGACGCGAGCCGCCGGCGGCTGCAAGTCGACTATGTCGATTGCTATTTGATCCATACTCCCTTCGCATTCCAACCTGGCGACAACCAAGATCCGCGAGACGATCGCGGGCAGGTGATCTATGACCCGGGGGTCACGTTAGTGGACACGTGGCGGGCTCTCGAGCGCCTCGTCGACGACGGCGACTGCGGTTCAATCGGCCTATCGGACATCACTCTGGATAAGCTGCGTGAGATCGTTGCGGTCGCGCGGATCAAGCCGGCCGTCGTGGAGGTCGAATCCCATCCCTATTTACCCGAATGGGAGCTACTCGAGTTCTGCCAAGAGCACGGGATTGTCTTGCTGGCGTTCGCGCCGCTCGGGCATGCCATGGAACCAAAGATTATTGACGATCCGGTAATTACGGATATCGCAGAGCGAGTGCACATGTCGCCGGCTCAAGTGGTTCTCTCCTGGGCGGCACAGCGAGGCACTGCTTTCCTGACCACCTCGACCAAACGGCAGCGAATCCAAGAAAACTTCGCGGTTTCGACCCTCCCCGAAGACGCCATGAGGGACATCCGGGACCGCATGAGTGCGAACGTCAGATTCAACGCGGTGGTGGACAGCGGCGTGCCGGGATTCATCCCCCGGCCCAAGTGAACCGAGACCTGCTGCACGCGTCAGCAAACGGACGAAGTTCGCTGTGGCCCAGCGCATGTACGCAAGCGGGCGTAAATTCCGCTGGCACCCTTTACCGAAGTGTCTCGCAGGAGTAGCGTTCGGGCCTGCCAGCGCAGGTAGTCTGGCCGTCACGGAACACTCACACACCGTCAAACTATTCGGGCCGTAGATGGCGACGGAGGTAACGCTGATGAGTCGTGTTGCGGTGATCACCGGAGCCAGCCGGGGAATCGGTGCGGCAACCGCATTAGTCCTCGCGGAGCAGGGGTTTCGGGTGGTCGTCAATTACCACTCAAATGCCGAGCAAGCAGACGAAGTGGTGCGGGCCGCGACCGCGGCCGGCGGTGAGGCCGTCGCGATTCGAGCCGATGTCACCCAGGCCGACGATGTGGCCGCAATGGCGCGCGAGACCGAACACCGCTGGGGCCGGGTCGACGTGCTCGTACACAACGCGTTGATCCCATTTGATGTCACCTCTTTCGCCGATCTGAGCTGGGAGCAGCTCGGCGGCAAGCTGGACCGAGAGCTGCACGCCGCCTTCATGCTGACGAAAGCTGTTGTGCCGAGCATGATCTCCCGCAGCTACGGCCGGCTGGTCTATCTCAGCACGGGGTTGTCCCGCCGGCCCCGCGAAGGCATGATTGCGCTGGGCACCGCGAAAGCGGCGCTGGATCAGTTCGTCCGGTACATCGCACTCGAGCTGGCGCCGCACGGGATCACCGCCAACCTCGTCGCGCCCGCCACGGTGGACCAAACAAAGGTGACCGGGCAGTTGACCGACGGGCAGGTGCGTCAACTCGGCGCCACCAATCCAATGGGCCGCCTCGTCCGCCCCAAGGAGGTGGCCGCGACGGTGGCGTTCTTGGCGAGTGAGGATTCCGGCTTCACCACCGGCCATTACATGGAGGTCAACGGTGGCCTTGCCATGGATTGAATCAGGCTCGGCCGCTGGGGAAGTCAGCAGATCGGGAGAGGGGTTTTGGCCGTGCACACCATCGATCTGGCTTATGTCGGGCGCGGTCTCCACGAGGAGCTGATCGCCCATGTTGCCGACCAGGAGGGCTATTACGAGGACGAAGGCGTCCACGTCGCCATCCGCGACGGGGTGGGCTGGCCAATCGAGCGTCTGCGCCACGGCGCGACGATCGGTCTGGGCCGGGCATTGTTGTCGCGGCTGACCGATGGGACCGGTTGGACAGCGCTGAGCGTCAACACCGACCGCCCGCTGTTCTGGTTTATCGGCAACGCCGATGTGACGTCCATGGCCGATCTTCGTGGGCGGCGCCTGGCGGTCCATGCCGCCAAGAGCCCTCCGGGTACTTTCGCCCGGATCGTTCTGCGCAAGCACGGTCTGGACCCCGATCACGACCTGGAATGTGCGGAGCGCCATCCGGGTGATTACCAGATGGACCTGCGACGCCTTCGGGACGGCTCGATCGACGCCGCCTACGTCGGCAGCACGCTCTCACCCGAACAGGTCGCCGAGGAGGAAGGGTTTCACGTGCTGGCGTGGGTCGGCGATCACTTTCAGATTCCCACCGTGGGGGTCACGGTAGACCCCACCCATATTCCGCTGGACAGCCCCGCGCTGCAGGCTCTGGTGCGGGCCAACCAGCGGGCGCTGCGGACCGTTGCCGAGCAACCCAGTCGGGCCGTCGACTACGTTGCCTGGTTCCTTGACCGACTGACGCGTGATGAGGCCCAGCAGTACTACGAGCGCTACATTCGCCCCTACTTCACCTCCGACGGCCACGTCGACCTCGACGTCGCGCAGCACGGGATCGACGCGGTCGCCGCCGAACTCGGCGTCGCCTCCGTAGCGGCCGACGCCGTCTACGCGGCGTCTCCCGTAGATAGCTGACCGGTCGAACGCCATGGCGGGCCCGCGGCTGTCCGAAGGCGACGGTTACCTTGCCACGCTGGTGGATTTCCGATTCCTCGCGAGTGCGGTCTTGACCACGGTCGAGGCCGTCGCTCTACTCAAGGAGGGAGACTGATGACCAACCAAGGGACTGCGGAAGAAGTAGCGATGATTGAGGACCTGAGTCAGCACAAATTTCCCCTGAACAACGGCAGCGATGAGATCCCGGCGCTCGGGTTCGGGACGTCGCTTTCCGATAACACCAAGACGCGAAATGCCGTCAAGGCCGCGGTCGAGGTTGGTTTCCGCCACCTCGACGCCGCCGAACGGTACCGCAACGAAGCGGAGGTGGGCGCGGCGCTCAAAGAGTTGTTCGCCGACGGAACGGTCCGACGGGAGGATCTGTTTGTGACCACAAAGCTGTGGAACAACAACCATCGACCTGAACGGGTCAAACCCGCGCTGCAGGCCAGTCTGGAAAGACTCGGGCTGGACGCCGCCGATCTTTATCTGGTGCACACGCCGTTCGCGTTCAAGCCCGGCGACGACCAGGATCCCCGCCTCCCGCACGGAGCTGTCGCCTACGACGACGGAGTCACGCTAGAGGAGACCTGGGCCGCGATGGAGGCCCTCGTCGACGACGGGCTTACGCGAGCGATCGGCCTGTCCGATATCGACGTCGAAGGAACCCGAAGGATCGTCAATACCGCCCGGATCAAGCCGGCGGTCGTCGAGGTCGAGTCGCATCCGTATCACCCGCAATGGGATCTGCATGAATATGGCAAGTCGCAAGGCATCATCCTGCTGGCATTCGCTTCGCTGGGGCACGCGCTGGAACCACGACTGCTCGACGACCCGCTCGTTGTCTCGATGGCTCAGCGTTTTGGAAAGACTCCCGCCCAAGTGCTGCTGGCGTGGGGAATCCAGCGCGGCAGCGCAGTTTTGACGGCGTCCGTCACTCCCTCGCGCATACGCGAGAACTTCGATGTCACCGCGCTTCCGGAGGACGCGGTGCAGGAGATCAGTGAGCGGCTCGAAACCCGCTACCGGTTCAATTCCGTTGTGGACGGCGGCGAACCGGGATTCGCTGAGGTGCCGCCGGGCAGTTAATAGCTATCGGTCATGTGGCATAACGTGACTCGGTCTCGAACGCTACAGTGTTCTGATGGCTCCCAAAATTGCGACAGCCAATGTGGTGGGCCTTTCTGAGTTACTGGACTTCATCCGGCCGCGGCACAGGATGGTGTTGACCACCTTTCGTGCGGATGGGTCGCTGCAGAGTTCACCTGTGACGGGCGGGATCGACGGGCAAGGCAGGGTAGTGATCGCGAGTTATCCCCAGCGTGCCAAAAGCGTCAACATCCGACGCAACGCGCGGGCCAGCGTTGTCGTGCTCTCTGACGAATTCAATGGTGCCTACGTACAAGTCGATGGGGACGCAGAAGTGATCGGGATGCCCGATGCCGTTGATCTGCTTGTCGACTATTACCGCGTGATCGCCGGCGAGCACCCGGATTGGCAGGACTATCGCCGCGCCATGCTCGATCAGGGCAAGTGCCTGATCCGGGTGACCCCGCACCGGTGGGGGCCAGTGGCCACCGGCGGTTTCCCGGCGGCGGCGAGGAAGGGAGAGTCGCGATGAAATCTGCCGTCGACCCGAAGGCGCCACCCAGTGGTATCGGCTGTGCTGAATGCGACGCCGCCGGCGGTTGGTGGGTGCACCTGCGGCGCTGCGCGGCCTGCGGCCACATCGGTTGTTGCGACGATTCGCTGTCCAGGCACGCGACGGCGCATTGGAAACAGAGCGGCCACCCGATCATCCGATCGTTCGAGCCGGGTGAGGACTGGTTCTGGGACTACGAGAGCAACGACTACTACGACGGTCCCGAACTAACCCCACCGGAATGCCACCCCGAAGATCAGACGGTCCCCGGTCCCCGCGGCCGAGTGCCGCGCAACTGGGCCGATCTGCTGAGTCAGCGACATGACTGAGGCCAGGAACGTGCAGAAGACCAGCGGCGTCCTGCAGATCGGCGCGCTCGAACGGTCCTTCGAAGACGAGCTGGCCGCGCGGTACGAAATCCCCAAGCTTCCCGACGGTCCCGGGCGGGCCCAGTTTCTGGCCCAGCATGCGGCCGACATTCGCGTCGTGCTGACGAACGGTCACCCCGGCGTCGATGCCGACACGATCGCGGCGCTGCCCAACCTGGAGGTGATCGTCAACAACGGGGCCGGGGTGGATTCGATCGACCTGGCGGCGGCGAAGCGCCACGGTATCGGCGTGAGCAACACTCCGGACGTGCTGTCGGATACCGTTGCCGACACGGCACTGGGGTTGATCCTGATGACGCTGCGCCGATTTGGCGCCGCCGAACGCTACGTGCGGGCGGGTCGATGGACGCGCAACGGCCAGTTTCCCTACGCCAGGGACCTCAGCGGCCTCCAGGTCGGCATCTTGGGCCTGGGTCGTATCGGTTCGGCCATCGCAACTCGGCTGCTCGGATTTGACTGTGCCATCGCGTATCACAACCGCCACCGCATTGAAGGGTCGCCGTACCGCTACGCGGAGTCGCCCGTGGAATTGGCCGAGTCGGTGGATGTTCTGGTCGTCGCGACTACGGGCGACCACAAGACCCGAAGTCTGGTTGACCGCACCGTCCTCGAGGCACTGGGCCCCGAGGGCTATCTGATCAACGTCGCGCGTGGCAGTGTCGTAGACCAGGCCGCGTTGGTAGAGCTGGTGGCCGGCGGGGGACTGGCCGGAGCGGGGCTGGACGTCTTCGTCGATGAACCCAACGTGCCCCCCGAGCTGTTCACGCTGGACAACGTGGTGCTTTTCCCACACATCGGCAGCGCTACAGCTCGGACCCGCCGGGCGATGGCGCTGCTCGCGATCCGCAACCTGGACAGTTACCTCAACAGCGGCAAGCTGGTAACACCTGTGCTAAGTCCGCGCCCACGTAGCTGAGCGACTAGTCCAGAGTCGCCGTCAGGTAGCCGGAGGAGCTGCCCATCGGGGAGAGTTCGTCGTTGGGCAACTCGAATCCGTTGGCGGCAAAGGCCTGTTCAGTCGATCGGACGTCGACCTGCCAACCGCGCGCGGCCAAGTATTCGGTGGCGGTGTTGCGTTCGCCGGGGTAGAACAACTCGGCCAGGTTGATGTTGGAGCCGATGCGCCGGGAGCGCTCGGTGAGACGCTGCGCCCAATCCGATGGGATGTTGCTCATGTCCATGTGCTCGGTGGCGATCCGGCTGCCGGGCGCGGACAGGGCGGCGATGTTGTCGAACAACCGGTCCTGCGCCTCGGGCGGTAAGTAGACCAGCAGACCTTCAGCGCTCCATGCGGTTGGTTGCTGCGTGTCGAGGCCGGCCTCTACCAACGCCGACGGCCAGTCGTCACGCAGGTCGATCGAGACCGTGCGGCGCTGCCCGGTCGGTTCGGCGCCCAGGCCGGCCAGCGTCCGCGTTTTGAATTCGATGACTTCAGGCTGGTCGATCTCGTAAACCACCGTGCCGGCCGGCCAGGGCAGGCGGTAGGCCCTGGTGTCCAGTCCGGAGGCAAGGATCACGGCCTGCCGGATGCCTGAACTGGTCGCGTGCACGAAGAAGTCGTCGAAGTAGCGAGTGCGTACCGTCATCTGCTCGCGCAGATTCCGGCGGCTCAGCACGGGATCGTCATTGCCAGGCCCGATCTCGCCGTCGATCAGCTTGATGAAGGTGTCGATGCCCACCGCGCGGACGAGTGGGTCTGCCCAGGGGTCGTCAAGCAGAGGATCCGGACCTTGGGAAGCCATCGCGCGAGATGCGGCGACCGACGTTGCGGTCGCGCCGACGCTGGACGTCAGATCCCATGAGTCGTTGTCGGTGCGGGCCATCGCCGGCTCCCCTTCCGCGAGTGCCTGGATTACTTAGATGATTTATGTATACCACCGACCTCAACACCGCGACCTATGGTCGAGCAGTGACGATCAGCTATGACGAGACGCTGCGCGAGCAGTTCCGGACGAATTTGGCGGGTCACGAACGCCGTACCGTGAACGACTCGACGAAGCGGCACGCGGCAGTCGCAGTGGTGGTGGTCGATTCAGAGGTCGGCGAGGACCGGGTGGATCCGGCGCCCGTGGACGACTGGATCGCCGGGCGGCCGATGGGGGCCGGTCTTGACGGCCGAATGGTCGACGTGTCGGGAGGGGCCGCCTTCCTGTTGTGCCGCAGGGCGTCTCGACTCACATCGCATCCAGCGCAGTGGGCGCTGCCTGGCGGTCGCGTGGACCCGGGCGAAACCCCGGTCGACGCCGCGCTGCGGGAACTGGACGAAGAGGTGGGCATCAGGCTGGCCGACTCGACTGTGTTGGGGATGCTCGACGACTACCCGACACGGTCGGGATACGTCATCACGCCGGTGGTGATCTGGGGCGGCGGCAAGCTCGATCCCCGTCCCGCACCCGCCGAGGTGGTGGCGGTCTACCGGGTGGGGTTACACCAACTGCAACGCGAGGATTCGCCGCGCTTCATCACCATCCCGGAGAGCCCGCACCCGGTCGTACAAATACCGTTGGGTAACGACCTCATCCACGCGCCGACGGGTGCTGTGCTTTTGCAGCTGCGGTGGCTCTGCCTGGAAGGCCGCCATGACCCGGTCGACGAGCTGGAACAACCGGTGTTCGCCTGGAAGTAGGAGGACCTCGTTCGAAAGCTAAAGCCTTTCGGGCAAAGGCTGGCGTCGTGAACTCGGCGGATGGTTGTCTTGAAAGAACGACGCCGGCCATAGCCGGCGTTGGCGGACCGCTCCTTGGGGAGTGGTCACAGTTCGAAAGGATGTCAGTGGTCTTCCGCGCAGACCAGGAGATCGGCCGCGACCTCGCCGCCATCGACTGGGCGTCCACCCCGCTCGGGCCCGTGGACGGATGGCCGCAGAGCCTCCGTACCGCGGTAGATATCCTGCTGTCGTCGCAGTTTGCCATGTGGATGGCGTGGGGTCCGGAGCTGACGTTCTTCTGCAATGCCGCCTATCGCCGCGACACCTTGGGCCTCAAGTACCCATGGGCGCTGGGCCGTCCGGCCAGCGAGGTGTGGGCGGAGATCTGGGTTGACGTCAGCCCCCGGATCGAACGCGTCCTGTCGACCGGTCAGGCGACCTGGGACGAGGCCCTGATGCTCTTACTGGAGCGGTCGGGCTATAGCGAAGAGTCGTACCACACGTTCTCCTACAGCCCGTTGCGTGACGATGACGCGTCTGTGGTCGGCATGCTCTGCGTGGTCAGCGAGGACACCGAGCGGGTGATCGGTGAGCGTCGGATGGCCACACTGCGCGACCTGGGGTCCGACCCGAGTGTGGCGCGCACCGAGCGACAGATGTTGGACTTCGCCGCCGACCAGCTCGCTCGCAATCCGTACGACCTGCCGTTCACCCTGACGTACCTGTTCGGCGACGACGGTGACGCGCAGCTTGCCGGGGTCAGCGGAATCACGCAAGGCCATCCGGCGGCGCCGGAGACACTCCCGCGCGACGGCGATTCGGTGTGGCCGGTCGGGAAAATTGCCCATGGTGAACCCGAACTGGTCGAGATCGACGGTGCCGCAATGAATCTGCCGACTGGTGCCTGGAACGAGTCGCCCACGCAGGCGCTCGTGGTGCCGCTGTCTCAGCGGGGCGGCCACCCAATGGGGTTCCTGGTGGCGGGGCTGAACCGGCACCGCCCACTCGACGACGGTTATCGGGGCTTCGTCGAGCTGGTCGCGGGGCATATTGCCGCAGCCGTCGGCAGCGCACGCAGTTACCGGGCCCAGCAGCAGCGCGCCGAGTCACTGGCTGAACTCGACCGCGCGAAAACCGCGTTCTTCTCCAATATCAGCCACGAGTTCCGCACCCCGCTGACTTTGATCCTGGGGCCGGTCGACGAACTGCTCGCCCGGACGAGCGGGATCGATGAGCAGGCGCACCGAGAACTGGAGCTCATTCACCGCAACGGCTTGCGGCTAGCCAAGCTGGTCAACACACTGCTGGACTTCTCGCGCATCCAGGCAGGGCGAATGCAGGCTCAATTCGAGCCCGCGGACCTGGCGTCCGTCACCGCCGAACTGGCCAGCGTCTTCCGGTCGGCGATCGACCGGGCCGGCCTGACCTTCACCGTGGACTGCCCGCCACTCGACCAACCGGTGCATCTGGACCGCGAGATGTGGGAGAAGGTGGTGTTCAACCTGCTCTCCAACGCATTGAAGTTCACCTTCGAGGGCTCCATCACCGTCCGGGTACGCCGGGAGGAGACCCCGGAAAGTCAAGCGATCGTCACCGTTACCGATACCGGGATCGGAATACCTGCCGTGGAAATGCCCCGGCTGTTCGAACGTTTCCACCGCATCGAGACGTCACGCGCGCGGTCCACTGAGGGCAGCGGAATCGGCCTCGCTCTGGTCAAAGAACTGGTCGGCCTGCACGGTGGCGCGATCACTGCCGACAGCCGGGAGGGCCAGGGCACAACGGTAACCGTCCGGCTGCCCTTCGGTGCGGCTCATCTGCCGGCCGACGAACTCGCCCGGCCGCTCAGCACTCGCGCGATCTCCGGCGTTATCGCCGAACCGTACGTGCAGGAAGCCTTGCGCTGGCTGCCCGCCGACACCAGTGCGGGGGCGACTATGGCTGTCGGCGGGACTGCCGTTACGCCCGTCGAGGGCGACGGCGAGCGGGCACGCGTGTTGATCGCCGACGACAACGCCGACATGCGCGAATACCTGACCAATCTGCTTCGGAACTCCGGCTATCAGGTCAGTGACGTCGAGGACGGCCGGCAGGCGCTTGAGGCCATCCGCGCCCAGGTCCCCGACCTGGTTATCAGCGACGTCATGATGCCCGGGCTGGACGGTCTCCAACTGCTCGCGGCGCTGCGGAGCGACCTGCGAACCGCCGCCGTCCCCGTCCTGCTGCTGTCCGCGCGCGCCGGGCAGGAAGCCTCGATCGAAGGCTTGCAGGCCGGCGCCGACGACTACCTTGTCAAACCGTTCGCCGCCGCGGAACTCCTCGCCAGGGTGCGCGCGAACATCGAACTGGCGCGGCTGCGCAACCATCAGGCCCGCTGGCGCACCGCTCTGGTGGATTCCTTGCAGGAAGGGTTCTTTGTCTGCGACGAGCACGGCGCCGTCCTCGAGATGAACTCCGCGTTCGCCGAAATCGTCGGCTACGGCCCCGAACAGCTGCCCTACCAACCCATTCACCCGTGGTGGCCGGACCCCGATGCCGACCCGGAGGCTTTCCGTCAAGTCGAGGCGGCGTCCACGGGAATGCTCAGCGGAAACCACGGCACATTCACCGTTCCCATCAACCATCGTGACGGACACCGGCTATGGGTCGCGGCCAACATCAACCATGCCGACGATCCCGACTCCGGTCGCCGCATCATGGTCGGCACCCTGCGCGACGTCACGGCCGAGCACTACGCCGTGCAACGTCAGACCGCGCTGGCTGCGCTCAATCAGCAACTGGCTCAAGCCGACACGCTCGACGAAGCGCTGCGCGGCGCCGCCGAGGAGCTGCGCCGGGTATGGCAAGCCCGGCGCGTTCTGGCGGCGACGTTTCCCGGCACCAACACCGCGGGATCCGTCACGCCGGCGTTGGTGTGCGCGGGTGACCCCGTCGAGTGGGCGGATCTGTCACCACGTCAACGGCAGCGGATCGAGTCGTTGCGCGACTCCGACTTGCTGACCCCGGTCACCGAGGAAGCGGGCGCGGCGGGCATCGCGTTACGACATCCCCGGGGGGTGCTGGTCGTCTGGGTCGAGTTGGCGGAGCAACGGCCATTCACCCCGGAGGATCACACCCTGCTGACCGTGCTGGCCGGACGCCTTGGTCAAGGTCTGCACCGCGTCTACCAATTGGACGAACAACGCGAAACCGCCGTCGTACTGCAACACGCGATGCTCGGCCCGGCGACGCTGCCCGGCGGCTTTGCGGTGCGCTACCACCCAGCGAGCCGCCCGCTACAGGTCGGCGGCGATTGGTACGACGTCGTCGATCTCGACGAGGGCCGCGTCGCGTTGATCGTCGGCGACTGTGTCGGGCACGGTTTGGCGGCCGCCACCGTCATGGGTCAGCTGCGCAGCGCGTGCCGCGCCCTGCTGCTCGAGCAGTCCAGTCCCAGCGCCGCACTCGCCGGCCTGGACCGTTTCGCCGCGCGTCTGCCCGGGGCCGACTGCACCACCGCATTCTGTGCGGTGCTCACCCCCGAAACCGGTGAACTGGTGTATTCGAGCGCGGGCCATCCGCCGGCGATCATGGTGCAAGCCGACAACACCATCACGATGCTCGATGGCGGACGCGGGCTTCCGCTGGCGATCCGTCCGGATTGGGCACGACCCGAAGCGCATATCACGATGCCGGCGCGTGCGACGCTGCTGCTCTACACAGATGGTCTGGTCGAACGGCGCGGAAGTTCGATCGATGACGGCATGGCACAGGCTGCCGACCTCGTTCAGGACGGCCGTTCGCGGTCGCTCGACGAGGTGGCGGACCACCTGATGTCTCGGCTTGAGCCCGCGGGCGGCTATCCGGACGACGTGGCCGTGCTGCTGTATCGGCAGCCTCCTCCGTTGGCGATGAACTTCGCCGCCGACGCCAGCCAACTCGCCCCGGGCCGTGCTGCCTTGCGCAGCTGGCTGACCCGGGCGGGGGTCGAGCCTGGTCAGATTCAGGACGTGCTCATCGCGACGGGCGAAGCCGTCGCCAATGCGATCGAACACGGCCACCGTGATCGACCCGCGGGCACCATCTCATTGCGCGTGAGCGCCGTCGTCGACGGGCTGCAGGTGACCGTCACCGACACCGGCGCGTGGAAGGCACCGCACACGGTCACCGACAGAAACCGCGGTCGCGGCATCTCCCTTATGCGGCATCTGATGCAGGACTTGAGCATCCAATCCAGCGGAGCGGGTACTACAGTTCATATGTACGCAAGGATCACGTAATGGCCACACCCCTGCGCCTTAACACCGACCGCGGCGTCGACGGGACGCCCCGGGTGACTGCGGCGGGCGAGATCGATATCAGCAACATCGGCGCGTTCAGCGAAGCGCTGACCACCGCAAGCGAGGGCACGCGAGGACCGATCACCGTCGATCTCAGCGCGGTCAAGTATCTCGACAGCGCGGGCATCAACGCGCTTTTCCGGTATGCCGACGAAATCGACCGTCTGCACCTCATCGTCCACCCCTTCTTGCTTCGGGTCCTTACGATCAGCGGTCTCAGCGAGATCGCGACGGTCCAGTCGGCGCCGGCTCCAGCACGTGAAAACGGCGACGGTTAGTACCCGGCGCTCGGGAGCCTGACCACCACTTTCGTTTGTTCGCGCTGTCACCCGAAAGTCGTGCACTGTTTGTCTTCTGGCCACCGACGGGCGGATTGGTTCTGCGAACCTTGACCGGACGAACCGGGACGGACGAGTCGTCGGGACGAGAGAACAAGACGAAAGGCCCGCCATGACAGAACACTTGCGCGCTTACAACAGTCTGTGGCAGGTCCGCAGTGACTCGTGGTGCCGGTTGGAGGAAGTCGCGGACCGGCTGGTGCGCCCGACCACCGCAGGTGAGGTGAAAGACAACTGCGTGAATGCCTGCCAGGATCAACTCACTCGGTTGAGCACGCTGGAGCCCTACTGGGCCTATCCAGGCTCGCCTCAATTCGCCAGAATCCAGCGACTTTTCGCCGCTGGTAACTATGACAAGTTCGCGCAAGAAGTCGGTCGGGTCAACCGCGCGCTGTCCACGGAGTCGTACCGCTCAGGGGACGTGGACAACGCCGGTGTCGACGAACTGGACATGTTCCCTGCTGACCCGCGTCAGCTCGAGCACCAGCCGGCGACGCAGACTGACCGGCCCTACTTTGAAGTGCTCGTCGTCGAAAAGATGACCGAGGCCCAGGAACGGGCGCTGCGCAACGAGGTGCGAAAATGGCGGCGTCCGGACGACGAATTCGTCTACGAACTCGTCGTGGTGGCCAGCGGAGACGAAGCGCTTATCGCGGCGCGTCTTAACGTAAACCTGCAGGCCGTGGTGGTCCGGCGACGCTTTTCGCACCAATCAACCCGGGATCTGTCCAGCCTGGAGGAATTCGTCGATGACGCGGTGTCGCATGAGCTGGCCGATCACCAGTCGCCCGAAGAACGCGCGCAGATACTCGCGGTTTCCATAGCCAGGCTGCGGCCCGAGCTCGACATCTACCTCATGACCGAGATCGGGGTGGAGGAGATCGCTGGACGCCTGGGCCAGTACTTCCGCAGGGTGTTTCATGCCCGGGAGGGCATGCTCGAACTGCACCTATCGATCCTGCAGGGTGTGGCTGCGCGCTACCGCACACCGTTCTTCAGTGCGCTCAAGGAGTACAGCCACCGGCCCACGGGCGTCTTTCACGCCCTGCCGATTTCGCAGGGCAAGTCGATCGTGAATTCGCATTGGATCAAGGACATGGTCAGCTTCTACGGCCTGGAAGTGTTCATGGCCGAAACGTCGGCGACGTGCGGCGGTCTGGACTCGCTGCTTGAGCCGACCGGCCCACTGCGCGAAGCGCAAAAGCTCGCGGCGCAAGCGTACGGGTCGCGCCACACCTACTTCGTCACCAACGGAACGTCGACGGCCAACAAAATCGTCACCCAGGCGCTGGTGGCGCCCGGCGACATCGTGCTGCTCGACCGCAACTGCCACCAGTCGCATCACTACGGGATGATGATGGCGGGCGCGAAGGTCGTATATCTGGAGGCGTACCCGCTCAACGACTACTCGATGTACGGCGCGGTGCCGTTGCGGGAGATCAAGTCGAAATTGTTGGCGCTGCGACGCGCCGGCAAGCTCGACCGCGTCAAGATGATGTCGCTGACGAACTGCACGTTCGACGGCATCGTCTACGACGTCAAGCGTGTCATGGAGGAGTGCCTCGCTATCAAGCCAGACCTGGTGTTCCTGTGGGATGAGGCGTGGTTCGCGTTCGCGGGCTTCCACCCGGTCTATCGGACTCGCACCGCGATGGCCTCGGCACAGGCGTTGCGAGAGCAGCTGCAAGACCCGGAATACGGACGCCGCTTCGAGAAGTATCTCGCTGACGCCGCCGCCAACCCCCCCAGCGACGACGATCTTTTGGACCGTCGCCTCATTCCCGATCCGGCAAGGGCCCGGGTGCGCGTGTACGCCACTCAGTCGACGCACAAGACACTGACTTCGTTGCGGCAGGGATCGATGATCCACGTCTACGATCAGGATTTTGACCAGAAAGTCGCGGTGCCGTTCCACGAGGCCTACATGGCGCACACGTCGACATCGCCCAACTACCAGATCCTCGCGTCCCTGGACCTCGGGCGTCGGCAGGTGGCGTTGGAAGGCGTCGAGCTGGTGCAGCGGCAGATCGAAAGCGCGATGCAGTTGCGTGACGCGATCGACAATCATCCCGTGCTCAGCAAGTACATGAACTGCCTCACCACTTCTCATTTGATCCCGGAAGGTTTCCGGCCGTCGGCCATCGACCAGCCCCTGCGCTCGGGGCTGCGCAACATGATGGCGGCCTGGGAGCAGGACGAATTCGTCCTCGATCCGACGAGAATCACCTTGTCCATCGGGCGTACCGGGTATGACGGAGATACGTTCAAACGCCAACAGCTGATGGACCACTACGGAATTCAGATCAATAAGACGTCGCGCAACAGCGTGCTGTTCATGACCAACATCGGCACTACGCGCAGCTCGGTCGCTTTCCTGGTGGAAGTGCTTGTCAACATCGCCCGCGAGCTCGATCAGGACATCTCCGAGATGAGCCTGGGTGAGCGTGAACATTTCGAGCGGGCAGTCCACCGGTTGACCAAACAACCGGTACCCCTGCCCGACTTCAGCGGCTTTCACCCGGCATTCCTGGATCACAGCGGAAGCGAGCCGACGCCCGAAGGGGATGTCCGTCCGGCGTTTTACCTGTCCTACGACGACACCAACTGCGAGTACCTCACCGGTGAGCAGATTGATGAACGATTGGACGCGGGGGTGGACATCGTGTCCGCGACCTTCGTGACGCCCTACCCCCCGGGCTTTCCGGTCCTAGTGCCCGGCCAGGTGGTCAGCCGCGAGATATTGCAGTTCATGCGCGATCTCGACACACCCGAAATCCATGGATACTTACCGGAATTCGGCTACCGCGTCTATACCGAGAAGGCCATCGAGATGGTCGGTGAGTCTGTCGGGGCGAGCTCCAACGGGCATCGCTCCGCAGTATCCACGGTTTCCGGGGCTGCCACTGCGCCGCAGAAGCCGCCGAAGAAAAAGCAGGCGAAGAGCGGTGAGTTCACTGTCGGTCAGAACCTTCCCGACGTCGGCCAGGATGAGCTGCTCGGCCAGCAGCAGCCCGGCGACGCGGTGGCCCGGTCTTCGTAATGCCTTGAATCGGCCTCGGGACGGACTCCCAGATCTAGCTGGAGAAATCGGCGGTGAGCCAGCGGTCGGGACGGATGGTGAACAACACTGTCGTCTGACTGTCCATGCCGCGGACGAACGCGCGGCCGCCTTCTTCGCCGAGGTACCGGATAGCGATCTCTTCTCGCACGTCCAGCGGAGTGGGTTTGGTGGTCTCGACGACGGTGCCCTCCACGACCAC
>Ga0302319_10009692_pt1 | contig 18476 bp, 15 predicted proteins | sample Bog_T0_2_FD_203319 | JGI IMG/M metagenome (GOLD analysis project Ga0302319, IMG submission 203319) | Peat permafrost microbial communities from Stordalen Mire near Abisko, Sweden - Bog_T0_2 | ecosystem: Environmental > Terrestrial > Soil > Wetlands > Peat | place: Sweden: Abisko, Stordalen Mire...
GACCTTGTTCTTGCCATGTTTGCGGGGGCGGACGCTTCCCGCTTGATATCGTTTTCGACGCATGAATAGTGACCCTTCTTGCGCCCAGGACGATGCATTCTGACATGCAGCCATCCTACCGGGTTTTGTTCGCCTCCATCCATTGATCCAGCCAGTCCTTTCGGACCACCTTGCGACGGCCGAGCCTCAAATGAGTCAGTTTCGGCAGGCCGCGCACCTTGCCCTCAATCACGTTCAGAGCGTGGGTCTTCGAGCAACGCAGGACGTCCGCCACTTCCTTGACGGTCAGAATGTTAGATGTGTTCTCCACGAGTCCCTCCATCCAGTACGGCGTCAGAACAGGGGTTTGTGACGACGGAGGGTCATGAAATCCGAGGTTCACATCCTTACTTCGGAGCAGTGGTGCGAGCGGTTCGGCATTCTGGGGGCGCTTGTTGATTGAAACCCAAACTGCATTCGAGGGGCGCATCGCTATCCCACGTAGTCCAGGGTGCAGACAGGCTGTGAGGGTGGTTGCTTCGGCATTCTAGGGGCGCACCCGCTAGAAACGCACAGGAGCCCCTGTGAGAAACGAGATTTCCACAGGCATTCTAGGGGCGCTTCCGGCGCCAATTCTCGGCATTCTGGGGGCGCGGCGTCGGCATTCTGGGGGCACATAATCCTATATGTTCCTGTACCTATTCCCAGTAGTCGTCGGCGGTCTGCTTGTGGAAATGTGGAAAACGCGAAGGAGGCGAGCCGCACCGCCTCCGGCTGGGGGAAAGTGAAGACTCGGACTAGGGGGCGACTCAGGTGCCTTTTCAGAACATTCGATCCGCGGCAACCTCTATTGCTTCGGAGCCGGCTTCATCCGAGCTCCGGCGCAGAACGCGTTCCAGTACGTCCGGGATTCGTCGACCGCGGCTCATGTAGCACACGATAGGGAGTGGTACGCCCGTTTCCTATTGCCGATTTCGCGGAGTTCGAAAGCCGGCGGCTTTTGGTGCGTGTCAGACGAATCTGAGCCGGAGTCCGACCACCGATGCCAGGCCGGCGAACACGTTCCGGAAGGATCCCAATTAGGTGAGCAACCTGAATCATAATCGGCGGATCACATTCGCTGATTTCCGAGACTATGGCGTCTCGTTGCTGCCCGCGGTTTGGAAGAGACGTCCTCGGTAATTCCAAGCGGCAGTCCATTTTGGAAAGCAATATAATCGTGGTTCAGTTTGTATGGGAGTTTCGTATCCGAATTGAGCAGGAGGACGCTATGTTCGTGCCCGAATGGATGAGAGCCAACGCATATCGGATCCTACGGCTCTCGGCCAGTGCGACTTCCTCTGAGGTTCACAAAGCCGCGGCCAGCATGAGACGTGCGGCCTTGTTGGGGGTCGCAGGCCCCTCAGAAGGCGATGTCCCTGCTCTGGGGGAGGTCCCACGCACTGAGGCCGATATCCGAACGGCTGTTGGCAGGTTAGGGAATCCTGCACACCGCCTCACCGACAGGCTCTTCTGGTTTCACATGCGCCGGCAGCCCCAGGAAGCTAATCCGATAGCCAGTCCTTCCCAGGCTGCTTCGAAAGAGCCAGATGGAATCGCAGTGCGCCATGACGAAGCTCTTGGTGGCTTGTTCAGTGCAATGGAGACTGGATTGGACGACGCTGGCGTTGCCGTCTGGGTCCAGGCGCTGCGGACATGGAATTCGGTCATCACTGATGACGATTGCTGGGCACTCAGCTTAGCAATCGAAGAGGAAGGAGCATTCGAACCCGCCGCGCTTCCTTCAGAAGTCGAAGCCTTGCGTGAGGCCGCGGTTGGGTTGGCAGCGGAGCCTCTTGTCGTCGCTGCGCGCGATGCCCTTTCTTGCGAGGACATTGCTACTGCAAGCCGAATCATGAGGGCCCTTGATGAACTCGCCGATACTGGGATTTTTTGGACAGCAATAGCCCAGCGGGATATAGCCTCTCCGGCCGCGGAACGTGTCCGCGCCTTATGCCTTACTATTTACGAGGAGCTTAAATCCAACATTGTTCAATCGCAGGACGCCGGCGCCGCGAACAAGTACCCATGCGACGCTGCCATAAAGCGCTTCCGGTCAGAGGTTGAGCCTGCACTAAGTAAGGTGCTTCGGCTCGTTCATCCGGATCATGAATTAGCTCAACAGTCGCGCGAGGAAGCAGCGCTCTGCCTCAGCTGTATTGCGACCAACTATACTTGGGCCGATGATTTCATAACCGCCGAAAATCTGCGGGAGGAGGCGCTCAAGCTGGCTCGCGACACCCTGGGTGCGATTCGGATTGAGGATGGTCTCACACAAATCCGTGAGTCGGCCCGTAAGCAGCGCGTGTTCGGAGAGCCCATTACGTCCCTACCGTCGTTGACAACGTTTAACGGGTTTGGGTGCATGCTGTACGGTGACTCCGATCACGACCCAGAGACGTCGTCTTACACAACAACCCATTATGTTGTCGCACTCTTCCTACCGATCTTTCCTCTCGCACGCTATCGCGTCATAAGTGCGGGAGGCGGTCAGTATCGGTTTCTGGGGAAGCTCCCCCTTAGCAAAGGAGATCGTTGGCACATCGGGACTTCGATGACGATAATCGCCGCACTGTTTCTGGGCCCCATGATCAGCTCGAATCAGGATTCTGTGTCATCTTACGCGCCCCACTCGACTTCGAATTACGGCTCAGAAGGAGCACCGCAGCAGCGAGACAAAGTCGAAGACGCATCGACGTCACCAGCGAGGCACGATCTCGGCGAGGCGACCGCCCCGGTTCCGGGTACCACCGCAATCAGCTCGAATCGTTCGCAACTCGGTGAGCTCAAGGCTCGAATCGATTCTGGTCGTGCCAAGCTAGGATTGCTCCACATTCAATTGAAGCCCGTGATTGATGAACTGACGAACATTAAGGGGCGCATCGAGGCCCTTTCCGCTGAACTCAAGTCACTTGACGATAGGCAAAAAGCGGGACTTGAGATTGATATCGACGACTACAATGCCAAGGTCAAGAGTCACAACTCCCTTGTCAACAAGCAGCGTGCGCTGATTGCCGCCAACAGAGACGAGATGCAAACTTATAATGACCTCGACGAGAAGGACTCGGCCATGGTGGAACAATACAACTCCCTGCTGAGGTCGGCCCGATGAATTCAGAGACCGTCCCTTCCGAAATCCCTATAGCGATGGATGAAGCATGCACAATCTCGCTTGAGTGCTGGCGGCTTGGACGAATCGCAAAATCAGCGAAGGAATGTAACGAAAGTCTGGGATTTCGCCACTCTGTCCGTCGAATTGCCGAGGCGCTCGAGAAAATGGGATTCAGCGTGATCGATTTTGCCGGGCGGAATTATGATCCGGGCATGGTTCCGGAAGTTGTCGAAGCGATAGAAGACCCGACTCTGCCGAGTGGACACGTCATCATAGTCGAAACAGTCGCGCCGACGGTGATCTGGCAGGGACAGGTCGTGAAGCCCGGGCAAGTCATAGTGAAACGGCCTCCTTTGCGACCGCAGGAATCGATTGAGGTGATGGAATGAGCAGGACGATTGATTTTGGAATCGACTTGGGAACTACAAATTCGTGCATCGCGCGTTGGGAGGGTGGCTCAGTAAGGGTCTTCCAGAACAATGATCAGATGAACGTGACTCCCTCCGCCATTCACATACTTAAGACCGGCAGAATGATTGTCGGACGTCGCGCCTACACAGCACTCTTGACTGATCCTGAAAATGTGGCGGTTGAGTTTAAGCGGTGGATGGGGCAGAAGGACCGAAAACACTTTCCTGCATCTCAGCGCGAACTCTCAGCCGAGCAGCTTTCGGCAGAAATCCTAAAGTCACTAAAGGAAGACGTGCGTCGGCAGACTGGCGCAGAAGTGACCACGGCCGTGATCACCGTTCCCGCTGCATTCGGTGCGCTTCAATGTGAAGCGACCGCCCGTGCAGCGGAGCTTGCAGGACTTGGGGAGGCGCCGCTACTACAGGAGCCAATAGCAGCTGCCGTCGGCTACGGCGCCCGTCCGGAAACCGCCAATCAGCGCTGGTTGGTCTTTGACTGGGGGGGAGGAACACTTGATGTCGCAGTGGTTTCAACCCGAGACGGCCGAATGAATGTCCTGGAACACCGGGGGAACAACTTGCTTGGTGGCAAGGACATAGATCGCCTAATTATTGAGAACCTCCTTCTTCCAGCCATCGAGGAAACTTACGATCTGCGCACTCCGGGAGTGAACGCAGCGCGCAGGGTTCTCACCTCACGTTTGCGAATGAAGGCTGAGGAGGCCAAGATTGATTTGTCAACAGCCGCCGAAGTGGTCGTTTCGCTGTGCGACATAGGGGCAGACGATTGCGGCGAACCAATAGACATGGAAGTTCCGATCACTCGTGCCCAGCTAGAGAGCCTGATGGAGCCACTCGTGGACAAGTGTTGCGCCCTAGCGGAAGAGGCTCTTGTAGGTGCCCGCTTGGCTGGCGCGGACTTAGACCGAATTCTCCTCGTCGGCGGCCCGACTCAGTCTCCTTTCCTGCGCGCGACATTAGGAATCCGGTTGGGCGCACCGGTCGATTTCTCGATGGACCCAATGACCATTGTAGGGCGCGGCGCGGCTATCTACGCGTCGACTTTTGAGAGTACAACGAAGTCCATCGTCTCCCCAATCGGGGATTGTGTCAGCTTGAAGCTGGTCTACGAACCAGTTAGCGCCGAACCACAGTGTGCCGTTGCAGGTCGTGTCTCGAACGCCTCCAGAGATGTTGAAATCAAGATCGAATCGGAAGGTGGACTCTGGACGAGCGGTTGGCTTACGCCGAGAGATGGTCTCTTCGAGACGAACGTTTCGCTGAAGGAATGCGACATCACTACCTTTTGGGTCTACGCCCGCGACGGCCAGGGACGGCTAATAGAGACCGACACGCCTGAATTCAGGGTCAGGCATGGGCTCGTTACGTCCGCGCCACCTCTTCCCCACTCGCTTTCAATTGAGCTCATCCAGCCCGACGGGAAACCCACGCTGCAGAATCTGTTTTCCAAGGGAACTTCTTTGCCCGCAGAGAGGACATTCAAGTTCCGCACGGCAAATGCTCTTGTCCCTGGGAAGCCGGATTCCGATCTTGCTATCAAGCTGTGGGAAGGTGAGTTCCTCGACGATCCGGGCGCGAATGATTGGGTCGGGCATGTAGTGCTACCGCACACTCTCGTCAAGCGATCCGTGCCGGAAGGTGCGGAAATAGAACTGACAATTCAGATCAATTCGTCAAGGCTGGTCCATGTCGAAGCTTTCGTACCACACTTAAACCAGCACATCAATTTCAGTGAAGGCCTGTACTTGGCACAACGCGAGGAGCAGGATTACTCCGAGCTTTCAGGCGGAGTAGCTTCAGAATCCCAGGGATACCGCCGGCGACTCGAAGAGCTTGAGCGCACATTGCCCGGTGAAAACGCCGAGGCTACCCGAGTTGAACTGGAAGACCTCCGGCGAAACCTCGACAGGCTCGATGCCGAAGCACCTCCGCCCGGCAGCCCACGTGGGCAAGCTGATCCGGATGACGCGAGACGGATCGTGGGAGAGTCTAAGGCCGTACGCGGACGGATCAGTCGACTCGAACGCAGTATGGAAGCGCGTCACAGCCCGGTTGACAGTGCACAGTTCGTGGACCTTCTAGAAACCGTTGCTGAGGTTGTTGCGCAGTTCGGAACGTCGCTCGAGAAGCAACAACTGGCGATGCTTCGCCGAGAGCTGGAGCGTGCTGCATCCAAGAGCGATGACAAGGCGGTCCAACGAACCTGCAAGGAGATCGACGGGCTGCGCTGGAGGGTTTTGTTCAAACACGATTGGTTCTGGAGAGAAGTATTTGATTCCTTGCGTCAGCCAGGGACTCCGTTCATCGATGCTGCGGAAGCAAGGCGCATTGTCGCAACGGGACAAGCCGCTGTCGCGAACGGAGATGGCGAGGGCCTCAGAGACGCGGTGCGCGCTCTTTGGAAGCTTCAGCCAGGAGAAAATGCCGAGTCTACTCGCGAGAGCGCCTTGCGTTCTGGCCTTAGAAAATTCTGAAGCCCATGATTAACACGCGGCCAAGCCTTCCCAGCGGCTATTCTTTAGCGGGCCTTCCTTCCGTGAAGCATCCTCTGCACTCAGATGTACGATGTGAGCTATATAGCTTGGGCACTGGCGAGACTGCCCTGCTGCTAGTACGGCACCCCACTGGCCCTTCGTTTGATTTGAGGCGACTGGTGGATTGGTGGGCCGCCCAGCCGAAAATGCTGCTTGAAGTCCGTCATGTTTTGAGTGCCGGAGAATGTCCGCCCAACTCATGCGGCGCTGTGCTGGCGTTGCGGGGACGTCGTCTCGAAGACATCGTATTCGCGGAGGCGACTCAGGACATGCTGTGGCGGCTGTTCCACGCTATGCTCGATGCCGTTGATCTGGGCCACTCCGTACAGATGTATCCCGACTTCGATCCCTCTTTGGCGTGGCTATCGGATGATGAGTCGACCATTTGTACTTTACTGCCTTTGGGTGGCGCTATCCCACGTGAGGTGGATCAAGTCCGTGTCGTTGCTGGAGCGTTCTATCGGCTGGCGACTGGAATTGAACTCCGGCAGTTGACAACTGGCGCACCTACGCTGCTCAGTTGGTCGAAATTTGCTGGCGAGGACCTCTCCCGCGTCATTGATAGATGCCTGGCATCCGAGCAATCCAAGGCATCCATCACGACCTTACAGGGACTCAACCACGCGGTGGGTCGCGTGAGCGCTGAGGAAACTAGCTCCAAGGACGGCCCGTGCGACCTACGATCCACGTCGCCATCCACGATTGGGCAAGGCCTCGATAAGGTCGCCGGCATGCATGCTCTCAAGGATCTCTTGCGCCGTGAAGTCGTCGATCCGGTGCGCAATCCAGAGCCCTACCGCAAATATGGTCTCTCAATTCCAAACGGAATTCTCCTCTACGGTCCGCCTGGTTGCGGCAAGACATATATCGCACGACAACTAGCCGAGGAGTTGGGCCACTATTTTGTCGAAATTATTCCTTCTGAACTGGCCAGTCCCTATGTACATCAAAGTGTGATGAAGATTCGCGAGCTGTTCGACGCTGCCGCAGAACAGGCGCCCGCCGTAGTGTTCATTGACGAGTTCGAAGCTCTTGTGCCACCGCGGGGCGAACTTGGCGGGCACCAGCAACATAAAGCGGAGGAAGTCAACGAGTTTCTCGCTCACCTGAACGGCTGTGCAGAAAAGAGGATCTTCGTGATTGCCGCGACAAACCAGCCGGAGCGAATCGACCCGGCAGTGCGACGAACGGGACGTCTCGACAAACTGATATATGTTGGTCCTCCAGATGCGGAGGCTCGCCGAGAGATGCTCTCATTCCATCTCAGGGGCAGGCCCGTCGCTGACCGTTTGGATCTTGTAGCATTGGCGGAGTCGCTCGAGTTTTACTCTGCCAGCGACATTCGATTTCTGGTGGACGAGGCCGCGAGACACGCCCTTAATATGGCCCAAGAGATCAACGACGAATCATTTCGATCCGCGATGGCCCGAATCCAACCATCTGTAACATCTGAGACTGAGGCGCAGTATAGGTCAATCGAGCAGAGAGGCTTCTGACCGGCAGAACAGGTTTCTGCGGTCGAAGTCCGATTGGCCGTTTCCTCGCGCCTGTTCAGGTGCCGTACCTCGCCACATCTCCGGAGCGATCGTACGGTCATGCCGAGGTTGGCCTGGTGGGGGAGGCGCTGCCTCCTTGACCACAAGTGGGCTGCTTAAGCCCCCCAAAGCCACTGGCTGCCTGAGTCTCCAATCGGACGCCATATTGCGGGCCGCTGAATTTCAGAATCGACCGGAGTTCCACAATCGAAACCTTAGTCCACGCGTCCATATGGGCGGCAAAGCGCCAGGATCAGCGAGCAACCGACATGGGGGCGTACGGCGCATCGAAGAGTATGTCGCGGTTGACCCTGACGTTGAACCGATATCCCACAGGGATCTTGATCGTCGGCTGGACATTCAGATTTCGCCTTGTGATCTGCGCGCCCAGCTCTGAGGCTTGCTGCCCGACGGCGCTTCCAGCAGTCTGTGCAGGGCTCGGGTAGGTTAGGAGCGAGCGGTTCTGGTTCTGCGAAATCTCAGAGCTCGCGGCGAACAGGCTCGTCAGGACGGCAAATCCGACCAACCGTTTGTAGTGGTGATCCACCTTGTCGCGGAATCCGGAGTAGCCGTGCGCATCCTGGCCAATCATGCCGCCGAGATCGAGAGATGAACCGTCAGGGTAGATCACCCGGTCCCAGATCACTTGAACACCGTCTTGGCCGTAGCCGATTCGTGAGTTGTAAACCCCCAGCAGGCGCGAGCCTTGCGGGATCAGCGGGAAGCGGCCGGTAGCGGTGTCGTACACGTTCGACGACACAAGCGCTTTCAGTTCTCCCGGAAGGTCCGAATTCAAAGCCTGCTCAAGCACCGCTGGGATCTCCCAGCCCGCTTTGACTTCGTAACGCGATAACGGCGCGTTTCTCGTGGACTTCAAGTAATCGTCCATCTGTCCGGTCCGTGCTCTTGCGAGGAACGATTCTTTCCGGTCCTGCATGTTCTGATCACCGCCGTCGCCGCCCTCTCCCCCTGAACTCGCCCGCGCGGCGACGAGCGCGCGTACTGTATCCGGACCGAGTTGGGAGCCGCCGCTCTGCGTGGACAAAGCCTGGACCATCGAGGCTATCTGCGCTGCGTCATCACCGTTGTTACGACCAGCGCCGGCTTGTGATGCACCGCCGAAGCCTGGAGAACCGAAACCATCCCTCATTGTTGTTGGTGCAGCGATTGCCTGTTGCTCCCTCTCGTAGGCGGCGATGAGGCGCCGTTCCTCGGGTGATGGCTCGCGAGGTTGAGGAACCTGTGCGCCGGTTGGCTGCGCGGGCATTGGAGCCTGGCGCACGAACACCTGACCGCTCTTGCCAGGCACGCCGCCGAGCTGCTGCGTTGCCTGGAGTGATTGGAGTTCGCCAGGTGGCACGAGTGTCCCCGGATCAGAAGAGTTCCCCCGAAGCGACGGGGCAATCGGTAGGTTTCCCGAAGGGATGTCTTTCGCGATGTCCACACCCGCGGCCGTTGCCGGCGATACATTTCTGGGCACGCTGCCCTCGGCCAGCGCCACGACCTGGCGCTGCTGGCGCTTGTATCCGCCATAGGCGAAGAGGCCGAGGATGACGGCAGCGAGGGCCATGAGCGCTCCCGCCGCTCGTTTGCTGACGCGAACCGGCCTTGGAGGCCGAGGGTTCAGATCGAGCCCGCTTGGCGCGTTTCCAGCAGGGGCAGCTCCGAACTGCGCGCCGGTTGAGTTCGCGGTTCCAGAGAAAGTGTCAGCCTTTTCGTTCACGTTCGATCTCCACTTTGCGTGCTTTCTTCCCACTTCCGAGAATCAATTCGGCCCGTTCAAAGAGTCGATCAACGATGTACATGTCGTCCTTGACGCGGTAGTTCACCATTTCCTGCTTGCCGTCCGGTCCGACGACAACGAGCACCGGGGCTTCCCGATTGCGGGCAGCCTCACTGATTTGGATATAGGTCTTCCTGCCATCATCGAAGACTCGCACCGGACGGATGTTATCGTCGCCACCTTTGAGTCGGTAGTTGAAGTACATCGACTCCACCGCATTGGGCGGGAGTTCGGCGATGACTGTAGCCTTGGTCTCTTGGACCCTCTGTTCGGCCAGGTGCTGCTGCCACTTTTTCTCGTTCTCCTCGTCATCCGGGTACGCGAAGGCCACTCGCGCGACATAGTCGTCCGGCTTGGAGAGAAGGCGGAGGTAGTACGCGCGCCGGTCGGTTGTGATCAGGAGGTTCGTATCGAGCCCAGGTCCCTGCGGCTTCAGGACGATCACCGAGGTGGCCGAGCCCCCGTTACCGTACTTCGCCGGCGATAGGTTCCAGCGGACCGAGTCGCCGATGTGCGGCTCGCCAACCAGCTTCTCGCCGGCTTGCAGCTCAATCATGCAGACACGCAACGGCGCGCAGACGACGGTCGGGAGGCCTGCTCCGTAGGAATACAAAACACGGCCATCGCGTCCGACCGCCGGCTGATTGTGTTCGGCCATCCACTTTTCGCTCATCTGAACTGTGTCTTGAGCCGTCTGTGTCAGCTGAACGTCGGTTTTCGGCTTGAATCCAGGGGGTACGACAGAATCGCCGGGGCCGGGTGCTCCGGTGGATGCCGGCGCCGGGCTCACTCGCGCTGGGCTCACTTCCACTGCTCGGGGCTTTAGCGCATCGAGGTCTTGGAGCGCAGAGAGTTGCGCACCAAAGTCGTAGCGATCAATGAAGCCGTCGTTACCGGGCGGTCCCTTCCGGATCGTCTTCTCCGGCGAGAGTCGCTTGGCTTGCACCGGAGATGCCCCATCGTTTTGTTGGCCCACGGCCGCAACCGAAGTAGCGATCGCGAGGGCTGTGATTGCCAAATAGCGCATTCGATTCCTTCCTTTCGTCCCTACAGAACCTTGCCCCAGTTCGCATTCGTCACGTAGATCCCGAGCGGATTGATGCGGGCCTGCGCCTCATCCAATGGCGGGTTGACGGCGATGGCGAACACAGCCTTCCAGTGATCCTGCCCCTTTACCGCCCCGTAAAGATCTCGCGTCGTCTCCGTCCATTCAACTTCGAAGGTCCGCTCGCTGGTCGGCAAAACAGACCGCACCTCGACACTGACTGTTTCGGTCGATGCGCGCTTCTGCGGCGGAGTGGATCGATAGAATTCACTGATGAAGACTTGGGATTGGCCACCGCTCGCGATATGGGCGTAAACACGGTCGATTGCCTTCCGCTGTGCGATGCCATCGCTTGTAACGGTCCGCAGATCCTCCACAAAGGTGAAGAGCGTAGCCCGCTTAATCCGGTCGTCTGAAGCTGATGCCTCTTCTGCCGGTCCCGCCGCGACGGTGCGACCAAGCGAGTCCATGGCAACAACGAACGGAACGATGTGCGTCTTCGTGGCTAGTCGGATCAACCCACCAATCGCCGCCAGGGCAATCAGCGCGCAGATCAGCGCCATCAGCCTCCAGTTGCGTTCGCGCGTGATCAGATTGCCGTAACGCTCGTCCCATTCGCGGCGAGCTGCCAGGTATGGGTTGTACCCTGCGGTCGGATCTGGTTTCGGCGTTGGGCTAGGCTTCGACTGCTGATGGATGGAGGCTTGTTCTTCGAGTCTAATGGCGCTGGTCACAATTGGAACACTCCTTTTACTCGGGATGATCGAGGTTCATTCTTGGCGGCGTCGCGTGGTGGGCGGAATCTGGCGGCACCTGCGAGGAGATCGGGTTACGAATTCCAGCCAGATTCCAGGCCGCATTGCTCAGCGGTGCAGAAGGTTGCTGTGGACCCCTCAGCGGACCGGGACTTGGAGCACTTGGCGGCGGCAGCGTTCCGCTTCCACCGCCGCTGGAACCTAGTGAGGCGAGCATCGTCTGGGAGGCTGTTCCTCCGCCCGCCGACGCAGCAGCGGCTCCGCCTGAACCGGCCGCGCCTCCTCCGGACAGAAGGCTCGCGCCGCCGGCCGCAGCGCTGAGCGCACTCAACCCCAGTGAACCGACGGCAATGGCGCCGCCGGCAACGAATGCCCCGCTCGACACAAGGTCTCCGCCGGACAAAGCCGGAGAACCGCCGAGCACGGCCGCGAACAGTTTTGGAATCTGCCAACACAGCATCATGAAGATGATCGAGGCGCCCATGATTTCGAGCGCCGACATCGCTGGGCTCGCGTTGGACGCAATGTTTTGAGCGTCGGTCATCCAATCGACCGAGAGGTTCATTCCCGTGCCGATCAGCAGGTACAGCAGCATGATCTTGACGCCGGTCGCAACGCTCAAACCGATGTATCGCTCCACGTAAGGAGCGGTCCACCGCGAACCGCCGAAGCCTACGAAAATGAAGCCCGCCGCAACGATGATGTAGCTCTCAACCATCGCGACGACGAATTGGACCGTGATGGCGATGAAGGCTAGCGCCGTAATGATGCCGGTGAAGATCATCGCAAGCGATGTGCCCAGGTTGGTGAAGAACGCTGCGGTACTGGAAGTAGCCATGAGACCTCCTGCAATGTCGATACCCCTGGTGAAAACATCGCTGGGAGCCATCGGCCCGGTCCCGGCAGCAGTCTGTCCGATCAGTTCGAAGCTATCCGTTATGGCCGGAATCCATTGCCGGCCGTAGATCAGGAGCGCATAGAAAGCGCCGAGCCACATCATCTTGCGAACCAGCGCCGAAGTCCACGACTGCATGTCCGACTTTTCCAGGAGCATTACGGCGGCGCTCCAGGCGAATTCGATGGTAGCCAGAAGCCCAAATAGCGTGTTGGCGAAGGGCCAAACAGCGGTGAACCAATTGGTTCGCTGCGATCTGTATTGATTGAGGATGGCGCTTGGAGCTTTGGCCTGAGCCTCGGCCAACGGAGACAGAATGACCAGCAACACGATCCCAGCGGCGGCTAAGTGGATGAGCTTCCGATACTTGTTGATTTGCTGCAACATGACACACATATCCTCAAAGCCGGATCGCGCAACTTGGGCCCGGGACGGGCTCAGGGTCGGTCTGGCAACCCTGCTACTTCCAGCCCGATTGGAAAGTCTCGTGATCGTTCGACGGCTTGCGCACCCACTGCGCGATGTTTCGAGCCGCCGCACACACACGTCCTTCGGTCGAGTCTGTCCACTGAGCTGTCGCTTTCTCCCGAACGGGCTTGCACATTCCGTCTACCGCCACGGCGCAGTCCCGGTGTTTTCCGAACCAGTCCTGAACCGCGGCGGGAGACGTTGTTGACAAGTCACCCGCTCCGCACGCCTCCGCCTTTTGCACAATGGGGCTCGGCTGTTCTTTCAACCCCGAGCACCCAATCATGATTGATGCGGCGACGCCTATTAACAATCGCTTCATACACCTCACTTCCAGCCGGATTGGAACTTCGTCCTATCAGAGACCTCCGGCGTCCAATTGAAAAATCGTTCGCTGGCGGCTTCGCTTGCCGCCTGCTTCTGAATGATCGCGGCCTGATAGCTTTGTTTGCTCGACATGTCAGCCATCATTAACTCCCTAAGCTTCATGAGCTGTTGAACCTGCTGCTCGGAAATTTGGCCCATTACCTGGAGAGCCTCCATTTGGCCTCCGGTCGACTGAGCCATCGAGCGGAGGTTCGTGAGCACAGACTGTTCACTGTGGAGTTGTTGCCCTTGTAGACCAGCAACGCGAAGAGCCCCGAGCGTTGTATCCAAGGAGGTCTGGGACCAGTTCCGGTAACGGATAAAGTAACCCGTCCCCGAGTATCCATAACCTGGGAAGCGGGACTTGAACAGAGAATCGAGATTCGCTAGTGAGTAAGAGAGCGCCTGGCCCCCCTGCACGATTGAGGCGAGTGCGTTCAAGTCGTTCGAGACGGGTCCGAAGACTTGACCTGGTAGGAGCTTGCTATTCCTCACCATATTGGTTGTCTGCTTGATGGCTTCGGCGAGTTGCTCAGCCTGCCGGAGATACTGCATGACGAGCTGTGCGTGATTGAGCAGCTGAGTGAACTCACTGGCGAACACCCCGGCCTGTGCCCGTTGTGGCGCCTGGAGGGTCACAGCAGAGAGAGCGATGACGGCGATTAGACTCCTGCGCATTGATGGCTCCTTTCAACATCCTTTTGAAGATTCTCGTAGTAGTCGGCCCAGCCAGCGAGCCGCTCGTCTTTCAGTGCACGGGCGCGATAGCGCAGCCACTCGCTTTGCCAGGTCTCGGGAAACTCATTCACCAAATCCTCGACAAGCTGTCTCTCTTCACGACCGTTGACGCCGACGAACGAGAGCGCGACGTTGTGAATACCCAGCGAGATCAGCCGCCGGCCCAGGGGCGAGATCACGTAGTAGTGCTGCTTTGGAATGCTCGTCTGAAGAATGTCCAGCTCGCGGGAGTTCAGCCCAATGCGGTCGTAGAATTCCTTCGATGCCGGATTCTTGGCCTCGCCATTCGGCAGGAGGATCTTCGTCGGGCACATTTCGAGGATCACGTCGCTGATGTCCGAGTTGCAGATGTCACTGAGGTTCTGTGTCGAGAGCAGGACGATGCCGTTCATGCGGCGCAAGGTTTTCAGCCAATCGCGAAGGCGTTCACTGAATACGTTGTTCCGAAGGTAAGCCCAGGCTTCATCGAGCAAGACCAGGGTTGGAGAGCTATCGAGGCGCTTCTCAATTCGTCGGAACAGATAAAGCAGGACCGGGATGACGGCCTTGTCGTCCAATTGAAGAAGATTCTCGGTCTCAAAGGTCAGGAAGCGGCCTGAACTCAGCACGTCTTCGTCCGCATCGAGAAGTTGCCCAAGCGGTCCGGACAGAGTGTAGAACTGCAGTGCTTCCCGGATCTCCAGATCCTGCACGTTCGCGCTCAACTCGGTGAGTGTTCGCGACGGGGACAATCGGAGTTGAAGGAGCGCCTGTGTCAGCGCATTCCGATGCTTGGCTGTGACTGCCAGACCATTCAGGCTGCACAGATCGTCGAGCCAAGTGACCGCCCAGGTCAGGTCCGCATCGGAGTCAATTTCGCGCAAGGGGCAAAAGGCCAGCTCGGTCTTTTCTCCGGCCAAGTCGTAAAACTCCCCGCCCGCAGCCTTGGTGAGGACGAAGAGCGAGTAGCCCTTATCGAAGGCGAACACCTGGGCGCGCGGATAGCGGAACCACTGCGCTGCGATCAACCCAAGTGCGGTGGACTTGCCCGCCCCAGAAGGCCCGCACATAAGAGTGTGCCCGAGGTCGGACACATGCAGATTCACTCGGAAGGGCGTGGCTCCGGTAGTCGCAGCAAACAGAAGCGGCGGACTCTGTTTTGGCATCAAGCGCGATGGATTCTCGCGGAGTCCGGCCCAGACGGAAGTAATCGGAAGCATGTCCGCCAAATTGAGCGTATGCAGGAGGACCCGTCGCACATTGCGGTATCCGTCGCCCGGCAGACTGCCTCGCCAAGCCTCGACGGCATTGATGGTTTCGAGGCGGCACGCGAATCCTAGGTTCTGAATCGTCTTCGTCACCAGCCGGGTGTTCTCGTGTAACCGGTCGAGATCCTCATCGAGGCAGATAATGTTGCTGGAGTATTGAGCAAACTGAACGTCGCCGCACGCTGCAACGCCCATTGCCTGTTCGGCATCTTCGGCCATGGAGTGCGCGTACAAATTGACCGCGCCGTTTTGCGTTTTGAGGACCTGGTCCTTGAAGCCGCGAGTTCGGGAGCGCCACTTTTTACGGGTCTTGTCGAGAAGGCCCTGAGCCTCTTCGGGATCGAGCAAAATCGCTCTGGTGCTCCACCGATATTCCATGGGTAGCGAGTCGATCTCCCCGAGGATGCCGGGGAAGCTCGATTTCGGGAAACCGTCGAGCGCAATCACGCGGACATGCTTGAGGCCGATTCGTGGTTCAATGCCCGCGCTGAAATCCTGTGTGGCCAGAAGCTCATTCAGATAGACAGGAATGTCCGGCAGGGCGAATGAGTGATCTTCTCCGGCCACGCAACGCCTGAGATAGCGAAGCAGCCGGTCCTGAACCTGCGGAAACCCGTGATCGTCCGTGAACTCGCGGCGGTTCAAACGTTCTACGCGGAAGAGCGCCGAGAACACGTTCTCAAACATCTCGACTCGTGACTTGAACCGTTCGAGGATCTGATGCGCCGCTCCGGAGCCCCGGCCGTTCTGTCCTTCGAACATCCAACCTTTGATTTTTTCTTCCAGTTCGATTGGAGGCAGATAGGTCAGAGTCAAAGAATAGTCGCTCTCAAAATGGGCTCCTTCATCCATGAACTGCTGGCGACGTTCGTCGTCGATCACCCGCGTGACTGCTTGAGGGAAAGCTCCTCGATCCGGATAGCCCGGTGCGCGGGATCGGATGAGGTCGGCGTTAATCATCCATCCGCTTCCCAGGCGGAGGATCGAGTTCAGCCGCGCAGTGAGGGCGTGCATCTCCGCATGAGTGGCTGAATGCATGTCCGGCCCACGATAGGACCAGCCCGCAAGCAAGGAGCCGTCCTGCTGTAGGAGTATCCCGTCCTCAATCAGGGCGAACGGTAGCAGGAGGTCGGCCAGGCCCCGAGCTCGCGAGCGATGTTCTGTAATCTGCATGCCGTGCGTCACTTCCAACTCTTGGGTGTTTCGATATTCTCGCCGTGCAGCCCGCTCTTCGCGGGATAGAACGCGATGTGCCGGATGTGCCTGAGATAGACGGAGCGGAGTAAAGGGTCGGCCTTGCCCATACGCTGCAAGGCCGACATTGAGCCAATCCACAACACGACAGCCAGGCCGATCCCCCACCAGGAGGCCAGGCTGAACGCCAGTCCCCCGGCGATCATTACCATCACCAGGACCAGTTCGCGATCCCCGCCGAGAAGCAGATTGGGGCGGTTTGCGGACTGGTGGATCACGATCTCTCTGGGTTTGTCGGCTGGGTTCATGATTTAGATCACCGCGGCTGTTACGCCGAATGCACTCGACAACAACGGAGCCGCAAAGACGAGCACGGATACCACGAGCCCGATCATGCAAGCCTTTCTCCCAAACTCCCCAAGCTCGCCGCCCCACAGCATTGCTCCGCCGGCAATCGCGATACCGATCAGTCCGATGGCGTACGCCACGGGGCCAGTCAGCGAAGTCGCGATCGCCGTCATTGGACGTTCCCAGGGCAATGTACCCGCCGCCGCCGCGTTCGCCCGGGCGGCGAACGCATAGGCGAGCGAGAGAATGGCCGCGGCGCGCACCCTGAGGCTGCGAACCGATGGCCCACGGAACCATTCAGTATTCAAGTTGTTCATTGAAGTGACCTCCTTCTGCTGTTCACACGTACTCGATCTCGTACCGGCCATCTCGGTACCCAGTTACGACCACAACTTCCCTGACCTTGCGCCCAGCCAGAAGGTCGGGCTCTTGATCAACGAAGACCACAAGATTCACCGCCTCTGCGATCAGAGCCTGCTGAGGCGCACTCGTCGCTTCAGCCACGAGGCTTTCCAGGCGGATCAAACCACTGAGCGCATCGTTTGCATGCACGGTTGCCGCGCCGCCCGGATGCCCTGTGTTCCACGCTTTCAACATCGTGTGCGCCTCAGCCCCACGGACCTCGCCCACGACGATGCGAGTCGGCTTCAGCCTCATGCAAGCCCGAAGGCAATCGAGCATCGAGACAGCGCCGACGGCCAGCAAGTCCACATGGTTCCTGACAGAACACTGGAGTTCCGTTGTGTCCTCGATCGAGATCACTCGATCATGAGGTGCCACCTGAGCCATTACGTCCAGAACTGCGTTGACGAAGGTCGTCTTCCCCGAGCCGGTCGCGCCGACCGTTAGGATGTTCTTTTTCCCGGCGACCGCCGCGCGGATGATTTCCGCGTGACTGCGCCCGCGGATCTCCTCGACGAAGGTGTCCCGCTTGCGAAGCCGGTTTAAGGGATCATCCTTGCGAGTAAGAATCCCCAATTGTTCATACTCGGATAGGGAGAATACTCTCTTTGGGCGGAGACGAATTGCGAAAACCGGCTTCCTCACAACCGGCGAAACGATTCCTTCGAAACGACTCCCGTCGAGGGGTAATTCGGTTTCGAGGATGGGCCGTTCATGGTTCATCACAGTGCCCTTCCAAGCGGCGATGGTGTTCAGGGCACTAGCCGCTTGCGCGGGAGGCATCTCGCCAACGCATTGAAAACCATGGCCCATCCGCTTCACCCACACGGTCGAATCGGGGTTCAACACGATATCTTCGGTTCGGTCGTCCGACAGAAGCTCAAGCACGGTGTCGCCCAGTTCGCGTTTCAATTTGGCTTCAAGGCGGTTGTGCTGCTCGTCCTGCCCCAACGCGAAATTATCCCTTGATTGTGTACCAATTTGTATGGTATTTTTTTGCATTATCGGGGGTATTCCCTCTACTCTGTAGGCCGCGAAAGTTCGTAGCCGTGACAGGCCCCAAGAATTCTTCTGGGGCGAAGGACAGCAATGCCGGTAATCACGATTCCTTTCGATTACGACGAACGAACCCACCCGGCGGTCGTTCCAATCTGTGTTGCGGACACCGATCAACACGGAAACTTGGTCCATCGCGGTTGGATCGAACTGGGCGTCGTTCCCGTTGCGGATCGGCTGCTGAGGATCGCAGACCGCCTGTTATCGGATAAATATCGAGCGTCGGAGATCACTGAGTACGCAGTCCACTCGCTCTCGCGCACTCATGGCGACCAAGTCGGCGACCGGCCGAGTGTGAGGGTGCTCAATCGGGCTCGGCTCTTTGCCGTGGATCAGCGCGCAGGAGGTCGGCGCAACCGGCGCAGGCTTGACGTCGAGCTGTTCACGGAAACGCTTGAGGCTCTCGAAGATCAGTACGATTTTGCGGCACATCTCGCGGCGCGGGACACCCTCGACAAGATCGTGGAGCAACTCGACCTTCTCGGATTGCAACACGTGAAGGAAATCCTTCCTTTGATGCTGAGAAACGCGGAGGGCAGCGAGCTGACG
>Ga0302319_10009693_pt1 | contig 18475 bp, 11 predicted proteins | sample Bog_T0_2_FD_203319 | JGI IMG/M metagenome (GOLD analysis project Ga0302319, IMG submission 203319) | Peat permafrost microbial communities from Stordalen Mire near Abisko, Sweden - Bog_T0_2 | ecosystem: Environmental > Terrestrial > Soil > Wetlands > Peat | place: Sweden: Abisko, Stordalen Mire...
GGCGGCTGGCGGAGGCCAAGCCGTTCGAAGTGCTTGGCAAACGAATCTGACCGGGCGGCCGCCCGATTTTAGGCGAGGGTCTTGATTTCCGCGGCGAGCGCTGTCGCTGCCGCTTCGATCGTGTAGGCGTTCATGGATTTGGCGGCCCAGGTAAAATCTCGGGGGAAGCCACTCAATGACTCTAGGGATGTGGCAAGCGCGGCTGCATCACCCACAGGGATCACGCGGACCCGCTCCCAGGTTCCAAATTCGAGGCTGCACCCAACGGCGTCCGAAACAACTGCCGCGCATCCGGCCTGCAGCGCTTCATTGACGACGAGGCCCCATGTCTCGCCCATCTTGCGGGATGGGAGTACCAAAGCGTCCGCGGCAAGGTAGTAATCTGAAATTGCCTTCTGATTCACGAAACCAGCGAAGTGCGATACCTCCCGCCCTGCCGACTTTTGAAGATCATCATTGCGCCGATGCAATTCCGCATCCAACTCGCCCGAGCCCACATAAAGGAGGTGAGTCCGCGCGCGCAAAGGAGCTGGCAGAAGTGAATAAGCCTCCTGAAGAAGAAGCGGGTCCTTCTTAGGGATAAGCTTTCCAAAAAATGCGACGACGTAATCCTCGTCTTCGAATCCCATTTCGCGGCGCTTCGCGATGCGACGAGCGATCTTTTCGTCGCTCGTCAATCCGGCCAGGGGGTCGGGAGTTCCGAAGCGTGCCATCCGCATTTTGTCCCCGGGGATGCCAAACCTGAGTAAATGCTCCCGATTGGCTTCGCCAACGCAGAAGGCGAGATCAACCTTACGATAAATCAGCCGATATATGATGCCGCGGATGCATTCCTTTATTTTACTCCGCTCGAATGCGCGATCCTGGGTTTCCGCGCGGAACCAAAGTGGAATCCGCCGGCGCACGGCGGCAAAATAGACCGCCATGCTGAACCTGACGTTAATCTGGTGAAGTAGAATGGCCTTTGGATTGCAGGCGTCGATGATGCGATCGACGCGGGGGTCGCCCCACCAATTGCTTCGCACCGATTTCCCGTCCGACTTACTCTCCAAAACGGTGACATCGTATCCTTCCAGAAGTGGTATGTCCCATGATATCTCGCGTCCGAACCCGGCATCGCGATAACCACGGACGGAGCGATCATTTTCGTAAATGACCCGGACGGCGCCGGGCAATTGCCGTTCCAATTCCCGAAAGACGGGCGCACGGTATTGGATCGGATGGGTGTCGAACGCGAGTACGACCGGGTTCCGATTCGCCTCGGTCATCGCTGGGTTGTCGTTTCGCTGTCCCTGCTCACCGGAGGAGAAGCCCACGAAAATTGTGCTGAGTCAAGAATTTCGCGTCGATGGCAGCGAGTGCGTGATTCTCGCTCACTGCCTGCTAGTAGGGGAGGGGAAGAGGATCACCGGAAGCCATGGTGATGTTATCGAGGTTAACTTGCAGATTTTCACCGGGCATCGTTTCGTTCATGTAAACTTCGCCGAGGCCGGTGGTGCTGGCCACCGGAACGCCATCGATGGAAAAGCTCTGCATCGCGCCGGGACCGGACGTAGTCCACGGAGTCAAATAGAGAGTGGCCTGTGCCAAGCCATTGGCAGGAGGTGGAATTGCGACATGAACGCGGTACCAGGTATTGGAAGTGACAGGCGCGAGCGGCGTATCCAGTCCATTGATCAAGGCGCTGATTTGATTTCCATTGGCCGTAGCAGTGAGGTGGACAGAGCAACAGGCATTGGAACCCGAAAGGACATACAGCCAGAAATCCGTCGCCGTGGAGGCGGAGTTGATATTGAAGTCGAAGGAAAAGACTCCACTTTGGGAAGCGCCCAGCGGAGTTGGGTTCTGGAGATACTCCAATGGGGCGCCGTCGGTGGAGTTCGTGGTGTCGACGACGGACATGGACTGGCTGCCCGGGCCAAATGGAGAAGCGCCGCTGACAGTTGTGACATTCCGCACCCCCGTGGCATTGGAGAGCGAATTGATGACCTGCCAACCGGCTGGGTTATAGCCGGGGCTAGCGAGGGGATTCGGGTTCACAGGGTCGAGGCTGGAGCAGGGGTTTAGCACGACGTTGCCGATGCCGAAGCGGAGTTGGAGATCAAGCGCGGCCAACTGACGCAGATGATCCAGTCCTTGGGCCGCCGAGGCTCCCCAGCCTGTGGGAAGTACGTCGGGCATGAGCGTGCGATTATTGCTGGCGTCTTGAATATAATTCTGCAATTGGATAAAATTACAGGCGGAAGTAACCGATAACACGGCAGGGGTTGTGTACCAGTAAAGTCCGGGCAATACCAAGTCCACCGCATTAGTTCCGGTTTGGTTAATAGTCATCGCGAATGGATTATCGTCCCACGTTGGGCCGTAATAGACGCGGCCCGCATAGTTATCGACCTGGATCATCGCGGAGCTCGTGTTCGATTCCTGCTTGATTCCCTGCACTGAAACGCGTCCGGTCCAGGTCCCGGCGCCGCGATTTGCGTGCAGATGATTGTAGCCGGCTTCTTCGTAGCAGTCGCCGATGGCGAGATCCTGGTTGTCGTCCACGAGGATGTCGTAGCCGCTGGTATTGGCATTTATCAGATAATAGTCGATTCCGGTGAAGCCGGTTTTCGCATTTGTTGAGCCGTTTACAATCAGCCGGCCAAAATCGATAAAGTTGCCGAGGATCGTCGCGGGGCCGCAATCGTTAATGACGATTGGGGCACTGACGTGCTCGAGGTAGGTGACGGAATTGGAGGGGAGATCCTGCAATTCCACGCCGATGCCTTCCTCATCCCAGGCACGGGGCCACGGGTTGTTCGGGGCATAACTGTAGAAATAAATGCCGGAGAGCAGGAGGTTGGCTGGGCCGGAAGAGGTCTCCTTCAGTGCCACAGTGGTCAGGTCACCGGTAGTCGGCTTGAATTGCAATTGCTGGATGGCGATATTCTGGGGGGTGTCCACGGCCATCATCGTGCCACCCACGGGCCCGTACCACAGAACCTGGCTGCAAAATCCGGAGCCCTGGACGGAGTAGTTGCTGCCTGTCACCGTGAGAGTTGAACTGATTTTGTAGAGACCTGAAGGGAGGTAAACGATCGAGCCGTTATTGGCGGCCTCGGCAGCATTGATGGCGCTTTGGATGGTTGCGGTGGCATCGGCCTTGCCAGTGGTGTCGGCGGAGTAAGGGGCCTGGGTGACATCGATGATTTGCGTGCTGTCCGCGGGCCAGGTGGTCTTAAGGAAGGAGGTCCTGGGGGAGGTCAGGTTGCTGCCGAGAGAGCCGCAGGGTACTGTATCCACGAAGAATGTGGTGCCGGACTTTACGAGCTGGGAAAGGCTGGGGGAGTAGTTGCCTGATACCAACAGCAAACCGGGGTAGGAAGCAGAACAACTCATGACGATGGGAGGGTTGCCGTTGGGAGGGTTGGTGAATACGCAATCCGAAACTTGATCGGGGCCTGGGTTGCCGAGCTGGATTGCGCCGGCGGTGCTCTTCCACGAATCTATGTGGCAATCCTGGACCACCTGGGCGTTGGTGGCGCGCTGGATGCCGTTGCTGGTTGCAAAGAAAACGGCTGAACCAATGGAAGTGCACTGACGGACGCGCTCAGCCTCGCCCGGATTGGTCAGGATATCATATTGGGTCGAGCCCTCAAATTGATCATCGAAGATGGCCGATTCGCCCTTTGGCACGTCGATGCCAATCCCGCAGCTGAGGAACTCGTCGCCCTCGATTGTCCAATCGTAGTTGTTCGACAGATTACTGCCGATGATGATGCCGATGGCGCAGTTCTGGAACAGGGAATTCCAGACCATGACCTCCGAGGCTGGTTCGTAGGTGCCATTGCCACCGCCATAGCTGGTGATCGCCGCGCCCGTGAAGTTTAGAAATGCGTTGTTCTCGATGCGCATATGGCTTTCCGAGATGGTCGTGGAATTGAAGTCAAAGGCGGACGTAGCGAGGCCGGCGCCATTCCAGGTGAGGCCAAGGTAACGGCAACGGCCAACTCCATTGGAGAGGAACATGGGCGACGCCGCGGTTCCGGTCCATAGGAGGGTGGTGCCGCTGCCGCAGCCGATCATGGTCAAGCCATCCATCCCCACCCACGAGGAGGAGGTGTTCCACGTCAATTGCGACGAGATGTGGTATGTACCGGGTGGAAAGTAAACCGTGAGGGGTACCTGATAGTTCGCGGATGCCGCATTGAGCGCCGCCTGGATGGCGGAAGTGTCGTCATGGATTCCGTCGCCGTAGGCGTTGTAAGGCGCATTTTTGACATTGATCCAATCGGAACGCGGCGTCCACGCAAGGGAGGGTATGGTCGAGGGGCCCGGGTAGAGGAGGATGGTGGCGCTTCCGGAGGTGCCCACTTGATAGGCGGCGCTCGGCTGGAGGGAGACGACAATGGGCGTCGCCGGCGGCGCATTCGAACCGGCGAGGGGTACCACGGGAATGGTGACGGAATTGACGCCCAGGGGGAGAGTGCAGGTGGCTGGCAGGGTGGCATAATCCTTGCCCGCTACCGCGCTGCCACTGACCACGAGCGAGACGGTGATCGGATTGAGGTTGCCGGTGCGCGTGATAGTAATGCTGCCCGGGCTGGTGGCAGGGTTGGACTGGGGTATCGAGGCGGTGGGCGTGGTGGCCGTAATCGAGACGGCATTCACGGCCTGGAGCATGGCGACGACGTAATTATAATTGGTCAAAGGAGCCGCATTCGGGCTCACCGTGCCGCTACTGTAGGAATTGTTCGGATCCAAGCCCAATTGGAGCGCTTCCCAGTTGCTTAACTGGCCATCGCTGCTGGTAAAGATATCGGAAACCGAGACGCTGAAGAAATTTGCCGCCACGCACTGTGGGATCGTGCCGGTCATCACAGTCCCGGTACCGGCAAGCGGACTGCCAATACTGAACCAGGTACCGGTCGTGAGCGACGCCGTGCCCTCTATTTGATATTGTTTCCCGAGCACGCTCGGCCAGGTCAATTCGACGGTGGATCCCGAGATGGAGGCGATGGATGCGGTGAACACCGAGGAGGGATCCCACGGATTGAGACCGGCAATGCTTTTCTGGAGGTTGGTCATTCCGGTGCCGTCCAAATCCGCGTTCGGATCGAGGCCCGATCCGTAAATCAGTTCCCAGATATCGCTCATCCCATTGCCATTCAGATCGACGATCGAGCGTGCTGTATTCGCGCCCAGGCAGCAGCAGATGATCAAGAGAACCAATAGCGTCCGCACGGACGCAACCGGGTAGTGAGGATCCCTGTGCCGGTCCATGGGAAGCGCGCCCGTCGCACCGGGCAGAGCCGCAATCGGTTCCGGCCCGGATGCATGCATGGCGAAGCCGCGCAGCTTTAGGGATGTCATGTTTTGGCTTGAGCGAGTTTCGCAGGGCGCGGTGTACGAAACGACCCCCGCGCAATTTCTCCCACGGGCGGTAGAATGCGGCCCATTCATTTCGGGGTCAGCCGAATTTGGCAAGGTTTCTCTCGTAATGCCCCTTCAAATGTCGTGTCGGGAAAGTAAAAATTGTTGAATCAGCGAAGGGGGAGGGTGAATTATAATTACCATAACTAGTATTTAAGTTGTAACTGTAGGGGCCGCAAGAGTAAGGGATTCACGGGTAATATACTGCGTAAATTAGCGCAGTGGGAGGAATTACTACAAGAAAGCGCGGATTAGTCCTGCATAACGGAGGGAATTGGTCTTACGGATACGAGAGACTCGATAGTACATATTCCACCCATTTCCGGCGGCGGCTTTTCCGTCTCGCGAAATGTTATTGCCGGGTCGGTTTTTCAGTGTATTTTCGCCCCGTTCCTCTCCCGAACAAACGATCTCCGCCAGATGTCCAGGGAACACGGAGATCGAGATATAAATCCAGCTAAGTTCCGAGCCTTTCGGTGATGTTTGGCTCAGGGCCTGGCAGAATTTTTGTGCATCGAGAAAACCAACTTTCCGGAGTTTATGCTGGGAAGAACAACACATAAGGAGCCAGGGAAGTGCTGCAACTAAAAAGGGACGGTGACGGTGTAGCTGGGGGGGGCGCAAGCCCTACCCTTGACCTCCCGACGACCCCACGACTCCACAGGGTCGATTGGCTTCCGGCACGGGCCAAAGGCATCCACCTCGCAGAGCGGCTCCTGTTGATAGCATTGGTCTGCGATTCGGTGGTGATCGGTGGTGGTTTGCTTCTGGCATTTTGGCTGCGGTTTTATACACCGATCCATTCAATTGGAGTCCCGGCGACCGTAAGCCTCTGGGATTATGAAGGATATATAGTTTATGGAGGCTGCTCACTCCTCGGGGCGATGAGCTATTTCAAGGTATATGATCGCCGGTGCCTGCTGCGATTCCGGCGTACCGGGGAACGCATGATGAAAGCGTGCGCCGTCTGGTTTGTCGCGTTTCAAGCGTTTCTAGTCATGTTCAGATTCCCCCCGGCGATATCGCGCATTTACGTCGCCATCTCCGCCGTGGTCGTCACGGCTGGCATCCTGGGCTGGCGGTTCGGCTTTCACCGGTTCCTGCAGAAATCGAAGGCCGCGGAGAACCTGCGTCAACGGGTGCTATTCGTGGGGTGGAATGAAGAGACACAAAAGATGAGCGACAGCTTCGAAGCGGACGCCGTGCATCCGTACCAAGTGGCGGGTTGCGTGCCATCGCCCGGGTCCCAATTCCGCCTCAAGCCGCGCGTCCCGGTGCTGGGTGATTACTCGGACTTGCCATTGATCTTCCGGGCTCAATTGATCGACATGGTGCTGATGAGCGACGTCGATTGTGCGAGGGGTGAGGTGATGGGACTGGCGCACGTTTGCGAGAAGGCGATGGTGCAGTTCAAGATCATCCCATCTTATTTCCAAATTCTATCCTCAGGGTTACAAATCGAGAGCGTAAGTGGAGTGCCGGTGCTGGGAGTATCGCAATTGCCGCTGGATGTGCCGGCAAATTTCCTGCTGAAACGGGTCGTCGATATTATTGGGGCAATCGTTGGGTTGATCATCTCAATCCCATTGGTCGCGATATTCGGGCTCCTGGTTTACGTGGAGTCGCCAGGCCCGATTTTATACCGCCAGCGGCGGATGGGCCTTGGGGGGCAGACATTCGACATCATCAAAATTCGCAGCATGCGACCGGACGCTGAAAGTGGGACCGGCGCCAGGTGGGCCGTAAAGGATGACCCGCGGCGGTTGCGTGTGGGGGCCTTCATGCGTGCATGGAATATCGACGAAGTGCCGCAATTCTGGAACGTCCTGATGGGTGAAATGAGTCTTGTGGGGCCGCGGCCGGAGCGTCCCGAATTGATCGAGAGATTCAAGGAGCAGATCGCGCATTACAATGCGCGGCACTTTGCGAAACCTGGAATCACCGGGTGGGCGCAGGTCAAGGGATTGAGGGGAGACACCAACCTGCCGGAGCGAATCAGGGCGGATCTGTACTATCTCGAGAACTGGAACATTTTCTTCGATTTCCAAGTCATGATCATGACCTTCCTCAACAATAGGAATGCTTACTAGGGGTATGGGAGACACTTTGCGTTCAAACGGGAGGGGTCATTGACAAGATCGCGTGAAAGCCGACGGATGGTGGGGGTGGGGCTTGCGCGGCGGTTGCCTCTGTGGGCGCTTTTGGGGGGGGCGGCGGGGTTATGGGTGCGGCCGCTGGAATCCTCGGTGACGCCGGCGGCGCCATCGGTCCAGACGGTCAACGATAATGTCTGGGTTGAGCCGGGGCCGATTTTGCCGAACCAGAACGCGATCCTTGGGGCGCCGTTGAACGAGCCGGATGTCAACCCGTCAGTGCCGATGCCGCCGGGAGTGCCGGCGCAACTGGTGACGAATCCCAAGCCGAGCCTTGGGCGACCGGACGTGGTTCCGATCGCGGAGGTGCGGTCCACGTACGACTCGAACATCTTTTACGACCCGAAAAACCAGAAGGCAGACCTGTACACGACCGTAGTGGCGGGCCTGGCGGTGGGATGGGGCGACTTCCGGGATCAAATCGAGCCGCTGGGTACGTTCCAGCAGACGTATGAAGAGCTGCGCACCCCGCAATTCGACGTGCGCCGGTTTTTCTACGCCAGCTATACCCCGGGATACACCGCATTTCTCAAGAACACCGGGGAGGATACGCTCGACCAGAATGCGAACGTCGGCGCGCGTTGGGAGTTCGGCGGGCTGACGTGCGATTTCCGCGCGAATTACCGGATTTTTTCCGAGGCGCTGGTGGATGCGGGAACGCGGATCCGGCAGACACAACTCGATATTGCATTGAATTCCCGGTACGACCTGACAGGCCGGATCTCGGCTGAAGCGGATCTGGATGTGGTGACGCACCATTTTGACAACAGATCCCTGGTGGATTCCACGGAGTGGATCGACCAGAATTACCTCAATTATCAAGTGTTCTCGAAGACGAGCATCTCCGCCGGTGCGACGTTTGGATACGTCTCGGTGGATTCGGGGCCGAACCAGGTGTACGAGCAGATGTTATCGCGGGTGGTGTATGATACCGACCGCGGAATTTCCGCCAACCTGTTCGGGGGAGTGGAATTCCGGCAATTCGATGCCGGGAATGTCCCGAGCGAGACCAACCCGGTATTTGGGGCATCGCTGCTATACAGCCCGTTTGCCGGAACCAATCTCAGCGTCTCCGGCTCGCGCCTTCAAACGCCGTCCGCGGAATATGTTGGGCAGGATATTGAGACGAGCCGGGTTTCAGTCACGTGCACCCAGGACCTGTTCGGCAAGGCGACCCTGAGCTTGCAGGGTACTTATGGCAGTCTGGATTACGGAGATAACGGGGGTGTGGGAGATATCCACAGGTCGGACAATTGGGTCGGGATGGAAGCCTCCGTGGCGTTTCACGTCACCGCCTCTGTGTCCGTAAGCCTGGAATATGACTATTCCCACAATGAGTCCTCCTTGAGCCAATTCTCTTTCGTGGATAACCGCGGGACCGTCGACGTCAACATGCTGTTTTGAATTACCGAAGTATGATTCAGCCCTTCAAATTACCAATGTGCGCCCTGGCGATTGCCGCCAGTCTTTTCACGCCGCTTGCGCTCTTCGCGACGGCCTCGGATCAATCACCCGCGAACGCGAAGCCGGGGGTGGAATCGGCGGGTCAAACAGGAGGCGGAGGTTCCACGGCGGATGACGATCATATCCTGCGGCCGGGCGACTTGCTCGAGGTGAAAGTCTTCCAGGAGCCTGACATGGATTCCAGCCTTCGGGTTGCAAAGGATGGATCGATCCTGTTCCCGCTGATTGAGCGGGTCAGTGTCGGCGGGTTGACGCCATCTGGTGCAGCGACGCTGATCCAGCGGCTGCTGGACAAGGATTACCTGGTCAATCCGCACGTGGCGCTGCGCGTCATCGAGTACGCGGAGCGCTCGTACACGGTGCTGGGCGAAGTACAGAAGCCGGGATCCTTTGACATGCCGGACCGCGCGTCCGTCTCACTGCTGGAGGCAATCGGAATGGCGGGCGGCTATACGCGAATGGCCAATCCGTCCAATGTCACCGTGAAACGGAAGGTGAAGGACCAGGAACTCATCTATCACGTGAACGCGAAAAAGATGGCCGCCAGCAGCGGGCCGGACTCCACCTTCGAAATCGAGCCAGACGATGTAATCACAGTATCCGAGAGCATGTTCTAGAAAGTTCCCCATGAAAACCAATTCCAAGACCGACGAATCCAACGGATCGATGCAAGAAAGCGAGATCGATTTTCGGAAGTTGTTTGACTCACTGATGGATCAAAAGTGGATCCTGCTTGGATGCATGGCGGGGACGCTTTTGCTGGGGCTATTCTATATCCTGGAAACGCCCAAGACCTACTCGGCCACGAGCGTGGTGCAGGTTGAGCAGGAGCAGAACAAGTTTGTCAATATCGAGGATATCAACAGCGAGGACCTGAAACAGGCGGAGGTGTTGAAAACGATCGAAGCGAACCTGACCAGTTCCTCCCTGCTGCTCGACGTGATCCAGAACCTCAAACTGAAGCCGGAGGATCTCGGGATGAAGCCGAGCAAGGACGGCACCCCCTTCACGGACGAGGAAGAGGTGATGGCGTTCAGCGGTTCTGTGACCGTCAAACTGGTGCGCGGTACGCGGCTCATTAATATCACAGCCAGCAACACCAATCCGTTGCTGGCGCAGGCGATTGCCGACGAGATCCCGAAGGCTTATGCGCGGATCAACACGGCCCAGCGCGCGGGCCTCTCGAGCGAGGCAAACAAGTTCCTCCTGGAGGAATGCGACGTCCTCAAGCACCAGGTGGAACTGGCGGAGCAGGAGGCGCAGGACTTCAAGGATGCGCACCCGGGCGTCGCGATGGAAAACAGCCAGGACTTCTACAATGAGAAGTTGCTGGCGCTGGACGCGAAACTGAACGACGCGAAGGAGCGGCTTTTCAAGCTCCAATCCGACAAGACGCAGGCGGATCGGCTGCTGGCAGAAGCGCCCACCGGGGATCAAACAGCTGAGTTGTTGAAGGTGCCCAGCGTCAGCAACGATGCGAACGTCCTTCAACTGGAGGGCACCGTGACCAACGCGGAAGCGGCGCTGGCGCAACTGGCAAAACGTTACCGGCCGAAACATCCCAGTTACATCCAGGCCCAGGCCCAGCTTGACCAGTTGAACAAGGAACTGAGCCAGGCCGTGTACCAGGCGGCGGAAGGCCTGGCCACCTCGGAAAAATCAGCGGTGCAGACCGAAGCCAATTTCGAAACCGAAGTCAAAACGCTGGAGAAAGCAAAGCTGGCCAACGACAAGGTCGCCATTCCATACAATGCCTTGTCGCGGGAGGTGGATACAAACCGGGAGCTTTACGACGAGGTGCGGATGCGGCTGAAAGAGACGGAAATTACGCGCGACATCGACTCGAACGAAATCCGGATTGCCACGCCCGCGATGTTGCCGCTGACTCCGTCCAAGCCGAAGAAAATGCTGGTCATCCTTGCGTCGCTCCTGGGCGGGTTCATCCTTGGAACCTGCGTCAGCTACGGGATGTCCGTCATCGACACTTCGTTCACCTCGGTGGACGAAGCCGAGCGGGGTCTTGGGGCGCCCGCGCTTGCCGGCGTTCCGGAATTCAAAAAGGCTCCCGGGGACAAGCAATACCTGATCACGCATGAGCCGGATGGCGCGATCGCTGAGGCATTCCGCACCTTGCGTGTCTCATTGTCGATCGAGAGCGGCGAGGCCGAGCGGAATGTCATCATGGTCACCAGCGCCGTACCGGGCGAGGGCAAAAGTTTCTGTGCGATCAACGCGGCGATTTCGATGGCGCAACTGGGCCAGCCCACGTTGCTGATCGACGCCGACCTGCGGCTTCCCACCGTGGCGGACGGTCTTCTCGGGTACCGGCCCAAGGTGGGCATGAACACAGTGCTCACCGGCAAGACCACGCTCGAGGAAGCGGTGCAAACTGTCCCGGGCGTCCCGAATCTTCATGTCCTTGCAGCGGGAGGCCGGGTCTCGAACCCGGCGGAACTCCTGGCCCGGCCGAGGATGCGGCAGATCTTGAAAGAAGCCGCGGAGAAGTATCCGTGGGTCATCATCGACAGCGCCCCGGTTCTCGCGGTGAGCGACACCCTTCTGCTGGTCAAACATGTCAAATCGATCTGCTTTGTGATCCACGCGGGAAAGACCCCCGCGCGGGTTGTCAAGCGGGCGGTTGACCAGATCGAGAACGCGATCCAGAGAAAGCCCACCGGGATCGTCCTGAACCATATCTCGCACCGGAACAGCAGTTACTACTATTACTACTCCGGCGATTACGGCAAAGGGGTGTACGGCGCGACGGAGAAGAGCACTTAGCCATTGTCCATGAAGAAGCTGAGCCAATTCGCGGGAGAATCGTGGAGGATACGCCGCATATTGAGCGCGTCTGATTTTTTGCGCTGGCTTGGCCTTGTATTAGTCAATCTGCCGACGGTGCTGCGCACCGGAAGCCTTGGAGCAGTCGATACGGCCTTTGGATCGCGTGTGCGCTTCCGGTGCGGAAAGGGCTGGATCGAGATCGAGGACGGCGCGCTTGGAGTGGTGCGGGAGATTATCGGAGCCCATTGCTATATCGAGCCGGAGGAACTGGCCCCGGCCCGGAATATATTGGACCTCGGGGCGAACTGCGGCGTGTTCAGCCTGTTTGCCCTGGCGAATGCCCCGACGGCGAAAGTCGTGGCCGTGGAAGTGCAACCTCCCATGGCGAAAGTGGCGCAGGAAAACCTGGCCCGCAACGGTCTGGGTTCACGTGCGAACGTGATCAACGGGATCGCCGGGGAAAAAACCAGCTTCGTCCATTCCCTGCTTGCGAAGTACCCCGATATCCAGGCGTTCAATCCAATGACTTACCTGGATGAGGTGGGCTCCTGCGATTTTCTGAAGTGCGACATCGAGGGCGCGGAATTCGGCTTTATCACGGCGGGGGCGACCTGGCTGCGCCGTGTGAAGCGGATCAGCCTCGAGTACCATGGGCACTGGGAAGACGGGGCGCAGCTCAAGACAGTGCTCGAGGGCCATGGCTTCGCCGTGGAACAACATCCGCACGGAGTGCTCGGTTATCTGATCGGGAGGCGGCCCGCATGAGTGCCGGCCATGGCCACGGGACGACGGGACGGATCAAAAAGGTAAGGACATTTCTTACCCGGCAACGGTGGTTCTATCGGCTGGTCTTCCGGCTGCGTGCGCTCAGTTATGCCGCCGGCGAGTCCCTTTCCATTGCGGCATCGCGGTTGTCCGGCCGCAGGATCCTTGTGGGCATTGACATCGTCTCCACGGCGGAACCGTCCGGCGGGTTCAAGTATGAACTGGCCGGGTGCGTTCGCTTCAAGAATGAAGGTCGTTTTCTCGCCGAGTGGATTGAATTCCACCGCCTCGTCGGCTTCGAGCATTTCTATCTGTATAACAATAACAGCACGGACGAATTCCATGAGGTGCTCGAGCCCTATATCAGCGAGGGCATCGTGACTCTCCATGACTGGCCACGGGTGCCGGCTTCGCCCGCGGCGGATATCCATTGCATCGATACCCATCGCCTCGAGGCGAAATGGATCGCGTTTCTCGACGCCGACGAATTTCTTTTCGCCGCCGATGGAACGGATCTCAGGAAAGTGTTGCGTGATTTCCTGGCGTACCCGGCCGTGGCGGTAAATTGGGTTTACTTCGGGAGCAACGGCCACGAGCGGCGGCCGGAAGGGTTGGTGGTGGAAAACTATACGCGACGCGCTGCGGCGGCCAACCGGCACGTGAAGAGCATCGTGAATCCGCGCAAGGCGATTCGCCATGGCAATTCGCATCATTGGTTCTACACCGGTGGCAGGCTGGCCGTGCATGCGACGGGCAGGCCGGTTTACGGATCGTTTCACGAGCCGGCATCGGTGGGACGGCTGCAAATCAACCATTACTTCAGCAAGTCCGCAGAGGACTTCCTGGCAAAGGCGAAAATGAAAACCTTCGTGGACAAGGAAGGGACCATCGTTTCCGGCCGCCGGGAAAGCGCGCTCGAGCATGCGATCACGGCCCACAATGATATTGAGGACACCACCGCGTACCGGATCGCCGCGAAAATCCCGGATGCGGTTCGGCATCCGCTGACCGGGTGCGACCTTCAACAGTTTGCCACCCGATGAGCGCCCGCAAAGCCAAACTCGAGCACCGTGCGTTTTCCGGAACGCTCGCCAATCTCATGACCATCCTGGCGATCCTGCTGCAGAATCTGGCGATCGTGCCGGTGCTGCTGCATTACTGGACTGTCGAGAATTACGGATTGTGGATCACCCTTTTCGCGGTGCAGAGCCTGCTCTTTACCATCAACTACGGGCTCGAGGCCTATGTGGGATATGATCTGGCCAAGGTGCTCCACGTGGACCGGCCCGCGCTTCCCCGCCTGATCGGGACCGGCATTTTTCTCGGCATCTCGGTGGGGTTGTTGGAGGTGCTCATCATCCTCGTTGTGGCCCTGACGCATAGTGTCGCCCTCTTTGGATTCCGTTCGGGGCCAGGCTCGACCGAGGCGTGCGAGACGCTGGCCATCGTTGTAGGGTCATGGGTCGGTTTCGGGTCAGCGGCAAATATACTGGTCCGGGTGGGCTATGCCCTGGGCTCCTATTCGACATTCACATTCTATTCCACCGTGTTCCGAATGCTCTCCGCGCTGGCGATCGGCACCGCGGTGGTGCTGGGGGCGGGGCTGTGGGGCGCAGCGATTGCCTACGGTCTTACCACGATGATCACCCAGGCGTGCCTCGTGGCGATGGCACTCCGGTTAATCGGCAAGCATGAGATCGGTATTGGGCACCCCTCGTTCGGACTGGCCGTTTCCATCCTCAGGAATAGCGCCGTCGTCTCGGGCACCAGCCTGCTCGATGCCTTCAGCAATAACGGGCTTCTCACCATCATCTCGGCGGTCCTGTCCCCCGCGCTGGTACCCCCTTTCTCGACGGTGCGGACCATCACGAACACCGCGAACCAAGGGGTCGCGCTCATCATGCATCCGCTGGATCCGGACATGATCCGCTACCGTGCGAGGAACGAATTCTCGAAGCTGTACGAGGTCTTTGGCGTTTGCTGGGCGTCGGCGGGCTCCGCGATTAATTTCGGCCTTTGCAGCCTGCCGTTGTTCATCGCGCCGCTCTACAGGCTCTGGACGCATGGAAAGCTTTCCTTCAGCTTCCCGCTCTTCTTTGTGCTGGCGCTGAGCGTGGCCTTCCGGACTTTTGGCCACCCGGTCCTTTCATTCCTGCAGGCGATCAATGCCCTCAAGGAGCAAGCCAAGATCAGTATCATCCGGGCCGCGCTGGTTATCTCCCTTAGCCTGGCACTCATCCATCCATTTGGGCTTATCGGCGTGGGCGTGGCACTGGCGATTTCAGAATTCGTCGGCGCGGCGGCCCTGCCCACATGGTACGCGTTGCGGACCTGCCGGGCGAACGGCGCGCCTTTCCCCATGGGCCGCATGGTTACCGCCGCGGCTTCGGTGGGCATCGTGGGAATTGCGTTCGTGGGTTATGCGGCACTGCCCGCATTGAAGTGGGGCATCGCGGCCATGGCCGGCGCGGGTATCGCGAGCCTTGCCTATGTGCAGTGGAACATGCTGCACCCGGAGACCCGCCGGCGCATCCTCTCGCTGCTGCATCTACCGGCGGTTTTGAACCGATCGAAGGCAATGACACCCGAGCCCCTGGCAACTGTGGAGACCGCGATCCATTGACCATGAAAATTGTCCAAAGTTGCGTCGGAAAATTTCATCACTTTGACCTCGCACGGCAATTCGAGCGGCAAGGCTGCTTGAAAGCCATCTTCACCGGCTATCCCCGCCGGAAGCTGACCGGGGAGAAACTGCCCTCAGGCAAGGTGCACACCTTTCCGTGGCTGCACGCCCCTTACATGGTGATGGGGCGATTCATGTATGGCACTCCGCTGCACCGCGACTTTGCGTGGATCAATTCGATGTCTTTTGACCGGCACGTCTCGAGGAGCGCGCTGCTGGCGGATTGCGATGTGTTCGTGGGCCTTTCCGGCACGGGGCTTCTCTCAGGAAGGCGGGTGCAGCAATGTGGCGGCCGGTATATCTGTGACCGCGGTTCCTCCCATATCCGGTTCCAGGACGCGATCCTGCGGGACGAGTACAGCCGCTGGGAGATGCCCTATACCGGGGTGGATCCGCGGATGATCGAACAGGAGGAAGCGGAATACGCCACTGCGGACATGGTGACGGTGGCGTCCACGTTTGTGCGGGAGAGTTTCAAGTCCCGCGGATTTCCCGAGGAGAAACTCGCCACGATTCCGTATGGGGTCAACCTGAGCCAGTTCCATCCGGTGGGCGAGCCGGCCCCGGAGACCTTTGACTTACTCTTCGTCGGAGGAGTGACCCTGCGCAAGGGAGTACCATATCTGCTGGAGGCGTTTGCGAAGCTCAAGCACCCGCGGAAGCGGCTGCGCATCGTGGGAGGACACACGACGGAAACGCGAAGCTTCGTATCGCGCCTGCCGACCGACGGCGTCGAGTTTCTGGGGCATCGCCCCCAGGATGAGCTTATCAGGCTAATGAGCGAGTCGCACGCGCTGGTGTTGCCGAGCATCGAGGATGGCTTCGGCCTCGTGATGGCCCAGGCGATGGCCTGCGGATGTGCGCTCATTGCGAGCCGGAACACGGGCGCGCTCGATCTCTTCACTGACGGAGTCGAGGGATACATCATCGAGCCGCGCGACTCGAACGCCTTGCTGGAAGCGCTGGGTCGCATGGCGGAGGATCGCGAAGGTCTTGCGCGGATGAGGGAAGCCGCCCTGCGGCGGGTGCGCGAGATCGAGGGCTGGACCCAATACGGAGACCGGTTTGTCGAGATCTGCGAGGGACTCGTGGCAAGGGGGGGGAGGAACTGACTATGAACCATGGATTCATGCCGCAGGGATTGCGGATCCTTTACCTGGGTCGCGAGGCGGCGGAAACATCGTCGCGCCAGCGTGCGGATGCCTTGCGCCGGCTGGGTCATTATGTGGAGATCCTGAATCCGGACGCGGTCATGCCGCGGAACCGGGTGCTCAGCCAGGTCAATTTCCGGACGGGCTACCGGCTCTATACGGGCGCTGCGTTCCGATACGTCAGGGAGAGGGTAGGGGAGCGCAATTACGATATTGTGTGGATCGATGGCGGACATTCGATGTGCGCGGAGAGCGTGCGGTGGCTCAAGAAGCGGGCGCGATTTGTGGTGAACATGTCGATGGACGACCCGACCGGGCCGCGCGAGCCCTCGAAATGGAGCACACTTCTGCGGGCCATCCCCGAGTATGACCTGTGCGTCGTGGTCCGGGATTTCAATTGCCAGGAACTGATGGACCTCGGCGCGAAGAAGGTGCTGCACGTCATGAGGTGCTATGACGAGCTTGCCCATGCCCGGCTGCCTTACTCGGCCCAGGACGAAGGCTTCTGGGGCAGCGAGGTCGTATTTGTCGGCACATGGATGCCGGAGCGCGGACCGTTCATGGAGGAGCTGATTCGCCTCGGAGTGCCACTGACCATATATGGCAACAAATGGCAGCGGGCCACAAGCTGGCCGGTCATCGAGCCGCATTGGCGCTCCGCCTCCGCCACGGGCGCCAATTATGTGAAGGCGATCCAGTATTCGAAGATCGCAATCGGGATGCTGTCCAAGGGGAACCGGGATCTCCATACCCAGAGGTCGGCGGAGATTCCATTTATCGGCTCCGTGTTTTGCGCGGAGCGGACCCGGGAGCACGTGCAAATGTTTGAGGATGGGGAGGAAGCCGTTTTCTGGACGAGCCCCAAGGAGTGCGCCGCGGCATGCCAGGCGCTGCTCAAAGATCCGGCCAGGTGTGAGAAAATGACCGAGGCGGCGCGCGCAAAGGTGGAGGCTCTCGGGCTGGGGAATGAGGCGGTGTGCGCGCAAATTCTCGAAGCCGTGACCGAGCAAATGGGGTGCGTCCGATGAACAGGTCTGCTGCCGCGACGATGCCCCGGTCGGGGGAGGGGAACGCGCGCGCGTTGCCGGACTCGACGCCGCGCGAGGGAAAAATCCTCCGGCTCACGCGTCACGATTTTAACTGCCTGCTCATCGGATTGATCTCCGGAGCGCTGCTCATGGTGGGATTCATGTTGATCGGGTCCGACTTGCTGATAACCACGATCCTGTGTGCCGCATGGGTCGTTGGATGGGCGGCGGTCGCCGCGGGAGGAGGATTTAAAACGCTCACCGGCTGGTTTGCCTTCTTCCCGCTGTTCCACTTCCTGCTGTTTTCCCTGCCGCTGAAAGTCACATTCTGGGACGGGGCGGAGCAGGGGCTCCGGGCTCCGCTTTCCACGTCGCTGGTCATGCTTCTCTTTTATGCCGGTCTGTTTATGGCCGCGCTGGTCTGCCGGATCACACGGGTGGGAATGAGGCCCATCTGCTCTTTCAATCCCAGCGCCGAATATTACCGGCGGCTCGCATGGATCTGCTTTCTGCTCGGAACCGCCGCCTATTTTCTGGCGATGGTGCTGGGGCAATCCGCCGCGGATGGCGACTCATCCGGGGCAGGCGGCATGGGAATGGTCCATCTGCTGGTTTACTTCCAGAACTTCTCGATAGCCGCCTATATCTTCTACACGTGGGAGGCCGACCTGAAGTTCTGGAAACAACCGGTATTCTGGCTGTTTCTCATTTCCGGGTTGGCGCTCGGCACGCTTGCTTCCGAGAAGGCCGCAACCTCTCAGCCGCTGGTTTATCTGCTGCTCGCCATGGCATCCATTTACGGATTCCGTTCCTATAAGATGTGGGCGGGCTTTGCAATCTTCGGCGCCATTCTCGCCGGTGTCATCTATCCCGTGATGCATTTTGCCCGCGGCGTGGATGGCGCTAGGGACGGGACCCTGGCACAGCGCGTGGAGGTCGTCGGTACGGTTACGGCCCAATACCTGACGGATCCAGGCGCCCGCAAGGATATGAAGGAGCAGGTGGATGATTATGCCGAGGATAAGGCCGTCC
>Ga0302319_10009694_pt1 | contig 18474 bp, 9 predicted proteins | sample Bog_T0_2_FD_203319 | JGI IMG/M metagenome (GOLD analysis project Ga0302319, IMG submission 203319) | Peat permafrost microbial communities from Stordalen Mire near Abisko, Sweden - Bog_T0_2 | ecosystem: Environmental > Terrestrial > Soil > Wetlands > Peat | place: Sweden: Abisko, Stordalen Mire...
AAAAGCAGGTCCCCGTTCGACTCCAATTGCTTCGCAATTTCCGCTCAGGGCAGGCTCTCGGCTCCGCTGAGGTGCGCTTCGCTCGGGATGACACGGCTGGGGTGGGTGTGCGAAAAGCAAAAGCAGGTCCCCGTTCGACTCCAATTGCTTCGCAATTTCCGCTCAGGGCAGGCTCTCGGCTCCGCTGAGGTGCGCTTCGCTCGGGATGACACGGCTGTGGTGGGTGTGCGAAATGCAAGAGCGGGTCCCCGTTCGACTGCAATTGCTTCGCAATTTCCGCTCAGGGCAGGCTCTCGGCTCCGCTGAAATGCGCTTCGGTCGGGATGACACGGCAGAGGTTGGTAGACGGTGCGGGCCGGGAGACCGGCACCCGACGGCATGGCTAAAACCAAGCCATGATGCAGACTGCGCGCGGCTGCGCCGCGTAGTTGATTTCTCAAGAAGTGGGCGGGTTGAGGCACGAGTTAAAACCCTCGCCTCCCTCCGTTGGTTTTCGGCGCCCTTCGGCTTCGCTCGGGGCAGGCTTTGAAGTCGTGCCCTTTCGCGATGGATTCAAACTATGCCACTACCGGAGATTCCCCATAATCCTGTGTGGCCCGGACAGACCTATAATCCTCTTTGGCCCTGGCCGTCGAGAGAGCTGATGAAGCGGGGCCTGGGAATTGGGCGAATCGTGGATTTTGATCGGTGTTGAATGCGGGGGTTGCACATGAAAAAGATGCTTTTTCTGGCGGCGCTGCTGCCGCTTGCGGCGGTGTTACTGCCAATGCCTGCCGCCGCGCAGGTGGCGCTGCTGGCGCACACTGCCGCCAAGTACAGTTCCGGTGACGGCTCTTCTCCGGTGACGACATTGCCGATCAATACCACCGGGGCCAGTTTGATTGCCATTTGCGCAACGGGAACAGCAGGCAACCGTTCCGCACCCACCGATTCCGCAGGGAACAAATGGCAACTGGCCAATACGCAGAACGAGGACGGCGATGTGCAGGTGAGCCTGTGGTATGCGCTGGGGCCGGCAACGAGCGCCACGCACACATTTACGTTCAAGGGTCAGGCTCCGGCCGGGGCGGTGATGGCCTTCTCGAACGTGGCCAGCGGCCCGGACAAGCAGAGCCAGGCGTTGAAGGGGTGGGGAACTCCCATGGCGACGGGCGAGTTGAAGCCTGCCAACGCGAATGAGCTGGTGGTGAGCTGCCTTTCCTATTACAGTTCCAGCCCGGCGCCAAGCGTCTCGCCTCTGACTCTGGTGGATCAACTGCCTTACGACAAGGGCTACGGCGGCTCGCTGGGAACGGCTTCGGCCTACATGGTTGAAACTTCGGAGAAGGCGATCAACCCGGCGTGGACCTATTCACCCAATGTCGGGGCGGCGGCGGTAAGCGATACGTTCTACTCGACGATGACGCCTGCTGCTCTCACTGCGTCCACAACAAGCTTGCCGGAGAGTTTTGCCGAAAGGCGATACAGCGTGCAGTTGCAACAGAGCGGCGGGATTGGACCGTTTACCTGGGCGCTGAGCGCAGGAACGCTGCCAGCCGGATTGAGCCTTTCAGCAAGCGGAGCGATAACCGGGGTTCCGAGCGAAGCCATTTCGGCAACGCCGCTGACGTTCAAAGTGACCGACAGCAAATCCGCCACGGCGACGACCAATGGAATCACACTGACCGTTGCGCCGAAGGCGATAACATTCGCAACCGCGGGACCATGCGCCAAAACCGGCAAGCAGTACACCGCGTACGGCGGCTGCACCGTGGCTGCGGCGGGCGGCACTGCACCGTACAGCTATGCATGGAAGGTTGTGGGCGATAACTCGTCGGCCGCGCTGCCGGAGGGGTTGGAGTTGAATTCCTCGACCGGGGCCATTAGCGGGACGGTGTACGGACAAGGCACGTACATGACCGACTTTGTGGCGAAGGACAGCCTGGGAACCACGGCGACGATCCGCTTGAGGTTTTCGATTGCCGGGGACAACACGCTGGGCGGCTGCAAGCTGTTTCCGGACGACGCGATCTTTCATCGCGACCTTACCGGCTTGCCGGTGGACACCTCTCCTGCCGCGCCGCTCTACCCTGGGTATCTGCCTGCGCGGCTCAGGGTGTTCTTTGGAAACGCGCCAGCGGGCGGCGGGCCGAACGGAGTTCCCTTCATCAAGGTTCCTTCAAACCAGGCCCTTGTACCGGTGAAGACGACGCAGTATCAACATTATTTTGAGGAAGGCCCGATTCCTTCCTATGCGACCGTGGAAGGCTCATCGAATGTCGGAGAGGACGGGGACCGTCACGTGCTGGTGCTGCAAACCGCGGGAGGCGGGAACCCGTGCGAGCTATGGGAGATGTGGCAGGGAACGTATGTAGGCGGGGCGAATGGCGCATGGAAAGACTCGAGCAACGCGCTTTGGGACAACCTGAGCGGCGATGAGATGATTCCCCAGGAGAAGGGCTCGACGGACGCAGCAGGGCTGCCGATTCTTCCCCTGCTGCTGAATGCCGACGAAGTGATCGGAACGGGAACTCCGAGCGCTCCGAATGGCGCGGTGCGGCACCCGGTGCGGTTCACGGTGAATCACATGCTCAACTACTATGTTTGGCCGGCGACGCAACATGCGGGCGTTGGAGGATGCACAGGCGGCTATGAAGACGACAAGCATATGCTCGAGCAGTCCGATCCGCCGACCTCCTGCACGCACAGTGGGGCGAACGGCGAAATCTACAGGCTGAAAGCCAGTGTGGAAACGCCGGCCTGCGCGGCGCAAAGCCCGCAGGCAGCCATTATTATCCAGGGCTTCAGGAAGTACGGAATCATTCTGGCTGACAATGGCATGACGGGCGGGTTGATCGGCACACCGGATTCACGGTGGAACGATGAGGATCTTTCCTGCCTTTCGAAGCTCATTCTTGGCGACTTTGAGCCGGTGAACGTGAGCGGGGTAGCCGAAGACATCCTGACGAGCTATGGGACGAAATAGCCGTAGCCGAGATCGGCGGTCGCCACGCAGACCGCGGCGTTGACTGGCGTTCAGGGCGATCGGTGTCAGTTCACACTTCCGGGACGGCAGATCGGATCATGCTCAGCGCTTTGGCCTGGCGCGGGGTTTGCGTATTGCCCGAACACCCATTAAGACAAAGCGGGGCCGTTCCTCCTGTGCTGGAGGCTGTTCTTTACCGCCTGCATCAGCCTCGGCAGCATCTGCATACTCGATGAGCAAGTTGGCTAAATGACGGGCGTATCGCGGCAAAATCACAATTTCATGCTGCCCCTTCGCATCGGACGGTGAAGCGGGATACCTCATGACGACTTCGGGTGTTTCATCAGTCAGCGAGACTTCAATCATTCCCGCAACTCTGTCCATTTTTGAGTACCCCTCTCTTTCGCGAGGACAAGAAATGCAATTGCGTCATTATTCGCCATCGGCCAAAGGTCGAAACGCTGAAAATTGTATCAACGATAAGCTCTCCATCGAGATGAGCAAGCGGCAATCGATCTGACTTTCACCAGTTCAAGCGAGGTCAGAAAGAAAGGGAGCCGAATGCATGGAGGCGTCGCATCCGGCTCCGAGGTGAAAAACGAGGCGGCGGTTAGAACTTGAGGCGCCCCTGGAACTGGAAGGCGCGCGAGTCGTTGCTGGCCTGGTTCACTGTGCCGAAGGTGGCACTGGTTGGATTGACGACGATTTCCTGGTTGCCAACCAAGTTGCCGAAGGTGACGTGGTTGGTTACGTTCAAGCAATCCACGCGGAAGACGAACTGGACGCGTTCGGTGATGTCGAAGGTGCGGTTGAGGGACCCCGTGAGGCGGTAGATGTCTGGACCGCGGAGGCCATAGGGCGCGACGCGAGCGGTGTCTCCGATGGTGCCGGTCTGCGTGTTGCAGAAGGGGCCGACGCTGGATGCGCAAGCCACTGGGGTTGATGTGTTGGTGAGACCAGACACTACACTTGTTCCCATTCCCGCGGTGGTGGAGCTGATGTAGCCCTGGATGTAGGGCAGGGTGCCGAGATTCACCGCCGTAGAATTTGAACCCCACTTGCCGTTGATGCGTGGAGAGCCGTGGAAGTTGGGGTTGTAGTCCATCATGACCTGTCCCTGTCCGAAGTTCTGAGCAACCGAAGCTGCGCTGCCAACGACGGGCAGTGGAAGACCGGAGGCGTCCTGGTAGATTCCGGAGAGCTCCCAGCCGCCCGCCGCCCAGCGCACAAACCGCTTATCCGCGCCGATGCCGTTTTTGCCAAAGGGCAATTTGTATACACCGAAGACGGTGAGCAACTGCGGAAGGTCTGAGGCGCTTCTTGAACGGTCGATACGGTCCGCCGCCCAGGCTTTTTGGGGGGCGTAACTGGCAAACGCCGAGGCCGGGATGGGCCAGCCGCTGCGTACAGTGCCGTCATCATCAATGGTCTTGGAGTAGGTGTAGTTCACGGTGAAGGTCAGCCCCTGGGATAAGCGCTGGTTCAGGCTGAGCTGCAAGGCGTTGTATTCGGCGTTGGCCGACACTTCGAAGGAATCGGTGACGCCGGAGTACTGCGGCATCCATGTGAGCATGTGGCCGATGGTGGGGGTCGAGTTGACGGCCGCCGCAGCGGAGTATTGGGCATAAGGCACAGCAGGCAAACAGTTGCCGCAGGCCGTATTGACGGTGGCGATATTCGCCGTGGTCGCCGGCAAGTTCAGGTTGGTGACGCCTACTGTGGAAAGGTAGGTGGGGTTGATCTGGTTGGACTGCAAGCCGCGGAGGTTGTTGTTGCCGGGGAGGAGGTGGCCAAGGGTGGCAACGTAGTTCACACTTAGGGTCATTGCCTTGGTCAGCTCACGCTGCACGCCGAAGTTGATGTACTGGATCTCCGGCGCGCGGCCTCCACGATAAGGATCGGCGTAGCTTATGGCCGACGCAGTCGCGTACCCGCTGGTCTTGCCGTAGCAGGGCGAAATGGTCTGGCCCGAGCAGACATAGTTTCCGGTGAGGACGCCCGCCGAAGCGGCGTTAATGTTGACGCTGGTGACTGATGGGAAGGCGAATCCCGCGCCGCCGAAGTTGGAGTTAGGCCCGGTGACGTTGCCCCCGCCGGAGGTGGGAAACGCAGGATTGGTGTTGAGGTAGAAGGCCGCGCCCGCGAAGCTATCGGTAAAGGGCGTGGCGACCTGGAAGCCGTTTAAGCCGGTTCCGTCATTCGATGACCCGCCGCCGACGCCGCCCGCGTGCGTATACATGATGGAGTATGCGCCGCGGATCACCGTTTTGTTATTGAGAGCGTAGGCGAAGCCGACGCGCGGACCGAAGTTCTTGTGCCAGTTGTTGACCGGGGAGGAGCAGTTGCAACTGGGGCCGCCGCTGCCGCCCCAGCTTCCGGCGAACTCCAGCGCACCCGGATTGCCGGTAATGGGATTTATGGCTGTGGGGTTCAGGAAGGACCAGCGGTTCTCCGCCTCACGGTAGGTGGGAAAGTAATCCCAGCGCAGGCCGAGGTTCAAAGTCAGCTTGGGGTTGACCTTGTAGTCATCCTGGAAGTAGGGAGAAAAGGGATGGAAGCGCATGCCATAAACCGAGAAGGGCTGCTGGGTGACAGTGGGGCTGCCGATGGCGCCAAGCATCCAACTGGCGTATGCGTAGCCGCTGTTGCTGGTATAGGCGCTTGCGGACGCCAATTGTGCGGTCTCGTTGGTGCTCATGGGAAGGGTCAACTGCAAAGAAGCAGTGTCCGCGGCGTCGGCATTGGTTTGCTCCCATTGGTACTGAAAACCGAAGCTGAAGGCGTTGCGGCCCTTGGTCCACAACACGTTGTCCACTACCTCATAGGTTCTGCTGATGCTGGTGTAGGTTGCACCTCCGTTGTTCCAGGTAGCCGCGTCGTTGGAGCCGCTGAAGCTGACAGAGGGAAAGTCAATGGAGGCTTGACCGGGGGGAAGGCCGGTGATGCCGGCGGCGGCGGGTTCATACTGGGAGACGCCCGTGGTGGCGTTCGTGACCGGCGGACCGCCAAAGTAGTCGTAGCCGTACCTGATCTGGTTAGAAAGGTTCGGAGAGATGGTATAGGATTCCTGGACCTCGGCGAAGTGACCTTTGACGTGGGCGAGGTAGGACGTCATATAGGGCAAGGGAAGCACCGAACTCCCGTTGTAGGGCACAGAGACACGGTCGCCGTCGGCGAACAGGACGAAGAGCCGGTTCTTGTCTGAGATGTCATAATCGCCGCGAGCCGACCAGAGCCAGTTGTTGTAGCCCGTGGGAGTGCCGCCGAGATAATTGTTCACGATCACGCCGGTGGTGTTGTTGGTGGGCGTGGGCAGGAAACTGGACCAGTACTTCATTTGGGGCGAGATCTCACCGGCCGGAATCACGTTGATGGGCGCACCCGTTGCCACCGGATTGCCGTTTGCGCCAGTGCCAGTGCCCGGGCCGTAACCATACTGATAGCGGCAAGGGACACCTCCGGTGTTATGTGCCGTGCAGACCGCTTGCGTGGTGGGGTCATAGATGGGATAGTTGACGCCCGAAGTATTGTTGCCCGCAAGCAACTCTGAAAAGTTGCCCTGTTGCATCAGCGTGGTGGGTATGGTGACGGCGCTGGGGTTCACGCCAACTGTCTGGCGAAACCGGGTATAGGAGGCGTAGAAGAAGAGCTTTTCGTTGCCCGCCGCGACATGGGGGAACTTCACGGGTCCGCCGCCGGTGATGCCGTACTCGTCCTGGTGCTCACCAGGTTTGGGACCGGCTACTGTGGTAAGCGCGCCGCCGATGATCGCTTTCGCAGTATTGCCGCAGCCGGAGTAGGCGGCTGCAAGGGGTTGGCCAGGGGCGCCACACTTGGCGGAGAAGGTCCAGGCGTCAAAATCGGTATTGCGAATAAGCCCATAGACGGCGCCATGGTACTTGGTGCCGCCGGCCCTGGTAGATAAGCTCAGGACGCCGGCGCCTTGAAACTCGGCGGGGTAACCGCTGGTAAACGCCTGGACCTGATCGATGCTTTCCAGGGGAACCACGTTGTAAACGTTGCGGTTCTCGGCCTGAGCACTGGCGATGGTCATCGCCATTCCGTCGAGGTACATCTCGGACGTGCGTTGCGGCATGCCATCGAACTGGGAGACACGTCCCCCGGCGGGCAACTGCGCGCCAGGCAAAAGGTTCGAGAAGGACGTAATGTCGCGCTGCTGCGCGGAGGCGCCAACGGTATACAGCATGATCGGCAGCTCCGTGAAGACGTCGCTCCGCATCATGCCGCCGAGGTTGGCGTTCGCGGTCTCAAGCGGGGGCGGCGCATCCGTGACGGTGACGGTCACACTCTGAGCGCCGACCTTCAGTATGGGATTGAAGGCGGAGACGTGTTCATTGTCGATGATGAAGTTTTCCTGATTGAATGTCTCAAAACCAGGCTTAGACGCCGTTACGGTGTAATTTCCCGGAGTGAGCAGCGTGATGCTGAAGAATCCGGCAGAGGTGGTGGTGCGGGTGGTGGAAACGCCGGTGCTTACATTCGTGGCTGTAACGGATGCGTTGGGGACGACCGCGCCAGTCGTATCGGACACTGTCCCTTCAATGGCGCCGCCAGCCTGCGCCGCGGATTGTACGGCCGCAAATCCCAGGCAGAGGAATATTCCGAGCAGGATGGTGGCAGCGCTTGCCCAGCTTGAGCCGCGCTTGCGCCGCAAATTCGAAGTGTCAACAGCGAGTCTTTTTTTCATGCGTCCGCCTAGGGTGCCTCCTTGAGTGAATCCTGGTTGTGGAACGGCTGACACAGGTTGCGATCAAGCTGCAACCCGGGGTTTCCAGCGGCCGAATTAGCCGTCAAGAGACCGGACGATATGGGTTCGATAGGGGATTAAATCTTCTTTTGACAACTCTGGGTAGGCCCATACCGTATGCTACGTCCATTGGAGCGTAAGTATTTTAGAATCAATTAGAATATCCAAGTTCAGCGCCAACACTTGCTGGTTTCAAGGGCAGCCGAACGGGGAGGATTTCAAATGCCAACCCGAAATCGGCCCGTATTGACGCAACGCAACCGTGCCAACCCTTTGCAGGGAGCTGTGATTTGGAAGCGAGACATCTCCTTCCCGCAGTGCGCTATCATGGTTGCCGCGAGGGTGATTGCAGGATGTGGACAGCCAAGAGTTGGGCTCCTAAAACCAGCTCAGATCGCAGACTTGTAGAAGAAGAGCTCAGCGCTATCCTCGCGAGCCCGCATTTTCGCAACAGCAAGCGCTACCCCGCTCTGCTGCAGTATGTGGTTGAGAAATACCTCAATGGTCAAGTCGACAATTTGAAGGAGCGTACACTCGGCGTCGAGGTCTTCGGCAGGCAGGCAGATTACGACACCAATGCCGACCCTATTGTTCGCGTCAGTGCCGGGGAAGTGCGCAAGCGGATCGCCCAGTATTACCACGAGGCTGCGGAAGAACGGAAGATCCAGATTGATTTGCCCACTGGATCCTATGTCCCCGAATTCAGGAAAGAGCGTATACGTTCGAGGCCGACATTGGCTCTGGTGACGGAGCCTATCCCCGAAAGCGTCCCAGAATCGGGACCGCCAGCCCTTCTCCATGCTGTCGAATCCGATGAACGATCGGGAGACAAGCTGCAGCAGTCATTTGGGAAGGCGCTTTTGCGCCTGCCGGTTGTGTTGTCTCTTTGTGCGTTGGCAGCCCTGGCGCTGGTGGCCACTTATTTCGTTCACCGTGCTAGTCCAACCAGGCAAATGGAGCAGCTTTGGGCTCCGTTAGTCCAGACGGAAGATCCCGTGCTTATTGTGACTGGCACCGGCAAGCCGTGGCTCATCTCGCCTGAATCGCCGGAAACCAGCCTTACCGATCACATGATCGGTTCCTACCACCATGTCTCGCTGTCCGACGTGGTTGCCATCTCACGATTAGCAATTGCCGTTGAGAAACACAACAGGAACTACTTCATCAAGGAAGCTTCGTCGACCAGCATGGCAGATCTTCGTGGACGGACCGTAATCCTCGTCGGAGCCCTAAATAATATTTGGACAATGCAACTGAGCAACGCGCTTCGCTTTCGGTTCGTGCCAGGCACGTTGGCCCGAATTCAAGATATGAAGAACCCGCAAAACTCCACATGGAGTGTGGATTATTCCAAGCCCTATCCGACCGTCGCGGTCGACTATGGGATTGTGGCTCGCTATCACGATTCGTATACAAACGGTAACATTTTGATGATTGCCGGTATTGGCCCCTACGGCACGGAGGCCGCGAGCGAGTTTGTCTCATCGCCGCAGTACCTCAGCCAGGTCGAACACCTGGTTCCGGCCGGCTTCAAGGAAGCCAACCTGGAGATGGTCCTGAGAACAGAGGTAACTCGAGGGGAGGCCGGCCCACCCCAACTGCTGGCGGCCTACGCGTTTTAGGCCGGAACAGTTATTCGCCGGAGCAGTTTTTGAATGATAGGCGAGGTTCGAGCTGTCTGTTTCCCTGGTCCATCGATCACCGGCCAGAGCTCAGGTCGGCGATCGCCACGCGTCACGACTTTGGCGCGAAGCACGATCGATCTGCTAAAAAGGAAGACGAGAAAAGGATGGTTGCCCATGCTTCTTGAGTTGACTGTGCAGGCAAAAGGCAAGGGACGGCACGTGGGCGATGCTGCCGCTGACGTAGCGAAGATTATTGACTCGAGCGGCCTCTACCACCAGGCGAAGAACAAGGGCACGGTGCTTGAGGGCAGCTGGGACGAGTTGATGGCGGTGGCGCGGAAGTGCCACGAGGCGGTGCTGAAATCGCACCAGAAGATTGTGACGGTGATGCGCGCCGTGGATGGGCCGGATGTGGCTCCGTGCAGTCATGCGCCGGGCGATTGCGCCGCCATGATGGAATTGCTGGAAGACGATGGCGACTGGTTGATCATGTAAGGAGAGCTTTCAGCCCTCAATTTTCAGCCCTCAGCTTTCAGCTATCAGCTTGGCCGGTGAGGGGGGTGGACGCCCGCACGACAGCCGGTCCACCACCCCAAAAGTATAAGCTGCCGATATTGTTGGTAGAGTTTAACTGCATGAGAGGTGAGAACGTGGCAGAACAAGAGAACATATTCCGGGCGTACCTCCACGTCGCAACGTTTTGCGAAAAAGTCTTACGAGAAGGCGACGGCGTGAGCAGCATCATTCGCATGATAGATCGATTCAATGTTCAAGGCCCATCTGAAGAGATGCAGCCGATCGTTCTTCAGTTCATGGTCTACATCGGCTTCAAGTCTGGGTTTCTGCGGGGAAAGCAAAAGATTTCTCTCCGCCCAAAATCTCCCAAAGGCATGGACATGCCCGCAATGGACACTCCAGTGTTGTTCGAGGGAGATGATGACCGAGGGCCAGCAATCGCATTTCAAGTTAACTGGCCTGTCGAGGAAGAGGGTCTATTTTGGTGGGATTTGTATCTTAACGACGAGCTTATAACCCGAATGCCTCTACGCGTGGACTACCAACAGGTGAGAATGCCCATTCCTGGCGTTTGAAGTCGGTCGATGAAGAAGTTGAAATGGTGATTGTTTGATTTTCTGGAGTTGCTATTGGAAATGCGGAAAGAGAGTCCCGAAATTTTTTCAACAGCCAGCCTAAGTCTAGGTTTTCAGCGTCCATTTCAGCCAAGGAAAGCTGAATTTCTCCTACGAATTGCTGCGCACGAATGTCCGAATCGAGATGCATATTCCAACTTGCTTTCGCGATCCAGTCCTCGAAAGAAACAAGGGTACCCTCCTTATCGGTCGCAGCAAGGAAGTCAATCAGTTCATCTCGAATTTGAGAAACAGTAACCATGTCTGACCATTCTAATCGCCGGGGACCTTTAGTCAAGCGAATCCCAATTGCAGACCTACGAGAACTTTTCGGTCACGCCGATTATTGGGCACGCACATCAAAAGGGGAATTCCACAAAATAGTTATCGGCAGACACACTCCAGACTTGAAAACCGAACCGCCGGGCACAGAAAGCCAGATCATTTCCATTCGTAAATCCGATGATTTTGAAGTTGCCAGAGTCCACGCATACATAAGGCCTGATGGCTCAATTGGCGCATCCGGTAAGCCCGATCCGAAAATCGTCTACGACGAAGCTGGCGATGTGCTTTATATGCAAGAAAGAAAACACCCATAGTCGGCCAAGTATGTTAGTACCGTCTGGAAGCCGGCACTACAAAAGTGCGGAGACCGCCCGAATCAATACAGGTGGAAGTCGACTTCGACGGTGATCATGGACGGGACGGGGGTCTTGCCGTCTTTGAGGGCGGGCTTGAATTTGTATTTGCGGACAGCTTCCATGGCCTTCTCGTCCAGTCCCATGCCGAGGGTGCGGACCACGTGGACGCTCTGCGGATTGCCCTGCGCATCGACGATGAGGGCAATGATGCAAACGCCCTGGTACTTGGCGCGGCGCGCTTCGTCGGAGAACTCGGCTTCAGGCTGGAAGATGGGTACCGGCGCGGAGATTCTACCGCCTACCTGGTAGACGCCGCCACCTGCGTTGCCGCCGCTGCCCGGGCCGTATCCGTTACCGTAGCCGGAGCCGAGGCCGCCGCCGGAACCCGATCCCATGCCGGCGCCGTTGCCGCCGCCGGCTGAGGCCAACTGCACATTGTTGGAGTTGTGCATGCCGATCATGGGCATATTGTTGTCGGGCAGCTGGATGTCTTTTTGCACGTTGATGGCAGGAGGCTCGGGAAGCTTGGGATGCTCGATGGTGACGGGCGTCGGAGGCGTGATGGGGTCCTTGATGCGTTCCGGCAGTCTGCCCTTGTTGGCCTCGATCATGCTGCGGTCGCCGCCGCCGCCACCGCCGCCGGCTTTGACGGGGTTCTTGGGGGCGTTGTAGTCGCTGATGTCGATGTTGGTATTCAGGAGCGAGGGCTTGACCGTTTCGATGACCTTTTTGCCCACCCAAAAAAGAACGATGCACAGAAGCAGGCCGTTGATGGTGGTGGAGATGCCTATGGCCCAGGGATTCGCCTTTACGGCCATCCGGTCGGGCACCGGAATGGGCTGCGAGGTCAACTGCAAAGGCGGCAGTTTGACGGGGAAAAACACGTCGCGAACGCTTTCCCAGAGATCGACCCAGAGGGGCTTCTCTTCAAAGGCCTTGCCCAAGAGGGCGTCCAGCCCGTGGCCGTAGTCTGGCCCTGCGCCAATCTGGTCGTTCTTGTCTTCCGGTGTCATGTGCGTTGGTTATGTGCCCTTGTTGCCGCCATTGGGGGGCTGCCGTTGCCTGCCCGGGTGCGAACGCGCCCGTGACAGGGCATCCATTCATTATGCTTTACCGCGCCCCTACTTGTCTTGGCTTTGTAACTTCCTGGTTCTGGGCCGGTAAGCACCTACGACACGCTACAACCTCCAAAATGTTCGATGCGCGTACTCTTGGACTCCCATAACCAATAGACGCTTGAGAGGCCCGGTTTGTTACCGGGGAATTGGTAACCGTGGCGTTTACACTGGATTATGAATCGATTTGCGAGCTAGAACGGAGTCCCGATGTCCCCAGCGCCGGAGTTGAAGGCGACGCTTACACTGCCCCAGACCGCCTTCCCGATGAAAGCCAATCTGCCCCAGAATGAGCCGCTTCGGCTGGCTCGGTGGGCCTCTATGCGCCTTTATGAGGAGCTGCGCAAGGCCGGGCAGGGGCGGCCGGCTTACCTGCTGCACGATGGGCCTCCCTACGCCAACGGGCCGATTCACCTGGGCCACGCGCTGAATAAGGGGCTGAAGGATTTCGTGGTGAAGTCGAAGACCATGGCCGGATACGATGCACCGTTTGTGCCGGGCTATGACTGCCATGGGCTGCCCATCGAGATCAAGGTGGACGAGAAACTGGGGCACAAGAAGCTGGAGATGCCCGTACCGGCGGTGCTGGACGCCTGCCGGGCCTACGCGCAGAAGTACGTGGACATGCAGACGGAGCAGTTCGAGCGCATTGGCTGCTTCGGGCGCTGGCAAGCGCCGTATAAAACCATGGCGCGCGGATACGAGGCCAAGACGCTGGAGGCGTTTTACGGATTTCTCGAGAAGGGATTTATCTATCGCGGGCTGAAGCCGGTTTACTGGTGCATCCACGACCACACGGCGCTGGCCGAGGCCGAGGTGGAGTACGAGAACCACACCAGCCCGTCGGTGTACGTGCGGTATAAGCTGACCTCCGATGCAGCGGCGATTGCGCCCGCGCTTGCCGGCCGCGAGGTCTACACGATCATCTGGACGACGACTCCGTGGACGCTGCCCGCGTCTCTGGCTGTGGCGTTTCATCCGGATTTCGAGTACGTGGCGATGGCGGCGGCGGACGATGCCGGCGCGCCGGTGTACATTGTTGCCGCCGAGCTGGCCGCGCAGGTGGCCACGGCCTGCAAGCTGGGGCCGACAAAAGAGCTTGCCCGCTTCAAAGGAGCAGCGCTGGATCGCGTGACGTTTCAGCATCCGTTTTTGGAGCGGTCGATTCTGGGCGTGCTGGCGACCTACGTTACGGCCGATACCGGCACGGGAGCGGTGCACACCGCGCCCGCGCACGGCGCTGACGATTTCTATACCGGCCAGAAGTACGGGCTGGACCCGATCTGCCGCGTCGATGCCGGCGGGCACATCCATGTCGATCCCGCGGCATGGCCGCAGGCCGCGCCGCCAGCCTTCGACGGGCTGAATGTGTGGAAGGCGAATCCGGTCATTATTGCCATGCTGGAAGAGCGCGGCGCGCTGCTGGGCGGCGCGCAACTGGAGCACTCCTATCCGCATTGCTGGCGTTGCCATCATCCGGTGATCTTTCGCGCGACGGAGCAGTGGTTTATTTCGCTTGAGACGCCGGTCAATCACCCCAGCGACGAAGACCTGTCGCCGGGGACCCCGACGAAGCGCGGCGATGGATCGGAGACAACTTTCCGGCAGCTTGCGATTGAAGAGATCGACAAGGTGGTGTGGGATCCGGCGTGGGGCAAGGAGCGCATCACTAATATGATTGCCACGCGGCCGGACTGGTGCATCAGCCGGCAGCGCATCTGGGGCGTGCCGATTGCGGTGTACCTATGCGAAGGCTGCGACAAGCCGATCGTTGACGCGGAGCTGAATCGCACGATTGTGGATTTGTTTGAGCGCGAAGGCGTAGAGGCGTGGCATCTGCCGGCGAGCGACGGCCTGTTGGCGGCGGGGACCAAGTGCGGGCACTGCGGCGGGACGGCGTTCCGCAAAGAGAATGACATTCTCGACGTGTGGTTCGACTCGGGCGTGAGTTGGCTGGCGGTTTGCGAGTCGGACCCGGAGTTGAGCGCTGCCTATGATCTCTTCCAAAAGGGCAAGGGCACGGAGTGCCTTTATCTTGAGGGCGGCGACCAGCATCGCGGGTGGTTTCACTCGTCGCTGCTGACTTCGGTGGCGTTGCGCGGGCGGGCGCCGTACTCACATGTGGCTACGGCGGGATGGACGCTCGACGAGCAGGGCCGCGCCATGTCAAAGTCGCTGGGCAACGGCGTCGATCCAGTTGACATCGCAAATAGAATGGGCGGCGAGATTGTGCGGCTGTGGGTTGCATCGGTGGATTTTCGCGAGGACATGGCGGCCAGCGAAAACCTGATGCAGCGCTGCGCGGAGCTTTACAAGAAGCTGCGCAACACGTTCCGGTTTTTGTTGGGAAATCTGCAAGGCTTCAATCCGGCGCGCGACCGCATTGCCGAGGCCGAGTTGCTGCCGCTGGATCGTTACATGCTGGCGCGCACGCGCGAGCTGACCGAGAAGATTATCGGGCCGGATGGTAAATCGGGCTGGTACGGAGCTTTCGAGTTTCATCGCGTGTACCAGGCAGTGAACGAGTTCGCCATCGTGGACCTGAGCGCGTTTTATCTCGACGTGCTGAAGGACCGCATGTATACCTTTGCGCCGACGAGCCTGGCGCGGCGCTCGGCGCAGACCGTGTTGTGGCAGATTACCGAAGCGCTGGTGCGGCTGGTGGCGCCCATCCTTACTTTTACCGCCGACGAGGTGTGGGAGTATTTGCCGCCGGTGGCGGGGCGCGAAGCGAGCGTGCACTTGGCGCGGTTTCCGAAGCCGGAGGAGATCTTCTCGGAGAGCCCCGCTGCGCTCGTCGAGGAATGGCAAGAACTCTTCGCCGTGCGCGATGAAGCGATGCGCGTGCTGGAAGAAGACCGCCAGGCCAAGCGCATCGGCAAAGGCCTGGAGGCGCAGCTCCGGATCGAAGCTGCAGGTCCGCGATTTGCCTTGCTCAAGCGCAACCAGATCGGCCTGAAGGAGTTTCTGAACGTCTCGGTGGTTGAAGTGGTCGAAGGCAAAGAGTCGAAGATCACAGCCTCGCCCGCGCCGGGCACGAAATGCGCGCGCTGCTGGAATTTCATGCCGGACACGGCCGACTACGGCATCTGGACGAACGTGTGCGGGCGCTGCCGGAGCGCTTTGACTGAAATGGGCATCCAACCTCCTAAGCCTGACCCCACGGACAAAAATCCGTCCGCGGGGGCCCCGCATCAGACGGAGGTTGAATAGTGAGCTGGTTCTCCAATTGGCCCCGGCCGCGCCGTCTGCACTATCTGCTGCTCATCACGGCCCTCGTCGGCGCGGCGGACCGGCTGTCGAAGATGTGGGTCACGCGGCACGTTCGCTACGGCGGCGCCATTCCCGTCTTCGACCACGTTCTGCGCATTACGCACTGGACCAATGAGGGCGCGGCATTCTCCATGTTTGCCGACTCGGCCTCGCCCAACGTCGTGCGCTGGGGCCTGGTTGCGTTTACCATTGCCGCCGCGTTGTGCGTCTTGATCGCCATGGTGCGGCTGGGCGACCGCGTTACGCTGGCCACGGTGGCGCTAGCGCTGATTTTGGGCGGGGCTCTGGGCAATGTGCACGACCGCATCTTCTATGGCTCGGTTGTGGACTTTATCGAAGTGCACATCTTCACCTATCACTGGCCCGACTTCAATTTGGCCGATTCTTCGATTGTTGTGGGCGCGTGCCTGCTGTTTCTCGATTCCCTGCTGCCGAGGGGCAGGGAGCAAGGGAGCTAGGGAGCAAGGGAACAAAATCCTCGCCCTGCGCACGCTTGCGGCTGGCCGGTATAATTGGTCGGACCACTTAGCACCCCTCAGGAGCCGGACAGAATGCCGCAAGCAGGAAGCGAATCGCGCAGCTTTTTTCGAACCTTTGGAGATCCCAATCGCGTCTCCCATCAACGCTGGGTCATCTGCTTTCTCCTGTTTCTGGCTACGGTGATAGCGTACGTCGATCGCGGCGTGATCGCCTATCTGAAAAACACTTTGGAAAGCGTGATCCCGGGTCTGAACGACCGATCGTATGGATATGTGACCGCGGCTTTTACGGCGGCTTATGCCATCGGCATGGTGGTTGCGGGCGGATTCACCGACAAGCTGGGAACGCGCAAGGCATTTGCCATCGCCATAGGCATCTGGAGCATAGCGGCCATGCTGCCGGGCGCGGCGTTTTCCGTGCTCACGTTCGGGATCGCGATGTTTCTGCTCGGCCTGGGCGAGGCTGCCAACTTTCCCGCGTGCATCAAAACGGTCGCAGAGTGGTTTCCCAGGCGCGAGCGGGCGCTGGCGACGGGAATCTTCAACTCCGGCGCAAATATTGGCAACATCGTAGTGCCGATTGCGGTGCCGACGCTGGTGATGCTGGTGAGTTGGCGCGGCGCTTTTGTGGTGACGGGAGCTCTGGGCGTCGTTTGGTTGGTCTTTTGGCTGATCTACTATCGACGGCCCGAGCAACACCGCAGCGTTTCAAAGGCGGAACTGGACCTGATCCTGAGCGACCCCGCGGAAACCGTGGAGAAGGTTCCCTGGCGCCGCGTTCTGCCGTGCAAAGAGACCTGGGCTTTCGCGATCGGCAAGTTTCTCACAGACCCCATCTGGTGGTTCTACTTGTTCTGGATTCCCGGCTACCTGCAAACGACTTTCCACCTGAGCCTCCAGCAAAGCCGCGTGCCGGTGGTGATGGCTTACAGCATTTCCATCATCGGCAGCATTGGCGGCGGGTACCTTTCCTCCGTGATGATCAAGCGCGGAATCAGCGCCAACGTGGCCCGCAAGACCACGTTGCTGGTCTGCGTGGCGTTGATTGCGCCGATCTTTGCGACGCCATTCGTCTACCATCTGTGGCTGGTGGTGGCACTGCTTGGCCTGGCAACGGCGGGACACCAGGGGTGGTCGGCAAACCTCTTCACGCTGCCGTCCGATATGTTTCCCAAGTCCGCAGTAGCCAGCGTCATCGGCATCGGCGGCATGGCGGGCGCGCTGGGCGGCGTTCTGTTCCAGTTGGGAACGGGTTACATCGTCTATCTCACACACAGCTATGTGGCGTTGTTCATCGTCGCGTGCCTGGCTTACCCCGCGGCGTTCCTGATTATTCACGGCATTTCGCCCAAGCTGGCGCCGGCACGGCTTGATTAGCGGGCTGCATCAATATTTATAACAAGACGCCCTGCGAGCAATGCCAGGCGATCGCATTCCGGGAGGAACATCGGAGGCGGGTTGGTGGCTCTGCTTCGCATCGTCTTCACGAGGGACCCAATGACAATTCGCCGGAAATTTTGCTCGCATGGCGCTCACTCTTGCGCCTCTGTGGCAATCCTCTTTCTTCTTCTCAGCTTTTCTCGCGCCGCGCAGGGGCAGCGACTATCTGACAACGTCATTCCCTCGCATTATGCATTGTGGTTCGCGCCCGATCTGAAGGCTGCCACCTTCTCCGGCTCTGAAGTGATCGAGGTCAACATCAAGGAGCCCACCAACGCCATTACGTTGAATGCGATCGAGCTCAAGCTCCAGGACGTGAGAATCATTGATCGGCATGACATGCAGAAAGGAACGGTAAGTTTCGATCCCGAAAAGCAGCAGGCCACGCTCACGTTCCCGAATACCATCCCTGCGGGCGACGCGACGCTTCGCATCCAATTCACGGGAATCCTTAACAACGAACTGCGCGGCTTCTATCTTTCAAAGACGGCACGCCGCAACTACGCCGTCACGCAGTTCGAGTCCACCGATGCGCGCCGCGCCTTTCCCTGCTTCGACGAGCCCGCGCTGAAGGCGAAATTCGACATCTCGCTCACGATCGACAATGGCGACACGGCGATCTCGAACACTCCGATTGTGCGCGATGTGGATGCTAGCGACTGGGCTCCCCAGGGCAAAGAGCACAAGGTGACCTTTGAGACCACGCCCAAAATGTCTACCTACCTCGTCGCCTTCGTGGTGGGCGACTTCCAATGCGCGCGCGGCGAGCAGGATGGCGTGGCCCTGCGCGTATGCGCTACGCCCGACAAGGTTGCGCTCACGCCTTTCGCTCTGGATGTTGCAAAGTTCGCCCTGCACTATTACGACAATTACTTCGGCATTCACTACCCGCTCAAGAAACTCGACCTCATCGGCATTCCGGATTTCGAGGCCGGCGCCATGGAGAACTTCGGCGCCATCACCTTCCGCGAGACCGACCTTCTTCTCGATCCGAAGGCCACCTCGCTGCGCGCTGAAAAGAATGCCGCGCTCGCGATT
>Ga0302319_10009699_pt1 | contig 18464 bp, 2 predicted proteins | sample Bog_T0_2_FD_203319 | JGI IMG/M metagenome (GOLD analysis project Ga0302319, IMG submission 203319) | Peat permafrost microbial communities from Stordalen Mire near Abisko, Sweden - Bog_T0_2 | ecosystem: Environmental > Terrestrial > Soil > Wetlands > Peat | place: Sweden: Abisko, Stordalen Mire...
GACCGAAACCAACGGCAACGGCACGCTGCGCAATGAGACCATCGTGACGCTGAGCGCCAACGGGCTGTCGAAGACCACCGAGAGCGATCTCGACGGCAATGGCACGATCGACCTGACCACCACCGATGTCACGGTGGTCAACGCCGACGGCAGCCGCACCGAGACGGTGACCGATAACAACGCCAACGGGTCGCTGCGCGATGAGACCATCACCCATTGGAGCGCCGACCAGCTGACGCGCACCATCGAGACCGACTCGACCGGCAACGGCAATTTCGACCAGGTCGAGACCATCGCGCCCAATGCCGCCGGCGCCACCGTCGACACCGTCACCGACACCAACGCCGACGGCTCGCTGCGGCAGCAGACAGTGACCACGACCAGCGCCAATGGCCTGTCGATCACCACCCAGATCGACAGCACGGGCAACGGCAGCTTCAACCAGACCCACAGCGACGTCACGGTCCATAATGCCGACGGCAGCTCGACCGAGACCGTCACCGACCTCAGCGGCAATGGCACGCTGGAGGACCAGTTGGTGACGACGACCAGCGCCAATGGCCTGTCGATCACCACCCAGAACGACTCGACCGGCAATGGCACCTTCAACACCACACAAACCGACGTCACTGCCGTCAACGCCGCCGGTGTCCGCACCGAGACGGTGACCGACAGCAGCGCCAACGGCACGCTGCTCGACCAGACCGTCACCACCACCAGCGCCAACCGCCTCACCACCTCGGTTGCGATCGACGGCAATGGCGACGGCGCGGTGACCCGGACCGAGACCTCGGTGACGCAGACCAATGGTACCGTCGTCGCGACCCGGTCGGACCTCAATGCCAATGGCTCGCTGAAGGACCAGACCGTGACCACGACCAGCGCCGATGCGCTGTCGATCACGACGCAGACCGATTCGACTGGCAATGGCACGTTTGACCAGACCGCGACCGACATCATCGTACTCAATGCCGATGGCAGCCAGACTCAAACCGCCACCGATGTCAGCGCCGGCGGATCGCTGGAGAGTCAGACCGTCACCACCAGCAGCGCCAACGGCCTGTCGACGACGACCATGATCGACCATACCGGCAATGGCACCTTTGACGAGACTGTGACTGACGTCACCGTGGTCAATGCCAATGGCAGCACCACCGAGACGGTGTCCGATTTCAGCGCCAACGGCACGCTCTATGCGCGCTCCGTGACCACCACCAGCGCCAATGGCCTGTCGATCACCATGCTGATCGACGATACCGGCGCCGGCATTTACGATCGGCAGACGTCCGATGTCACCGTCCTGAATGCCGACGGCAGCCGCACCGAAACCGTGATCGCCAGTAGCGCCAATGGCGCCGTGGTCGGCGAGACCGTGACGACGACCAGCGCCAACGGCCGCAACGTCACGAGCACGGTCGAAAACAATGGCAATGGCATCGTCAGCCGGACCGAAACAGCGACGGTCATTGCCAATGGCAGCGCGGTCGACACCACCACTGATTACAACCCGAACGGTTCGATGACGGACCAGGTGGTGGTGACCACCACCGCCAATGGCCTGTCGGTGACGACGCAGACCGATTCCACCGGCAACGGCACCTTCGACAACACCCGCACCGACGTCACCGTCCTCAATGCCAACGGCAGCACCACCGAGACGGTGACCGACACTTCGGCCAATGGCGCGCTGAAGGACCAGATGGTCGTGACGACCAGCGCCAACGGCCTGTCGATCGAGACGGAGACCGACTCGACCGGCAATGGCAGCTTCGACAATACCCGCACCGACGTCACCGTCCTCAATGCCAATGGCAGCACCACCGAGACGGTGACCGACAGCTCGGCCAACGGCACCGAGAAGGACCAGACCGTTACCACGATCAGCGCCGACAAGCTGACCACGACGGTTGCGATCGAGGGCAATGGCGACGGCGACGTGACCCGCAACGAAACCTGGGTCACCGGCGCCACCGGCGCCGAGGTCTATACCGTCACCGATTACAATCCGAACGGCACGCTGAAGGACCAGACCGTCACAACCAGCAGCGCCAATGGCCTGTCGATCACGACGCAGATCGACGCGGCCGGCAATGGCAGTTTCAACCAGACCCGCACCGACGTCACCGTCATCAATGCCGACGGCAGCCGGACCGAGACGGTCACGGATTTCAGCGCCAATGGCACGCTGGAGAACCAGACCGTCACCACGACCAGCGCCAATGGCCTGTCGGTCATGACGCGGAGCAATCCCAGCGGCGCCGGGTTCACCCAAAAACAGACCTCCGTCACGGTGATCAATGCGGATTATAGCCGCACCGAAACGGTGTCCCACTATAGCGCCGGCGGAGCGCTGGAGTCGCAGACCGTTACCCTCACCAGCGCCGACGGGCTGTCGGTCACCACCGAGATGGACACTACCGGCAACGGCACCTTCAACCGGACGCGGACCGACGTCACGGCCATCAATGCAGATGGCAGCCACACCGAGACGGTGGCCGACACCAGCGCCAGCGGCAACCTGATCGACCGCACCGTGACGACCACCAGCGCCAACGGTCTGAATGTCTCGATCACCCGCGACGTCAATGGCGACGGGGTGATCGACCAGAGCGTGGCGCAGACGCAGGCCAGCAATGGCAGCACCGTCGTCACGGCGACCGACTATAATTCCAGCGGCACCATGAAGGACGAGGAGGTTACCACCACCTCCGCCGACGGCCTGTCGGTCACCACCCAGCGCAGCACCAATGGCAGCGGCAGCATCAACGAGACCCGGACCGACGTCACCGTCATCAATGCCGACGAGAGCCGCACCGAGACCATCACCGACCTTAATGGCGCCGGGACCGCCACCGACGAGACCGTCATCACAACCAGCGCCAATGGCTTGACCCAGACGACGCAATGGGATGACAGCGGCGTCAACAGTTTCAGCCTGATCCAGACCGACACGGTCGTGCTCAACGCCGACGGCTCGACCGTCGACACCATGACCGAGGCCAATGCGTCGGGCACGATGATGGCGCAGACGGTCACCACGACCAGCGCCGACAAGATGAAGGTGACGTTGCAGCGCACGATCAATGGCGCCACAGGCACCGTGCTGACCCAGGAAAATCCAGATGGCAGCCTGATCCAGACCAGCTCGGATTTCAACGCCAATGGCTCGCTGAAGGACCAGACCGTCATCACCACCAGCGCCAATGGGCTGGTGGTGATGACCCAGCGCAATACGTCAGGCAATGGCGCCTTCAATGAGACCCGCACCGATGTCACGGTGCTCAACGCCGATGGCAGCTCGACCGAGACCGTGACCGATTTCAACGGCAGCGGCGCGGCGACCGATCAGTCGATCACCAGGATCAGCGCCAGCGGCCTCAGCAAGACGGTGCAATATGATCTCACCGGCGCCGGCGCCACCGGCGCGACCGAGACCGACGTCACCGTGCTCAATTCGGACGGCAGCTCGACCGAGACCGTCAGCTATCTCAACGCCGGCGGCACAGTGGTGACGCAATACGTCGAGACCATGAGCGCCGACGGGCTGTCGCAGAGCAAGCAGTGGCTGACCGCCGACGCCGGCAAGCAGTCGTCGACCGACGTCACGGTGCTCAACGCCAATGGCGGCAGCACCGAGACGCAGACGGATTATAATTCCAGCGGCGCCATGATGTCGCAGCGGGTCATCACCGCCAGCGCCAACGGCCTGTCCGAGACGATCCAGCAGGACACCACTGGCAACGGCACCTTCAATCTCAGCCAGAGTATCGTCAAGAGCCTCAACGTCGACGGCAGCCAATCGCAGACCGTGTCGGACTATAGCGCCGCGGGAGCGCTGCTCGACCAGGCGATCACCACCACCAGCGCCGACGGTTTCGGGGTCACCGTGCAGCGCGACGCCGCCGGCAATGGCGTGATGAACCAGATCGAGACCACGGTGACGGCGGTCGACGGCAGCAAGGTCTCGACCCTCACCGACTACAATGCCGCAGGCGCCGCCACCGACCGGGTTGTGACCACCACGAGCAGCGACGGGCTGACCACCACGACGCAATGGGACTTCACCGACAGCGGCAGCTTCAACCTCACCGAAACCGACACCACGGTGATCGACCTCGACGGCAGCAAGACCGAAACCATCGTCGAGACCAACAGCGACGGCTCGCTGCATCAGCGCGCCGTGGTCACGACCAGCGCCGACCACCGCACCGTGACACTGCAGGAAGACACCACCGGCGCCGGCTTCTTCAATTACGTTGAGACCACCCAGGCCAATATCGACGGCAGTTCCACCACAACAGCGCAGTACCTGAACTCCGCCGGCGCTGAACTCAGCGAAGTGGTGACGTCGGTGAGCGCCGATGGGCGGTCCAAGACGGCCAAGACCTATACCAGTGCCGGTGTGCTGACCAACCAGCAGACGACGCAGACCAATATCGACGGCAGCGTGGTGACCACGGCCAATGACGTCGTCAGCGGCGTGATCCAGGACCGCATCGTCACCACGCTGAGCGCCGACGGCCTGACCAAGACGATCGACACCGACACCACCAATGCCGGCTATTTCAACAAGATCGAGACCGATGTCAGCCGGATCGACGGCTCGATCGTGCAGACCGTCGAGACGCTGAACCAGAGCGGCACGGTACTGACGACCTCGACGACGATCGAGGACGCCAATCAGGGCGGCATCCTGGTCTCCTCCGGCGGTACACTCAGCGGAATGTCGGTCGCGGCCGGCAGCGGCGTCTCGGTCGAGTCCGGCGGGCTCGCCAGCAACACGGTGGTGGGCGGCGGCGGCATCGAGGTGGTGCATTCAGGCGGCACGGAAACCGGCGCGACCATCGCCGGCGGCACGCAGTACGATTATGGCGCGGCTAACAGCGTCAAGGTCAACGCCGGCGGCCGGCAATATGTCGAGTCCGGCGGCAGTGCCAGCGGCACCGTGGTCACCAGCGGCGGCACGCTCGGCCTGTTCGGCGGCGCCACCGCCACCGGCTACACGGTGAGCAGCGGCGGCACGCTGGAAATCGCATCGGGCTACAGCATCAGCGGCCTGGTGGTGAGTGCCGGCGTCACGCTGGTGCTCGGCGCGGGCGGCGTGGCGAGCAACACCAATGTGACCAGCGGCGGCACCCTGGAATTGTTGAGCGGCGGGACCGAGAATGGCGGCTCGATCGTCGCCGGCGCCACGGTCGTGGTCGGCTCCGGCTATGTCCTGAATGGCTTCAACGCGGGTTCTGATTTTCTGGTGGTGGCGTCCGGCGGCATGACCAGTGCGGCGGTCATCAGCAGCGGCGCTTCCGAGACCGTGTCCGCCGGCGGTATCGCCAGAAATACCACGGTGAGCAGCGGCGGCCACCTCGTGGTCCTGGGTACGGTCAGCGGCGTGATGGGGGCGAGCGGCGCCAGCGTGGTGGTGTCGAGCGGCGGCGTGCTCGAAGTGCTGTCGGGACAGACGGTGTCGGGGACCGGCATCACGGTATCGTCGGGCGGCGTGCTTGAATTCGTTTCCGGCGCGGCTTCGGGCAGCCCCACCGTCACCAGCGGCGGCACCGTCGAGCTTGCCTCGGGCTATGTCTTCACGAGCTATGGCATCGGCAATGGCGTGACACTAGAAGTGGCGTCCGGCGGCACCGCGAGCAGCACGGTCGTGTCGAGCGGCGGCACGCTGGAGCTGTTCAGCGGCGGCGCCATGTCCGGCACCAGGTTCAACTCTGGCGGCATTCTGGAAATCGCCGCCAATGACACGCTGCAGGGCTACACGGTCAGCAGTGGGGTTGTGCTCGACGTGCTTGGTACGACCAGCGGCGCGGTGGTCTCGGGCGGCGGCACCGAATTTGTTTCATCCGGCGGTACGGCGGTCAGCGCTTCGGTCAGCAGCGGCGGCAAGCTGTCGGTCCTCGGCATCGTTGACGGCGCGACCGTGGTCAGCGGCGGCAGCGCCGTGGTCTCCAGCGGCGGCGTGCTCGAAGTGCTGGCCGGCCAGTCGGTTCAGGGCGTCACGGTGGCGAGCAGCGGGCTGTTGCAGCTGTTTGGCAGCGCATCCGCTGGCGGCACCGTGGTGTCGAGCGGCGGCATCATCGAAACCATCGCAGGCAACACGCTGAGCGGTTTTACCGTCGGTGCCGGCGCCACGCTGGAAGTGGCGTCGGGCGGCGCGGCCAAGGCCGCGATCGTGCTGAGCGGCGGCAGCGAGATCGTCTCCTCCGGCGGTGCGACCAGCGGCACGACGGTGTCGAGCGGCGGAACGCTGCAGATCCAGGGCGCCGGCGTCGACAGCGGCAGCGTGATCCTGAACGGCGGCAGCGAGATCGTATCGGCCGGCGCCACCGCCAGCAACGGGACCGTCAGCAGCGGCGGCACCGAGACACTGTCCGCCGGGGCCATCGCCAGCAACACCAGTGTCGGCAGCGGCGGCCATCTCGTCGTACTGGGTACGGTGAGCGGCATCGTGGGAGCAAGCGGCGCCAGCGTGGTGGTGTCGAGCGGCGGCGTGCTCGAAGTGCTGTCGGGCCAGACCGTGCTGGGGTCGGGCATCACGGTGTCGTCGGGCGGCCTGCTGGAGTTCGTTGCCGGCGCCGCCTCGGGGAGCCCGACCGTCGCCAGCGGCGGCACGGTCGAGCTTGCCTCCGGCTATGTCTTCACGAGCTACGGCATCGGCAACGGCGTGACCCTCGAAGCGGCGTCGGGCGGCACCGCCAGCAGCACGGTCGTGTCGAGCGGCGGCACCTTGATCGTGTCTTCCGGCGGCACCATCGCCAATACGTTGCTCGCGAGCGGCGGCATACTCGAATTGCTCGGCGGCGCGGCGGCTACCGGCACGACGGTCTCGAGCGGTGGCATTGTCGAAATCGGCGCCGGCTATACGCTGAACGGCTATGCGATCAGCGCCGGCATCACCCTCGATGTCGCCGGCGGCATGGTCAGCGGCGCCACAATTCTCAGTGGCGGCGTCGAGATCGACCTCGCCGGCGGCACCACCGCCAACACCACGGTGTCGAGCGGCGGCAGCCTGATCGCCGATGGAACGGTGCTGGGCGCCACGGTGCTGCGCGGCGGCACCGCGGTGATCTCCAGCGGCGGTGCGCTCGACGTGCTGTCGGGCCAGTCCGTCAGCGGCGTATCGGTCCTGAGCAACGGTACCCTGACGATCTCATCCGGCGGCAGCGAGAGCGGCACCATTGTGTCGAGCGGCGGTTTTGAAACCGTGCTGGCTGGCGGCGTGGCGAACAGCACCTCGATCGGCAGCGCCGCACAGTTCACCATCGACGGCGTGGTCAGCGGCGCCAGCATCGCCAGCGGCGGCACGGCGACCGTGTCGGCCGGCGGCTTGCTCGAAATCCTGTCGGGCCAGACCGCGCAAGGCGTTGTGGTCGGCAGCGGCGGCACGCTGGAAGTGTTCGGGGGCGCCAGTGCGCCGGGTGCCACCATCGGTTCGGGCGGCACGCTGGAGATCGGTTCCGGCTACAAACTGAATGGGGATGTCGTCAGCAGCGGCGCGGCGCTGGAAGTGGCATCCGGCGGCACGGTCAGCAGCACGGTGGTTGCCGCGGGCGGCATGATCGAACTGATCGGCGGCGCGGTCGCCTCGGCGACCAGCTTGAGCAGCGGCGCCACCATGGAGATCGCCGCGGGCTATGTGCAGAGCGGCGCCGTGCTCAACAACGGGGTCACGCTGCAGGTCGGGTCCGGCGGCATCGTGAATGCCGCCATCATCTCCAGCGGCGGCATCGCGATTGTCAGTTCGGGCGGCACGGTCAGCAATACGGTGGTGTCCAGCGGCGGAACGCTGGAACTGCTCGGCGGCGCCGGCGCCACCGGCACCACTTTGTCGAGCGGCGGCATGCTGGAGATCGGGTCCGGCAATACGATCAATGGCGATGTCGTCAGCAGTGGCACCAGTCTTGAGGTGGCCAGCGGCGGCACGGCCAGCGCGGTGACGGTGCAGAGCGGCGGCACCGCGACCGATCTGGCCAGCGGTACGATCGATAACGCCATCATTTCCAGCGGCGGCAGATTGATTGCCGGCGGCCTGGTGAGCGGCGCCTCGGTGTCGGGCGGCGGCATCGTCAGCATCGCCGGCGGCGGAACGGTCGAAGTGCTCTCCGGACAGACCGTGCAGGGTGTCTCCGTGGTCAGCCAGGGCACCCTGACCGTGATGTCCGGCGGCACCGAACTCGGCACCACGGTGTCGAGCGGCGGCTTCGAAGTGGTGCTGGCCGGCGGCACGGCCAGCAATACCTCGGTCGGCAGCGGCGGTGAACTCCTGATCAACGGAATCGTCAGCGGGGCGATCATTGCCAGCGGCGGCACGGCGGTGGTTTCCAGCGGCGGCACGCTGGAACTGATGTCGGGCCAGACCGCGCAGGGCGTGGTGGTCAGCAGCGGCGGCGTCCTCGAGTTGTTTGGCGGCGCCATCGGCTCCGGCATGACGATGCGGTTCGGCAGCATCCTGGAAGTCGGCTCCGGCTACATGCTGAGCTCGGGCGCGGTCGGCAGCGGCGTCACCGTCGAGGTGGCCTCGGGTGGAACGGCCAGCGGCACGGTCGTTTCCAGTGGCGGCGTGATTGAAACGGCCGGCGGCGCGAACGTCTCCGGAACAACGCTGAGCAGCGGCGCGATGCTCGAAATCACCTCGGGCTATGTCCTGAGCGGCGTCGTGGTGAGCGGCGGCGCCACGCTGCAGGTAGCGGCCGGCGGTACCGCCATTGGTCCCACGGTCCTGAGCGGCGGCACCGAAATCATTGCCTCCGGCGGCACGGTCAGCGGCACGGTGGTATCGAGCGGCGGCATGCTCGAACTGGAGGGCGGCGCGACCGCCACCGGGCTCACGGTGATGAGCGGCGGCGTTCTGGAAATCAACCCCGGCTATACGCTGAGCGGCTACAGCGTCTCCAGCGGCAGCATGCTCGAAGCGGCCGGCGGCGCGGTCAGCGGCACCACCGTACTCAGTGGCGGCACGGTGATCCAGATGGCCGGCGGCGCAGCGGTCGGCACCACGGTTGCGAGCGGCGGCACGTTCGTCGTTGAAGGCGCCGTCATCGGTGTGGCGACGTCGAGCGGTGCCAGCGTCGTCATCTCCAGCGGCGGCTCGATGCAGGTGATGTCAGGCGAAGTCGTCCAGGGCATGTCGGTGATGAACGACGGCACTGTGACAGTACTGTCCGGCGGCACCGAGATCGGCACCGTGCTGTCGAGCGGCGGCATGGAGATGGTGATGGCCGGCGGCACCGCCAGCCACACCCAGGTCAGCAGCGGCGGTACGCTGACCGTCGAGGGCATGGTGAGTGGCGCCAGCGTCGCCAGCGGCGGCATGGCCGTCATCTCCAGTGGCGGCACGCTCGAGGTGATGTCGGGCCAGACCGTCAATGGTGTCTCTGTCGGCAGTGGCGGAACACTCGAAGTGTTCAGCGGTGCGGCGGTCGCCGGCATGAGCATCAGCAGCGGCGGCATGCTGGAAGTAGGCTCCGGCGCCGCGATCAACGGCTATAGCGTCGGCAGCGGCACGACGTTGCAGGTGGCCTCCGGAGCCTCCGTCAGCGGCACGACGGTGGCCAGCGGTGGTGTGCTGGAGCTGATGGGCGGCGCGGTGGCGTCCGCTACCACGATGAGCAGCGGCGCGACGCTGCTGATCATGTCCGGCGCCGCGCTGGGTGGGTATGCGGTCGGCAGCGGCGTCACCCTGGCGGTCGGGGCCGGCGCTGTGGCCTCCGGCGCGACCGTGCAGGCCGGCGGCACCGCGGTCGTTTCGGCCGGCGGCACCGCCAACGCCACCATTGTGTCCAGCGGCGGCACGTTGGAACTGATGAGCGGCGGCAGCGCCAGCGGCACCACGACCAATGCCGGCGGCACCATCGAAGTCGGCTCGGGCTATAAGCTGAGCGGTTATGTCGTCAGCGCCGGGACCGGCCTCGCGGTTGCGTCCGGCGGCATGATGAGCGGCGGCTCCGTGGCCAGCGGCGGCACGGCGACGGTGATGGCCGGCGGTATCGCCAGTGCGACCTCGGTTGGCAGCGGCGGTGCCGTAACGGTCATGTCCGGCGGCACTGCGGTGGCAACGATGATCGCCAGCGGCGGCACGGCAACCGTTACTTCCGGCGCTGCGATGCAGGGCGCCATCGTCAGCGGCGGCACGCTGGAGATCGCCAGCGGCGGGGCGGCCAACAGCGGCACCATCGCTCTCATCAGCGGCGGCAAGCTCAAGCTCGACGCCTCGGTCGGTTTCGGCGGCACGATTTCCGGCTTTGCCGCGGGCGACCAGCTTGACCTCAGCGATATCGCCTTCGGGTCGGGGACGACGCTCAGCTTTGCCGAAGCGGCCGGCAATCTCAGCGGTACCTTGAACGTCAGCGATGGCACCCACAGCGCGCATCTTCAGCTGCTCGGACAATACGCCTCGCTGCAATTCACCTCGGCGTCGGATGGCCATGGCGGAACCCTGATCGGCGAAATCTCAAGCGGCGGGCTAACCAGCTCCGGCGGCGTTGTAGAGGTGCTCTCCGGCTACCGGATCAGCGGCTATGTGGTCGGCAGCGGCACGACATTCGAGGTCGCTTCCGGCGCGGCGGTCGTCAGCGCCAGCGTGCAAGGCGGCGGCAGCCTGCTCGCGCTGTCCGGCGGGGTCGCCAGCAACACCACCGTCAGCAGCGGCGCGGCGATGCAGGTGGCAGCCGGAGGCATCGCCAGCAGCACCGTGGTTTCAAGTGGCGGCGCCGAGACGGTGTTTGGAACGGACAGCAATGCCGATGTTCTCGCTGGCGGCCAGCTGGTTGTGTCATCCGGGGGCACCGTCAGCGGGCTGACCTTCGCCGGCAGCGGCGTGGTGGTCGGCAATGGCGGGATGCTCGACATCACATCCGGTGAGTCCCTGACCAGCGTGCTCACACCGACCGTACTCAGCGGTGGAACGCTACAGATTCTCTCCGGTGGACGCGCCAGCGGCCAGGGCCTCGTGAATGGCGAGACCTTGATCGTAGCGGTCGGCGCGGTCGCCAGTGGCACGACCATCATCATGGGCGCGACCGAGATCGTCTCGGGCCAGGACAGCAATGTGATCGTCGCCAACGGCGCCGAGCTCGTGATCTCGTCCGGCGCTGTCGTGAGCGGCGCGAATGTCGCCAGCGGCGGAATTGCGATCGTCGGCGGCACGCTGGATGTGCTGTCGGGCCAGACCGTTGTCGGCGCGATGGTGGCTCCCGGCGGCACCCTGGCGGTTTCTGCCGGCGGCAATGCCAGCGGTGTCAGCGTCGACAGTGGCGCCGCGCTCGAGCTGCTCGGCGGCGCCGCGGTCGCAACCCTGTTCAGCCCCGGCGGCGTGCTGCTCTATGGCTCGGGAGAGAATGCCAGCGCCTACACCGCCTCCGGCGGCATGACCGTGGAGGTGGCGGCCGGCGCGACCGCATCAGTCCAGAGCGTGCTGAGCGGTGCGCAATTGAGCGTGTTTGCCGGCGGCAATGCGAGCGGGACCACCGTCTCCAATGGCGGCCTCGAAACCGTCTATGGATTCGAACACCAGACATCGATCCTGAGCGGCGGCACGCTCATGATCTCCTCCGGCGGGATGGTCAATCTCGCGACCATCGCCAGCGGCGGAGTGGCAGTGGTCTCCAGCGGCGGCACGCTTGAAGTGCTGTCCGGGCAGAGCGGACAGACCGTGACGGTGCTGAGCGGTGGCCTGGTCGATCTGCTCGGCGGCAACAATGGCGGGATCGCGACCAGCCTGGGCGCCCTCGTCGAGGTCGGCTCCGGGGCCTCGGCCAGCAATCTGGCGATTGGCGGAACCGGCGAACTCACCGTGTCCGCGGGAGGCACGACCAGCGGCACGATGGTCTCCAGCGGCGGGCTTGAGGTCGTCTTCGGGCTCGAACTCAACGCGTCAGTACTGAGCCGCGGCGAACTCGTGGTATCCTCCGGCGGCACCGTCAGCGGCCTCTCGATGACCTCAGGCGCGGTCGTCGACGTGGCCAGCGGCGGCGCGCTCGTGGTGTTCTCGGGTCAAAGCGTGCAGGGCGTCGTGGTCGGCAGCGGCGGCACGCTGGAGCTGTTGGGCGGAGCGGCGGCGTCTGCCACCTCGGTGAATGTCGGCGGGGCGCTGGAAATCGGCTCGGGCTATACCCTGAACGGCTATGTCGTGAGCAGCGGTACGACGCTGGAAGTGGCGTCCGGCGGCACCATCAGCAACACGGTCGTCGCCGGCGGCGGCCTGCTGGAGCTGCTCGGCGGGGCCATCGCCGTTGGGACGACTCTCAGCAGCGGTGCCACGCTGGAGATCGCTTCCGGATCGACGGTGAGCGGCACCCTCGTCAGCGGCGGCGGCACGCTCAATGTCGGTGCCGGGGCGACCGCTCTCAATCTGACCGTCACTAGCGGCGGCGATCTGCTCGTCGCCGGCACGGTGAGTGGCTTGACGATCGCCAATGGCGGGTCGACGACGGTTTCCAGTGGCGGCATTCTGGAAGTCCTGTCCGGTAACACCGCCCAGAACCTGACCGTCCTGAGTGGCGGCACGGTCGAATTGCTCGGCGGCAGCACCACGGGTGTGGTGGTCAACAGCGGCGGTACGCTCGACCTGCTCGGCGGTTCCGGCGCCGGATTGGCGGCCGGAATCGGGGCCATCATCGAGGTCGGCTCGGGTCAGATTGCCACGTCGTTTGCGATCAAAGCCGGCGGTCAGATCATCGTGTCGTCCGGCGGCACCACCAGCGGCACGGTGATTTCGAGCGGCGGTCTGGAAGTCGTCGATGGTGTCGACCAGAGCGCAACTGTCATGACCGGCGGCGAGATCGTGATTTCGTCTGGTGGCAGTGCCAGCGGGGACCTCCTGTCCAGCGGCGCGGTGATGCTGCTGGCCGGCGGCAGCGCCAACGGAATCAGCTTCAACTCCGGCGGCATTCAGGAATATGCTTCCGGCTGGACCTATGGCGCGCGCAGCCTTCCCGGCGGCCTGGTCGTGGAGGTGGCGTCAGGCGGCGGCGCGATTGGGCAGACCTTGCTGAGCGGCGCCGAGCTCGCGGTGGTGGCGGGGGGCACGGCCAGCGGGACATATGTCTCCAGCGGCGGTCTTGAGCAAGTCACTGGCGTCGAGCTTAGCACCACAGTTGCCAGTGGCGGCACGCTGGTGGTGTCGTCCGGCGGTACCGTCAGCAGCGCATGGCTCTCCGCGGGCGCTTCGGTGACCATCTCCAGCGGCGGCCTGCTCGACGTCGTCTCCGGCCAGACCGATTCTGGCGTGGTGGTCGGCAATGGCGGCACGCTGGAGATCCAGGCCGGCGGAACCGGGGCGGCTTTGGTGTTGTCGAGCGGCGGCACCTTGCTGGCCGATGGCGGCGGCTGGACCGGCTTCACCTACTTCTCCGGCGCCATGGTCGAATATGGGTCCGGTTGGACCTACAACCCCTTCAGCGTCGTCAGCGGCTTGATCGTCGAGGTGTTGTCGGGGGCGGGTGCCAACGGGCAGACAGTGCAAAGCGGCGGCCAGTTGATCGTCTCCAGCGGCGGCAAGGCGAGCGGGACCGTGGTCTCATACGGCGGTCTGGAAACCGTGTCAGGAACCGATCTCGCCTCGACGGTGCAAAGTGGCGGCAATCTCGTGGTCGCCTCCGGCGGCCTGGTCAGCGGCACCACGATCGCCAATGGCGGCGCGGTGACGGTGTCCTCCGGCGGCACGCTTGAGGTGTTGTCCGGCAACGTCGCCCAGGACGTCACCGTGATGAGCGGCGGTACGCTTGAAGTGCTCGGCGGCTCGACCAGCGGGATCGTGGAAAACAGCGGCGGCACGCTGGACCTGATGGGCGGCAGCGTGGCCGCGATGACGCTCGCGACCGGTGTGACCGTTAACGTCGGTTCTGGTCAAACCGCCACCTGCCTGGAGATCAGCGGCGGCAGCGTCATGACGGTATCTTCGGGCGCCACGGCGAGCGCGACGGTGGTCTATAGCGGCGGTGTCGAAACCGTCTATGGTATTGAGGTCAACGCCACGGTGGAGACTGGCGGCGAACTCGTGGTCGCTTCCAACGGCAGCGCCAGCGGCGCGTTCCTGGCCAGCGGCGCGGTGATGCTGCTCGATGGCGGCGACGAGAGCGGCACCACCTACAACGCGGGTGCCATCGAGGAGATCGGCTCGGGCTGGATCTATGACGCCTACACGATCGAGAGCGGCCTCACCGAGGCGACGGCCTCGGGCGGCGGTGTCGACAGTCAGACGGTGATGAGCGGCGGCCAATTGGCGGTGTATGCGGGCGGCTATGCCAGCGCGACCATTGTGTCGAGCGGCGGCCTGGAATCCGTCGCCGGAGTCGAAGCCAGCACCATGGTGATGGGCGGCGGCGAGCTGATGGTATCGTCCGGCGGCATGGTCAGTGCCGCGGTGATCTCCGCGGGCGGCCAGGCCATCGTGCAAAGCGGCGGTGTGCTCGAAGTGACGTCGGGCCAGGACGCCAGCAGTGTGGTGGTGTCGAACGGCGGGACGCTGGAGGTTCTTGCCGGCGCCTCGGCAAGTGCGGCGATTCTGAGTGGCGGCACCTTGCTGCTCGCCGGCGGTGGCGGCATCAGTGTCACCGTCGGCTCGGGCGGCATCGAGGAATATGGCTCCGGCTGGACCTACAACGCCTACAACATCTTCAACGGGCTGATTGTCGAGGTCGCCGGGGGCGCCGGGGCCAATTCGCAGACCATCCTCGATGGCGGCATGCTGGAAGTGTTCTCGGGAGGGATCGCGAGCAGCACCACGATCAGCAGTGGCGGCATGCTGGAAGTATTCTCCGGTGGCAGCGCGAATGGCATCGTCGTCAGCAGCGGCGGCGCCCTGGAGCTGTTCGGCAGCGCGACCGGCATCAGCAACGCCTTCGGATCCCTGATCGATATCGGGACCGGCGACACCATCACGGGCCTGACCATCGGGGGCGGAGGCCAGCTCGATGTGTCGTTCGGCGCCACCGCGAGCGGCATGGTGGTCTCCAGCGGTGGCCAGGACATCGTTGCCGGGCAGGACAGCAATGCGACGATCCTGAGCGGCGGCCAGATCGTCATCGCCTCCGGCGGCACTGCAAGCAACACGATCGTCGCAAGCGGCGGCGTTGCGATCGTATCCGCCGGCGGCACTCAAGTGGCGGCAACCATCAGCAGCGGCGGCTATCAGCTCGTCAATTCAGGCGGGATCATCAGCGGCGCGGTCATCAGCGGCGGCACGCTGGAAATCGCAAGCGGCGGCTCCGCCAATAGCGGCACGCTGACCTTCGCAAGCAGTGGCGAGCTGACGCTTGATTCATCGGTCGGCTTCGGCGGTACGATTGCTGGATTTGGCAAGCCTGATCAGCTTGACCTCCGCGATATCGCGTTCGGCGCCAACACCACCTTGGGCTTCTCGGAAGCCGGCAATAATCTGAGTGGGACGCTGACGGTCAGCGACGGAATCCATGTCGCGCAGCTCACCTTACTGGGTCAATATGTGACAGCGCAATTCACCTCGGCCTCCGATGGCCTCGGCGGCACCCTGATCGGCGACCCGTCACTGTCGACGACGGCCACTGCCAACGCGACCGCCAATATCGGGCATGCCTCATGAGGTCCATTGTTGTCCAAGGTCGATCCGGCTGGCCCGAGCTGCGAGATAGCAAATGAATGTTGCTCATCCATCCCTTGTGAAGGCCACGGCGACGGAACTGCCCGAAGATCTCGCGTCGCTCAATCCAAAGCTCGCGGGCAATGCCGCCGCGGCTGAGCCAGCTGCGACGCCTGCGCCATCGAACCGCGCCTATCCGGTACCTGCCGCGATTCCGACCCAGCAGGGTCCTGAAGGAATCCGGTTTGATTTCAACGACGGCTGCCGGGTCCTGTTGCCGGAAGGCACGCACCCCTGGCGGGTTCGTCTGAGCGACATGGACACCGGCAACATCCTGTTCGAAACCGAGCTCGAATCCGGCCGTATCAACAGCAGCAAGCGCTATTTCGTCCGGGTCCGGCTCGAAATCTGGGCCAATGGCGACAGCGTACTGAGTCACGATTATTCGGCGCGGGAACGCGAGGTCCTGGTGCAATTACCGGTTGGCACGCTCGGCGATCCCCTGGGATGGTTTCCCTATGCGGTCAAGTTCAAAGAACGGCATGGCTGCCGATTGACCTGCCTGATGGGCGAAAAACTCATCCCGCTGTTCCGGGAATCCTACCCGGATATCCAATTCGCCGCGCCCGGCGATGAGCAGGTCGATCGCTATTATGCGACCTACAGTATCGGCCTGTTCTTCGATGACAAGGAGTTCGTGCATCAACCCTGCGACTTTCGTTATGTTGGCCTGCATCGCACGGCGGGTTACATCCTTGGCGTCGACCCGACGGAAGCGGCGCCTCGGGTCCACCTGCTGGATGACAGCCGGCCGATCGCGGATCGCTATGTCTGCATCGCCGTGCAGAGCACGACCCAGAGCAAATATTGGAACAATCCCCAGGGCTGGCGCGAGGTCGTGCGTTTCCTGAACGGCCACGGCTATCGCGTCATCTGCATTGATCTCAAGCCTGTTCATGGGCACGAACTGATTTGGAACCACATTCCTCACGGGGTCGAGGACCAAACCGGCGAGCGTCCATTGTCGGAACGCGCGCGCTGGCTCAAACACGCGGAATTTTTCATCGGCCTGTCGAGTGGACTATCTTGGCTCGCCTGGGCGGTTGGAACTCCTGTCGTGATGATCTCAGGCTTCACCCATCCGACCAACGAGTTCGATACGCCCTACCGGGTGGTCAACTATCACGCCTGCAATTCGTGCTGGAACGATGTGCGCCATCGATTTGACCACAAGGACTTCATGTACTGCCCGCGCCACAAGGATACGCCGCGCCAGTTCGAATGCACGCGGCTGATTACGGCCGATCAGGTAAAGGCGACGATCCGGCGTATTCCCGCATTCGATTCCGTGGCGAAGACGATCGAAGGTAGCGGAGATAACTGAAGTGCAGCAACCGCGAACGGCCGACATCGCGATAAGTTTCAGCTCGATAAAAATTTAAACAGTGAAACTGCCCTTGCGGCGTTCCGTAACTCGGCCCAATGACGACGCACTTGGTCGATTCGACCGGCGTTGTTGTTGAACTGCTGCCGGCGGAAGTCCGCCGGTTACCTTCATTAATCGGGAGATGATCCATGTCCAACCGTATTGCGCTTTTTTCCGCCGCAGCCTTCGGCGCTCTCGCATTGACCGCCACCGTGATCGCGCCGGTCAGCGCCCAGGACAAAATGAAAAGCGAAATGTCCGGCGAGAAGACCGTCATGGTCGGCGGCGCCGCGATGTACCCGTCCAAGAACATCATCGAGAACGCCGTCAACTCCAAGGACCACACCACGCTGGTAGCAGCGGTCAAGGCCGCCGGCCTGGTCGATACCCTGGAAGGCAAGGGTCCGTTCACGGTGTTCGCGCCGACCAACGCCGCCTTCGGCAAGCTGCCGGCCGGCACCGTCGACAGCCTGGTCAAGCCTGAGAACAAGGCGGCTTTGACCAAAATCCTGACCTATCATGTGGTTCCGGGCAAGCTCGAGGCCGCCGACCTGACCGATGGCAAGAAGCTCAAGACGGTCCAGGGCGAAGAACTGACGGTCAAGCGGTCCGGCGACAAGGTCATGATCATCGACGCCAAGGGCGATTCCTCGACCGTCACGATCCCGAATGTCAACCAGTCGAACGGCGTCATTCACGTGGTCGATACGGTCCTTTTGCCGTCGTAAACCGGTGCGCGCGTCCTGATCTCCCGTCTCCAGCGGGATGCGCGACGGCGAGCCGGGACAACCCGGCTCGCTTTTTTGTGAACGGGATCGTGGCTTGTACCGGGCCGGCGGCGTGACGCGGGCGTAACGAAACCGATCAGCCGGCGTATAGTGACAAGGAACCCTTCAGCGATCGAGCAGGAAACAGCCATGTCCAGCCTAGCCGCCGGCGACCAGAGCTCCATCACCGGCACCACCGATGTCATCCAGCCGGTCTGGGTCCGGACGGTGCATTGGATCAACGCGGTGGCCATGATCATGATGATCATGTCGGGATGGCAGATCTACAATGCCTCACCGCTGTTCGACTTCCGCTTTTCGCATACCTTCACCCTGGGCGGCTGGCTTGGCGGCGCGCTGCTGTGGCACTTCGCGGCGATGTGGCTCTTGGTCGTCAACGGCCTTGTCTATCTCGCGCTCGGTATCGCCAGCGGCCGTTTCCGCAACAAATTGCTGCCGCTGTCGCCGTCGGGCGTGATCGCTGATACCAAGGCGGCGCTGACCGGCCGGCTGGCGCATGACGACCTGCGACACTATAATCAGGTCCAGAAGCTGCTCTATGCTGGGATCATCCTGGTCGGCGTCGCGGTGGTGTTGACCGGGCTGTCGATCTGGAAGCCGGTCCAGCTGCAATGGCTCACGGCGTTGTTCGGCGGCTATGATAATGCGCGCTACGTCCACTTCATCTGCATGTCGGCGATCATTGTCT
>Ga0302319_10009700_pt1 | contig 18463 bp, 19 predicted proteins | sample Bog_T0_2_FD_203319 | JGI IMG/M metagenome (GOLD analysis project Ga0302319, IMG submission 203319) | Peat permafrost microbial communities from Stordalen Mire near Abisko, Sweden - Bog_T0_2 | ecosystem: Environmental > Terrestrial > Soil > Wetlands > Peat | place: Sweden: Abisko, Stordalen Mire...
TCGAGGAGACCATGAACAAGATCACCCCATTTCTCTGGTTCGACCATAACGCGGAAGAAGCCGCGGATTTCTATCTGACCGTGTTTGCGAACAGCCGCAAGTTGAATGAACTGCGGGCTACGGAAGCTGGTCCTGGACCGGCCGGTTCCTTGCTGGCCTTGGACATTGAATTGAACGGCCAGCAGATCACCGTTCTCAATGGCGGCCCGGCGCACCAGCTCAGCGAAGCCTTTTCCTTCACGGTCGAGTGCGAGACGCAGGACGAGGTTGACAGTTACTGGACAAAGCTCGGCGCCGGAGGCAGGGAACTCGGCTGCGGATGGCTCGAGGACAAGTTTGGCCTCTGCTGGCAGATTGTTCCGACGAAACTATACGAGATCGTTAGCCATCCGGCGGCAATGCGCGCAATGATGCTGATGAAGAAATTCGACATCGCTGCGCTGAAACAAGCCGCGTCTGAGCCGGAATAGCCCTGGCGTCTTCGAGAGAATCGCCGGTACGTTCCGAACCGTTCTAGAAGCCGGCTGACAGTTGGCTCCTTGCTTCTTGGGCGACCTGCATGCGCGCCGATGCGAGCGGCTCTCTGTAGTGAACGGCAATGGTCTGCGCGGACTCGGATTGATCGAGAAGCGGCTCGACAGTCGCGAGCTTGATGGCGGAGCGAGCGGCCATCTGCGCCACGGCCGACTTGCTGGAGATGGATTGAACCAGGGAGAGCATGGCGCTGACCACCGTTGCGACAGCCTGGATTGCCGATAGGGCGTGCTTCTGGCTGGCGGGGTCGACGATTTTTGCAGCTTGCAGCACCGAGGAGTTGACCTGCTGCTGGAAGGCGACGATCTGAGTTTGAATCTGCGCCAACAGGCCTGCGGTCGGATTGGCCAGATAGGCCTTGGCCTGGGTCACGAGCAGATTCGATGCAACATCGAAACCGATGGTCGCGGCGGTGAAGATGGGCGCGTCGGCGGGGGCCAGCAGGGCGGCGGTCGAGTCGACCGTGGCGACGGCGCTTTGCAGGGTGGGGGTCCAGTTGACGATGTCCTGGGCGACGCTGACGCCGGAGCAGGCGGTGGAAAAGGGCAGCGGAAGAAGCAGCGCGATGAGCGCCCATGCACCGAGCCGGGTGGCCGACGTGCTGGAGGTAGTGGCGGCAGCCGGGTCTTTTGCAATGAGGCCGAGAAGCGCGGTGGCGATGGCGCTGACCAGCGTGACCACGGTGCCCGAGCCGGCGTGGCCCAGGTTGACGCCCTGCTGCGAAAGGACGCCGGCGATGGAGACGGTTGCGATGAGCAGGCCGGCGACTGAGGTTTTGGGGTGGTTCCAGATGTTTGAGATGGAATTCATTGGGTGCTCCTTGAAGAGAAAAGGGCAGCAAAAGCTGTCCTGGGTTCAAGTTCAATTGATTGGCCGGTCGCTAAACCTGCGGGGCGGCCACAGTTCCACAAGCGATTCGCGATGAAGCCGCGATTCACATGAGCTTTATTTTGAAGAAGTTGCGCCTGTTTCAGAGCTGCAAATGGCGAAGTTTTTTATTTCGTTTTGCGTTCAATCCTGGCCAGCGGCCGGCTCCGCCCAGGGCCGGCCGCTCGATCAGGTTTGGCCGCTCTCAATGCCGGGAAGCTGCCGTGGTTCCGATCCGGCTTCCTGGTGGAGAGTCCGTGCCGTCCAGACAAAGCCGGCCACTTTCCCCGGCGCAGCTCAACCGGTTCCCAAGGCGGCGAGCTCATTCGCCGGGTGCGGTGTTTCCATGGTTTGTCTGGCTTGATATAAGAATAAGGCAATGGTGGGAATCAATGTGCAAGCAGAAGGTTGCTTATAACCAATTTAAAAATCAATAACTTAATGAAAAACATGAAATCTTTCACCTTGACACGGTACGACGTTACGGGGTGGCGGGGCGTTCGTTCCGCCTCTCCGAGGCGGATTGAAACTGAGGCGATGCTTTCACCCAGGACTCCGTCCTGGGCTACTTTCTTTCTCTCCCTACGGGAGGGCTTTGAGCCGTGGCAAAAAGCTGCGGCCGAGGATTTCGTACTTTCCACTGGTCACGCGGGCGATGGCTTCGCTGTAGGCGATATGCTCCTCGACCAGGATGCGCGCGGCGAGGGAGTGGGCGTCGTCAGTTTCGAGGACCGGGATGGCGCGCTGCAGGATAATGACGCCATGGTCCAGGTGCTCATCGACGAAATGAACGGTGCAACCGGCTATCTTAACGCCGTATTCGAAGGCCTGGCGCTGCGCTTCGAGGCCGGGAAAGGCAGGAAGTAGGGACGGGTGGATATTGAGGATGCGGTTGGGGAAGGCGGCAATGAACTGGGGCGAGAGCAGGCGCATGTAGCCGGCAAGGCAGACAAGGTCGACGTTGTAATTTTTGAGACAGTCGATGACTTCGGCGTCGTGGTGGGCGCGAAGACGGCCCTGGGAGACAAAGAGCTTGTGAGGGATTCCGAGTTCGGCTGCGGCTTTGAAGCCACCGGCGTCGGCTACGTTGGAGATGACGACGGCGATCTCCACGCCGGGAAGGGATCGCACGCGGATGGATTGGGCGATGGCCAGGAAGTTGGAGCCGCGGCCGGAGAGCAGAATACCCAGGCAGATTGACCCGCTCATGTGTATTGGACCCGGCGGTCGCCTTTGACGATGCGGCCGATGACGTGGAACTTCTCCTCGGCGCGGTCGAGCACGGCCTTGGCGCGCGCGAACTTGGCGGCAGGGATAACCGCGATGAGGCCGATCCCCATGTTGAAGGTGTGCATCATCTCCTCCTGCGAGACCTGGCCGAGCGTTCGCAGATGCTCGAAGATGGGCGGGACGGGCCAGGAGCCGATTTCGACCTGGGCGGCGGTGGCCTTGGGCAGAATCCGGGGCAGGTTCCCGGTGATGCCTCCGCCCGTAATGTGGGCCACGCCGGTGGTCACGCCGGCGGTGACAAGCTTTTGAATAATCGAGAGATAGCTGCGATGGGTCTTCATCAGCGCGGCGCCGGCCTTGTCTTTGATGGCGGAGACGTACTGGGTTGGCTTGTAACCGGCTACCTCAAAAAACAGTTTGCGGGCCAGGGAGTATCCATTGGTGTGCAGGCCGGTGGAAGACAGGCCGATGAGCACGTCGCCGGGCTTGATGCCTATGCCGGTGATCAGTTTGTCGCGGTCGACAGCGCCCACGATGAAGCCGGCCAGGTCGTACTCACCGTCGGCGTAGAAGCCAGGCATCTGGGCGGTCTCGCCGCCAATGAGGACACAGGTGTTGGCTTTGCAGGCTTCTGCCAGGCCGGTCACGACGGATTCGGTAACTTCGGGGTCGAGGCGGCCGGTGGCCAGGTAATCGAGGAAAAACAAAGGGATAGCGCCCTGAACGGCAATATCGTTTACGCAGTGGTTGACCAGGTCTGCTCCCACGGTGTGGTGCATGCCGAGTTCGAAGGCGACTTTGAGCTTGGTGCCTACGCCGTCGGCGGAACTGACCAGGATGGGGTTCTTCCAGCGCTGCATGTCAAGCCGGAAGAGCGCGCCGAAGCCGCCGATGCCGCCCAGGACGTTGCGGTTGAAGGTCTTCTGCGCCAGGTACTTGATGCGTTCCTTGGCGCGGTCGCCGCTGGAGATGTCGACGCCGGCGTCGGCGTAGGTCACGGGCTTGGATTTAGGTTCGTCTGGCACGTATGGGGGCTTTCTGCGGATGGATCTTGCGCTGTCCCGACGGTATGGAATGTCAGGCCGGAAAGGAAGATTCTAGCAGGATTCGTCTGATGCGGCGGTGATTAGAAAAAGCGTTCGCGCTCCTGGGCTGTGGGAATCGGGCAGGTTTCGAGGCGTCCCCAAATGCGGTAACGGCAGCGGGCGACCAGACGGTAACCGAGGTCGCGGAGGGGGCTCGGAATCCAGCTCATGACGGTGGCGACAGCCGGCCAGGGGCGCGGCAGCGCTCGGAGCATGGCGATTGCCGCGTCCGAGCGGACGAGGATCTGCTCGACGGGCGTGTCAGGATTGCTGACGACCAGGATGGTGCTGGGGGCGAAAGCGGGTGAGCTCAGGCCGTTCTCTGTTTCGCCGATCCGGTGTCGGGCAAGCAACGCGGCTACTTTGGGCGACTCTGACGGGACAAAGCGCAGGCGGTCGCGGCGGTCGCGCCGCAGGAACCAACGGACGGAGCGGTTGCAAAAGCCGCAGTGGCCATCGAAGATGACCAGCAGGCGGTCGCCAATCTGGAGTAAGTCGCTCACCCTGTCTGGATGAAAGCACGATGGTGCGCGATTCAATTCAGGCCTGATTCCGTCGATACGGCAAACTTGCAGCTTCTATACTTAAGCAACTATGAGTTCGCCCATCGCTACACCTTCTCGTATCAGATCGCAGGCTCTTCAACAGCGCGCGGAGCGCTTCTTTCCCGGCGGCGTCAATTCGCCGGTGCGGGCGTTCAAGGCGGTGGGCGGCGCGCCTCCGTTTGTGGAGCGGGCTGAGGGCGCGTATCTCTTCGACGCTGACGGAAACCCGTATATCGACTATTTTGGCTCCTGGGGGCCGATGATTCTGGGGCACGCGTTTCCGCCGGTGGTGGAGGCGATTGAGCGGGCGGCGCGCAACTCGGCCAGCTTTGGGGCATCGACTGCAGCCGAAGCGGACCTGGCGGAGCGGATCGTCGCCTGCTATCCGGCGATTGAGAAGCTGCGCTTTGTGAGCTCGGGCACGGAGGCGACCATGTCGGCCATCCGGCTGGCGCGGGCGGCCACCGGGCGCAAGATCGTTGTGAAGTTCGAGGGCTGCTACCACGGGCATTCGGATGGGTTGCTGGTCAAGGCTGGGTCGGGCGTGGCGACGTTTGGGATTCCGGGGTCGGCGGGCGTGCCGGAGGAGATTGCGGCGCTGACGCTGGCGCTGCCGTATAACGACATTGCGGCTGTCGAAGCGGCGTTTGAAGCGCACCCAAATGAAATTGCGGCCGTCATTGTTGAGCCGATTGTTGGAAATGCCGGATGCATTCCGCCGGCTGAGGATTACCTCGCGGGCTTGCGCAGGATTACTTCAAAATACGGCGCGCTGTTCATCGTCGACGAGGTGATGACCGGCTTCCGCGTGGCGCTGGGAGGCGCATGCGAAGCCTATTCCCTCGACCCCGACCTGGTTACACTCGGCAAAATCGTAGGTGGTGGGCTGCCGGTGGGCGTCTTCGGCGGGAAGAGCGTCTTCATGGACCAACTCGCGCCGCTAGGCCCGGTCTACCAGGCGGGGACTCTAAGCGGCAACCCGCTGGCCATGGCTGCAGGGCTTGCCGCCATCAGCCATCTCCAAGCCAACGCGGACAAGATCTACACTCAACTTCAGGCCACGGCTTCCGCCGTTGCCAATGGTGTAGCCCAGGAAGCCAAGCGAGCCGGCATCGCGGTAGGCGTCAACCAGGTGGGCTCCATGTGGACGTGGTTCTTTACCTCCGGCCCGGTCACCAATTACGAACAGGCCGCCAGGTCCGACACCGCGGCATTTGCCCACTTCCACCGCGCCATGCTGGATCGCGGGGTCTGGCTGCCTCCATCGCAGTTCGAGGCGGCGTTCTTGGGAACGACCCATGGAGAGCAAGAGGTTGCGGCTACCATTGCCGCGGCGCGAGATGCGTTCGCAGAGATGAGACTGAGGGACTAGGGGACTAGTTAGAGCAGGTGGTTGCTCCGGGGTGTGGCCGGCTCCAGGCCTCGAGCGTCACGAAGCGGTGGGTGGCTCTGTAACGCGCAAGAAGCTGCGCGGCGGCGTTTACAGAGGGGTTGCGGTTGGCGCTTAACCCCCGGTGGCCGCCGTCGTGGAGAACAATGTTGGCGGCGCGGCCCCTGCGCTGAAAACGATCGATCTTCTGGATCAGTTTGGCGGCGATGGCGTCGGCCGAAGGCTCGCTCCAGTCGGTGGTCATGGCGTTCCAGGTTACAGGCTCCATTCCCAGTTCCCTGGCAATGCGCAGAACGTGCGGACGGCGCGCGCCGAAGGGTGGGCGGAAGTAGAGGATGGGCGCGCCAGTGAGCTGCTGGAGCGTATCGCGGGTGCGAGTCAGCTCTTCGTCCACTTTAGGCGCAGCGGTGAGGGCCAGGTTGGGGTGTGTCCAGGAGTGGTTGCCGATGAGATGGCTGGCGGCGAAGATGCGGCGGACAAGGTCCGGCTGCCGCTGGGCGAAACTTCCGATGAGGAAAAATGTGGCGCGGACGTCGTGCCGGGCGAGGATGTCGAGCAGGCGCGGGGTGCAGGCCGGGTTGGGACCGTCGTCGAACGTGAGCGCCAGTTCGCCGGGCCCTCGGGGTGCGTTGGCTGGCGCTGTCAGTGTGCGGCCGAAGAGTTGCGAGCCGGGGCTCATGGCGGCGTAGGCAAAACCCCCGGCGGCCAGGCCGCTTAAGGCGATGGTTCCCGCTGCGGCGGAGATTCCGATGGCCAGCGGCGACAGCATGATGCTCTCAAGTTTCGATTGTTACCCGCCCGAACTGCAAGCGAATGCGTTCCTGGTGCTCGACGGAATGTTTTGGTTTCCCACCCCTGCACCAGAAAGAAGGTGCAAGGATGGGGCACTGGGGTTCGGTGCTGAATGCAGGAAAGGACGGGGAGCGAAGAACGCCGCGGCTACTCCGAGGTGGTGGGGTCGATGACTGCGCGCACTTGCGAGACTTTGTTGGCGGGAAAGCCGCCGGTCTGGGCGTGCTGGCGTACGGTGGCTTCGTCGGGAGCGATGTAGACGCAGTAGATCTTGTCGTCGGTGACGTAGCTGTGAATCCACTGAATCTGCGGACCCATGTCGCGCAGAACGCCGCAGGATGTTTGTGAAACGGCTTTAAGCTGCTCCGGCGTCAGGTTTCCGGCTCCGGGGATTTCTCTCTCGATAACGAACTTGGGCATTTCGGTCGACCTCGCTCTATGCCTGGCGGATTGATAAGGTAGCGAGGATTCTATCCATCGCGCCAGCTCCGTGGCAAGAATATCGCGGGACCGATGAGTTGAATCGGCATCGAATGGGATGGCGGCCTTGCATTTCAGGCCGGCTTCGGGCGTATACTCAGCCTTGTTCGGGTCGCATCCTGGGTTGACGGAGCGGCACTGGAGATAAACATGAGCGTTACCAACTTCCCCGGCGGGTCGAGCTCCGCGTCGACCGGCATCCCCATCACAAAAGTTACAGTTCCCGCGCTTGCCGAGATGAAGCGGCAGGGCAAACCCATCTCTGCGCTCACCGCGTACGACTACTCGTCTTCGCGGCTCGCGGATGAGGCCGGCATCGACCTGCTGCTGGTAGGCGACTCGCTGGCCATGGTGGTGCTGGGCCACGAAAACACGCTGGCCGTGACCGTGGATGAGATGCTTCACCACACCCGCGCAGTGCGGCGCGCGGTGCGGCGTGCGCTGGTGGTGGCCGACATGCCCTTCGGCAGCTACCATGGCGCCGTAGTCGAAGGTGTGGCGAACGCTATCCGATTCGTGAAGGAAGCAGGCGCTGAGGCGGTGAAGATCGAGGGGCCTCGCGTGGAGCTGGTACGCGCGCTGACCGAGGCGGAGATTCCCGTGATCGGACACCTGGGCCTGACGCCGCAGAGCATTCATCGCATGGGCGGCTACCGGGTGCAGGCGCGGACCGCGGAGACCGCGAGCCGGCTCAAAGCCGATGCGCTGGCGCTGGCCGAGGCGGGAGCAGGCGCGGTGGTGCTGGAAGGCGTTCCGCGCGAAGTGGCCGCACAGATCACGGCCGAGCTGCAGGTTCCGACCATCGGCATCGGGGCCGGGCCGGAGTGCGACGGACAGATTCTTGTTTACCACGATCTTCTCAACCTGACCTTTGCGCCGGCAGCGAAGTTTGTGCGCCGCTATGCGGATGCGGGCGGGCTGATTCGCGCGGCTATCGAGCGTTATCGCGAGGACGTTGAGCGCCGGACGTTTCCATCGGACGAGGAGAGCTATCACCTGGCACCCGCGGTGCGGCGCGAATTCGAAGAAACCGACAGGGGCCGGCCTGTGTCAGGGCATGACTTTAGTCGTGCCGCAAAAGCCGCAAAATGAAACTGGGTTTTAACCCCTGCGGAAGGCTTTCGCGATTCAGGTTCCCACAGCGGCTAAAGCCGATCTTCAAAATCGATTTCCATACGGCACGACTAAAGTCGTGCCCTTTCAAAGCGAGGGATGTGGACAAACTCTGATGGAGATTCTTCGCACCGTGGCGGAACTGCGCGCCTGGTCTCGTTTGGAACGAAATGGCGGCGGCAACACGGTTGGACTGGTGCCGACGATGGGTGCGCTCCATGAAGGCCATGCATCCTTGATTCGAGCGGCCGCGGCGTCGTGCGGGCGGGTGGCCGTAAGCATCTTTGTCAATCCAACGCAATTCGGACCGAACGAGGATTTCGCCCGCTATCCTCGGACGTTTGAGGCGGACTGCGCGCTGGCAGAAGCCGCAGGCGCAGACGTAGTGTTTGCGCCTTCGGTCGAAGAGCTATATCCGCAAGGAGAAACCGCGTTTGTGGAAGTCGCGGGCCTGGGAGATCGGCTCGATGGGGCTTCCAGGCCGGGGCATTTTCGCGGCGTGGCGACGGTGGTGGCGAAACTTATGATTGCGGCTGAGCCGGATCTCGCATTCTTTGGGCAGAAGGACGCGGCGCAGGTTGCAGTCTTGCGGCGCATGGTGACCGATCTGCGGCTCGCGACAGAGATTGTGGTTTGCCCGATCGTGCGCGAAGCGGATGGACTGGCTTTGAGTTCGCGCAATGTATATCTGAGCGCCGAGGAGCGCGAGCGGGCGCTTACCCTCAGCCGCGCCATTCGCCAGGCGGAGGCGCTCTACGCAGCGGGCGAGCGCCGCGCCGCCAGATTTACCCAGGCCGTCCGCATGACCTTCGCCGAGATGCCGCAGATTAGCGTGGACTACATTGCGCTGGTGGACGGGGCCACGCTCGAGCCGGTGGAGATCGCTGCGCCTGGGTCGCTGTTTGCGGTTGCAGCCTGGGTAGGCGCAACGCGGCTGATCGATAATGCAATTCTCAAATGAAATGAATGCAAGCCAGAGGCAATTGGGCGGTCTTATCGAAATATCGCCGGGGAACCATGGGAGGTCTATGGCAATGCTTACCCGTAACCGCATACCGCTGATCGTGGCAGTTGCCTATGCTTCGGTCGTCTTGTGTCTCTTCCTGCTGGCAACCTTCTCTACGGACGAATTCGGCTTCCGATTTATTCCGGTCATTGTGGCCACATCTCCGCTCAGCCGATTTGTTTTCCAAAGCTCAGGCAATTCCATTTCGATCCTGGTGGGCGGCGCGGTGAACACCCTTGTGCTGTTCGGCCTTCTCAAGGGAATCGCTTCGTTGATGGCGTCGAAAGCGGCGAAATAGGACACATTTACCAGCCGCGCCGAACAACGTTTGTCTCTATGCCGCGGTGTTCCCGGATTCCGCCGCGACCCAACGGGGCGCGGGCCGGGCTGGGTACGCTTTCCCAGGATTTCATCCTCGGCTATTTTCGTATCCTCCCTGACGGAAGGAACATGCCTGCATCCGAGCCATTGTGTGAGATCGCCCTCCTGGAGAGATAGGCGCCGGCCGTCGTATGCGAGATGGGCATTGCGGAAAGTACGCCGAGGATGCACTCTGGTAGGCAATGCCGGAACTGCCTGACATCGCAGCCTACATCTCTGCAATCGAGGCACGCGTTCTTGGCCAGACGCTGGAGCGGGTGCGGATGGCGAGCGTGTTTCTACTTCGCACCGTTGACCCTCCGCTCTCAAGCGTGGAAGGCCGCACCGTTGTAGCCTTGCGGCGCATCGGCAAGCGAATCGCGATAGGTTTGGAGGGCGATCTTTGGCTGGTGCTGCACCTGATGATCGCCGGCCGTCTGCATTGGAAGCCGCCGAACGCCAAGCTTGCCGGGCGCAATGCGCTGGCGGCGTTCGATTTTCCAGCGGGCTCACTCACTCTGACCGAGGCCGGCAGCAAGCGGCGCGCGTCTCTGCACGCGGTGCGCGGCGAAGAAGGACTCTACTCCATCGATCCGGGCGGGGTTGAAGTTTTCGCAACCGACTTGGAGGGGTTTCGCGCGGCGCTTTCTCTTGAAAACCGCACACTGAAGCGCGCCCTCACCGATCCGCGCCTGGTGAGCGGCATCGGCAACGCTTACTCCGACGAGATTCTGCATGCGGCGCACATGTCGCCGGTAACGCTGACCCACAAGCTCAAGCCGGAAGAGTGGGAGCGGCTGTTCGCGGCCACGCAATCCACGCTGAGCCTGTGGATGGAGCGGCTGCGCAAGGAGGCGGAGAAGTCTTTTCCTGAGGGAGTGACGGCGTTCCGGCCGGAATTCGCCGTCCATGGCAAGTTCGACCAGCCGTGCCCGCGATGCGGCGAAAAGGTGCAGCGCATTCGCTACGCGGATAACGAGACCAACTATTGCGCGCGCTGCCAGACGGGCGGCAAAGTGCTGGCGGATCGCAGCCTGTCGCGGCTGCTGGGCTCGGACTGGCCACGCACGCTGGATGAACTGGAAGCGCTGAAGCGGCGCTAGGGCCTGCAACTCCCCAAGAGCATCCATCAGGGGCTAAAGCCCGACGCAGGTTATGCGGTACATTCGGCACGGCTGAAGCCGTGCCCTTTCAAAGCAGCGAAATTCTCCAACTCTGTGAAGTCGTGCCCTGTTACCAAACAGTCGGAGATTCCAATCGGAGGGATTTTTGCTTGACACGGCGTTCTCGGCTGCCGCAGAGTCAACTCCACGACTCCCTGCAGGTTTTTGCGCGATTCTGGACGCGATTCTTCAAATCCTCAACCGCGGGGAGCGGACTCTGTTTGCGATGGAGGCGGCGCGATGCATGAACTTCACTTCAACCACTGGGCCATTCTGGTTTCGGCTGTCATTCAGTGGCTTCTGGGCGCGGTGTGGTATTCGCCTGCGCTGTTTGCCAAGCCGTGGGCGGCCGTGGTCGGCATCTCCAAAGACACGTCGAAGACCAGCAGCATGGTCATGGGCATGATCGCCTCGTTCATCGGCAGCCTGGTGACGTCGTTCGTGCTGGCGCACGTGGTGCTCTGGTCCGGAGCGCAGACGTTCGCCATCGGATCGGCGATAGGGCTGATCATGTGGATGGGGTTTGTTGCGGCTCCTCTATGGGCCAGCTACATCTACGAGGGACGGCCCGCGAAGCTGTTCGCTATCAACACCGGGTACTGGCTGGTGGCGTGCGTCATTTCCGGCGGCCTGCTGGCGGTTTGGCGTTAAAACCCAAAGCCCGATCGGCCTTTACAATCGAGCCATGAGCAAAGCAGCCATTCAAACCAATCACGCGCCGGCGGCCATCGGGCCTTATTCACAGGGCATCCGCACGGGAAATCTGGTGTTCACGGCGGGGCAAATTGCGCTTGATCCGGCGACCGGACTGGTGGTTGCGCCAGGGATCACCGAGCAGACGACGAGGGTGCTGGAGAATCTGAAGGCCATTCTGGAAGCGGCGGGGTCAAGCCTGGCGCAGGTGGTCAAGGCGACGGTGTTCTTGAAGGACTTCAACGATTTTGCCGCCATGAACGCTGTCTACGGCACGTATCTGGCTCCGGCGGGCGTGACGGCGCCGGCGCGATCCACGGTGGAAGTCTCGCGCCTGCCCAAAGACGTGCTGGTGGAGATCGAGCTGATCGCGGAAGTCTGACGCCTTGCGGCTGATACTTTGCGATGCCGGCGAGCATCCAATCAAGGCAAGACAAGCAGGAGGACACGATGAGCGAAGTCGCGGACAAGGTTGTGCGCACCGAGGCGGATTGGCGCGCGGCGCTGACGCCGGAGCAGTATCGCGTGCTGCGGGAGAAGGGCACGGAGCGGCCGTTTACCGGGGCGCTGACGCAAAACCACGAGACCGGCGACTACCACTGCGCCGGCTGCGGAGCCATGCTTTTCAAGAGCGACGCCAAGTTCGACTCGGGCTGCGGATGGCCCAGCTTCACCATTCCGGCGGATTCGAAGGGTGTCGCCGAGCACGAGGACCGCACCTTTGGCATGCGGCGGGTTGAGGTAACATGCGCGCGCTGCGGCGGGCACCTGGGGCACGTGTTTCCCGATGGGCCAGGGCCTACCGGGCTGCGCTACTGCATCAACTCGGCATCGCTGACGTTTGAGCACGCCAAGTAAGCATGCCTTCTCGATCGCCGGCGGGAGTCCCGCGATGGTTGTCGACGAGAGCCGAAGCGGGCACAACAAACCCCGTCCGGAGAGGAACGGGGTTTGTGCCGTGCATAAATTGGGCTGAGACAGAGCTTGCGGGCCGGGGCCTTATGCCTTGGCGATCTTGCCGGCCTTGATGCAACTGGTGCAGACGCGGATGCGCTTGGCGGCGCCGTTGACCAGGGCCTTGACGGCCTGCAGGTTGACGTTCCAGCGGCGGCGCGTGACGTTGTGCGCGTGAGAGATGTTGTTACCGAACTGCGGGCCTTTGCCGCAAATGTCGCATACTTGTGCCATGACTTCACTCCAAACTTTGGTGTTTCGTGCTGCCCGGTTCAGCGCCTGGAGAGCGATGGAAGAAAACCGCTCAAACCTGTCCAGAAACAATTTAAACCAAGGCGTCTTCTCCGGATGGGCTATCGGGGCATGTGCAGACACACCGCGTCTGCACATGCCGAATCTTCAGTATACCCGAAACCGGGTTGGCCGCCAAGATGCACCTTTCCTGCCATGCAGCCGATTGAATGTGCCCGGAGCTGCGCCCGGCCTACCGATCGAAGAATTCGCCATGCCCTCCGTTGGCCCATGGATCGTACTGCGCGGCGAAGTTGGCGCGGTTTTTCACGCTGGGGTGGTTGTACTCCCAGAACTCGATGAAGGGGTTGGGGTTGGGGTCTTCGAGCCAGGCTTCTCCCAGGGCCTGGAAGCCGGCGACTGCGGTCTTTTGAGGGTCCGGGACGAGGCCGTGGATGGCTTCCTGGCCATAGACATCGGCCTGGTGCTCGAAGTAGCGGCTCATGGTGTTGGAAACAGGTTCAAGCACGAAGCCGGCGACGGTGATGGCGAAGATGAGCACCACAAATCCGGCGCGCGTGGCGAGGGGCGCAGCGGTGGCGTCCTGCGCTTGCAGGTTCCAGCGTGCTCTAAAACGGGCCGCCAGCCATGCGGAGAAGGCGGCGCAGGCCCAATAGACAAAGAATGCGCTGACAGCAGTGATCGCCAGCATCTTGGGAATGTGGTTGAGAACGTAGTGGCCGCTCTCGTGGCCGAAGACGAACATCACTTCATCGTCGGGAATGCGCCCGGCGGTTGTATCCCACACTACGATGCGCTTGGTGACGCCAATGCCGTTAACGTAAGCATTGAGGCCGTTGGTCTTGGCGCTGGCGATCATCAGGAACATGCGATCCGGTGGAATGTTGGTCCCGGTGCGGGCAACGACGGTCTCCAGCTTGTCGACCAGCGCGGCATGGTTCTTGGTGAGCGGCTCGTACTTGTTGAAGATGGGTTCAAAGAGCGGAGCGACCAACAGGGAGATCACCAGCAACGGCAGCGTGACCAGCCAGTTGGCGAACCAGTAGCGGCGCGGCCAGCGGCGGACGATGCGGTTGAAGAGCAGCAGGACGGGCGCGCCGAACAGCACGGTCAGGCCGAGGGATTTGGCCTGGTCGCCGAGCCAGCCGCCCCAGCCCTGGATGCTGATGCCGTAGGCGCGGCTGACGTGGTGGCCGTACATATCGATCGGCAGATTGGCGATCGCGATGAGAATGAGGAGCACGGCGAAGAACAGCAACCCCTGCAGCCAACGACGGCGGAAGATTTCTCCGGCCCAGGCCTCAAGGCCCGCGGCGACGTTGATCTCGAGCAGCAGCCACAGCACGGCGATGCCCCACAGGCCGCCGACGATGTCCAGAATGTTGCGGATGCGATTGAGTGCGATGGCCTTGGCCAGCTTGCCGGGCGGCAGCGTATACGCCTGGCCGGCCGGCTGGGCAGGGGCCGATGCAGGCTGCGCCGTGACAGGCTGAGGAGAGGTTTGTTGGGCAGCGCAAAGGCCGGGCGCCCAGCAGGCAACAAGCAGCGCAAAACCGAAAGTAATCAGGCAACGGCGTGCAATCGCCATAGGTTTTTCCTCTGAGGTGGGTAACTCTGCGACAATTCTCGCTAGACATGCTTTTATCTGAGCACTGCCAACCTATGCCACAAAAATCTTTCGCCGCCTCAACACAGTCGGCATCTCAACTCGCCCAGCGATCCAGCCTGTGCGTGGCCTTGGCCTTCGCGGCTGCAGCCCTCGTCTTTCCCGGACTCGCGAGCGCGCAGCAATCAACGACGCCTGTCCTGCTGGATGCAATGACGACGGAGTTGCATCGCGCCTTCACATCGCTAGGCAAGCAGGGAGACGACAAGCAGTTGCCGCCCTATTTCCTCAGCTACGCCGTAAGCGAAGCCACCTACGTGGGCATTCGCGCCCAGTACGGAGCGCTGGCGGACAGCTCCTCAAACCATGTGCGCACGGCCGACGTGCAGGTGCGGCTGGGCGATCCCAAGCTCGACAACACCCACGGCACGCATCGCGGCTCGGCCGTCAACAGCATGGAACTGCCATTGACCGACGACCGCGAAGCGCTGGAGCGCACGCTCTGGCTGGCCACCAATACGGGTTACGGCACGGCGCTCGACAACTATCTGCGCGTCAAGACCGAAGCCCAGGTGCGCGCCAAGGAAGAGGACACCTCGCCCGACTTCAGCCAGCAGACGCCGCAGACCTACATTGGCAAGCCGGCTCCGCCGGTGGTGGTGGACAAGGCGGTGTGGGAGCGCCGCGTGACCGATCTCTCGAAGATCTTTCGCGATTACCCAGACGTTTACCAGAATGTTGTCTTGCTTACGGTGCAGAACGAGACCGACTACTTTGCCTCCTCCGAGGGCTCGAAGATCGTCACGCCGCACCTGGCCGCGCGCCTGGTGGCGTTTGCCGTTACCCGCGCCGACGACGGCATGGACATATTCCGCGCGCAGACCTTTGAAGCCGAGACCGTGGATGAACTGCCCGCGCAGGCGGAGCTCGAAGCAGCCATGCGCGAACTGGGCAAGAGCCTGGAAGCGCTGCGCAAGGCGCCCCTGACAGAGCCATTTGACGGGCCGGCGATTCTGAGCGGGCGCGCGGCGGCGGTGTTCTTCCACGAAGTGCTCGGCCATCGCCTTGAAGGCCAGCGCCAGCGCGGCGACGAAGAAGGCCAGACGTTTACCAAGGACGTGGGCAAGGATGTGCTGCCGACGTTTCTTTCTGTGGCCGACGACCCCACGCGAACCAAATTCGGGGACACCTGGCTGAGCGGCAGTTATGAATACGATGACGAGGGACAGAAGGCACGCAAAGTCGACCTCATTGACGACGGCGTGCTGAAGACGTTTCTCATGTCGCGCCTGCCCATAGCCAGCTTTGCCGAGTCGAACGGCCACGGCCGCGCGCAGTCAGGACGCGTGCCCACAGGCCGCCAGGGCAACCTCATCGTGACCTCGACCAAGACCGAGCCGGAGAGCGAACTGCGCAAGCAGTTGATTGAAGAAGCGAAGAAGCAAGGCAAGCCTTTCGGCCTTTACTTCGAAGACATTTCTTCCGGATTTGCTGTGACGACACGCAGTTCACCGCAGGCGTTTCAAGTCATCCCGCTGGTGGTCTATCGCGTATACGTCGATGGCCGTCCCGATGAACTGGTGCGCGGCGTGAGCATCGTGGGTACGCCGTTGGCGGCCATGAAGCGGATTCTCGCCACCGGCGACAAGAGCGAAGTGTTCAACGGCGAGTGCGGCGCGGAGTCAGGAACGATTCCGGTCAGCGCGGTGGCTCCGGCCATGCTGGTGAGCGAAATGGAGACGCAGAAGCAGGCGCAGGGCACAACGCGGCCTCCGATTCTGCCGATTCCGCAATAGAGCAGGGACTAGGGACTGAGGGACTAGGGACTAAGGGTTGGCAGGGCGCACAGGACCTCGTCCGGACACCGATTTGGGAAGGCTTTGTATCAGGGCACGACTTTAGTCGTGCCGCAAGAGGCTCAAGATAATCGCGGGCTTTAGCCCCTGAGGGAATGCGGGAACGATGCTTGGAGGCACGGTGAGGTTAATTCGTCCTATTTTGATGCTGGCTGGAGTCGGATTTCTTGCGAGCTGTACGATGTTGCCGGCCTTGGCCGACGCGCAGCAAACCCGCGCCGACGCGGAAAAAGACCCCATCCTCAAAGCCATGCTCACCGAACTCGACCGCAGCATGAGCCAGCTTCAGTTGCCGGGGTTCGCCAAGCCGTTCTTCATCCAGTACCGCATCGAAGATGTGAACGACTACCAGACCAAGGCGGAGTATGGCGCCACCGAGGGCGGATCGCGCACCCACCAGCGCATTGCCCGCATCACCGTGCGCGTGGGCGACTACAAGACAGACAGCTCCGGCGGCCGCGGCGATGGCGCGCTGGAATTGACCAGCCTGAACGACGATCCCATCGCGCTGCGGTCTTCATTATGGGCCGGCACCGACCAGGCCTACAAGACCGCGCTGGCCGCCTATGCGCAGAAGCAGGCAGAGCTGAAGCAGGTGCAGACGGCTCCCCAGCAAGACGACTTCAGCAAGGAGAAGCCGGTCATTTCGCTCGCTGAGCCGGAAAATCTCAAGCTGGACGAAGCCCACTGGGTGGAGCGAACGGCACAGACCAGCGGTCTCTATCGTACCGACCCCTCCGTGAAGGCCGGCCAACGCGATGTGCAGTATTCAAACTCCGAATTTCATGGGCGCGTGACTACTACCTGGCTGGTGAACAGCGAGGGCGCCATCGTGCGCAAGTCTTCATCCCAATACCAGGAGGCCATTGCCGTCGGCACGCAGGCCGCGGATGGAATGCGTCTGGACCGGTCGTATGGCTCAACAGGCAACTCGCTCGCCGACCTTGACGCTCCCGAGGCCTTCGACAAGCATGCGCTCAAGCTGATTGCTTCGTTGACCGACCTGCGCAAGGCGCCGGTGGTGGAAGAGGAGTATCACGGGCCGGTTCTTTTCAGCGCGGACGCCGGCGCGGATACCATGCGTACGCTGCTGGCCGGCCCCGTGACCGCCACGCGCCCCAAGCTGGGCACCGAGGCGCGCACCAACGGCGTGTACTCGTCGAGTTATCACGCCAAGGTGCTGCCCTACTACATGGATGTTGTGGACGACCCTGGACTGAAGAGCTTCAACGGCAAAGGCCTGCTGGGCTCTTATGCCATTGACGACGAGGGCGTGCCGGCACAGGCGGTGACGCTGGTGACCGGAGGAACCCTCGAGAATTATCTGATCGGCCGCGAGCCGGTAAAAGATCTCCCGCAGTCGAACGGTCACGGCCGGGCTGGCGTAACCGGAGCGCCGCGACCGTCGATCGGCGTACTGAAGGTGACTGCGAAAGACGGCCTGTCAGACAGCGATTTAAACAAGAAGCTGCTGGATATGGTCAAGGATCGCGGCCTCAAGAACGTGTACTTTGTCGAGACGCTGGGCGGCGAGGTGCCGCGCCTGCTTTACCGCATCACCCCCGACGGCACCCCGGCAGGCAAGCGCGAACTGGTGCGCGGCGCGCAACTGGACGATCTGGATCAGCGGGCCCTGCGTTCAAGCGTGGAGGCCGCGGGCAAGGATCTGTTTGTCGCCAACTTTTTTGGCGACGTGCCGCAGACCGTGATCGCCCCGGCGCTGCTTATGGACGATGTAACCGTGAAGCGGGCCAACGAGAAAAACGACAAGCTGCCCTACTATCCGGCGCCGGACTAGCGCGCCAACAGCGCGCCGTTCGCAGTTATGGCAGCCGGGTGTAAGCTGGTGTGGAACCTTTCCCTCCCATTCGAGATCCCGGTTTCATTCCCTCATGAGAGGTGCAAACCGATGCTCAAATCCATCGCCGTCGTCGCCGGCAGCTACATTCTTTCGATCCTCCTCGTCCTGGCGACCGACCCCTTGCTTTCGCTCATCTTCCCCGGCGATTTTGCCAAGGGACACGTCCCGTCCAACCACGCTCTCCTGGCCAGCACGGCGTTCTTCGTGGTTGTTTCCATCCTTTGCGCATGGCTCTGCGCACGCTTTGCGCCCAGCCGTCCCGGCCGTCATGTGCTCTGGTTCTTCATTATCGGAGAAGTCATGGGCGTCGGCGCGACCATTCCCAACTGGAGCAAGGATTGGCCGCACTGGTACTGGCTGTCGTGGCTTCTCACCTGGCCGGTAAGCTGCTGGATCGGCCTGCTGGCTGCCCGCCGCCGGGATGCGTGATCGCGGAAGATTGTCGAAGAGATCCATCCCGTGAATCTACGCCCGCGTTGAGATAGGGGCTCGCAGAACATCACCAGCGGGATTTGCGGCACAAAGACAAAGAGGGCACAAGATCTGTGTCCTCTTTTTCTTCTTCTGTTTGTCCTGCATCAACCCGGCAAGACCAGCAGACCGGTTTTCAGCAACTTCTCTGTCAACCGGTCGAGCGCCTCAGGGAATTTGTAGGAGATCGACCGAATGCTCATCC
>Ga0302319_10009701_pt1 | contig 18462 bp, 3 predicted proteins | sample Bog_T0_2_FD_203319 | JGI IMG/M metagenome (GOLD analysis project Ga0302319, IMG submission 203319) | Peat permafrost microbial communities from Stordalen Mire near Abisko, Sweden - Bog_T0_2 | ecosystem: Environmental > Terrestrial > Soil > Wetlands > Peat | place: Sweden: Abisko, Stordalen Mire...
TTTCTATACCGCACTGCACCATAGCACATTCCACAAGCTTCAGCAAACAATTTTAGCTAAATAGCCAGCGAAATCTACCCAAAAAGAGTGGAGAGACCGATTATGTTCGCTATCGTTGAAAACAATACCGTCACGCGTCTGCTGCCGAACGGAGGAACATTTACACACAATGACGTGCAATATCCCGGAAATTGGCTCACGCTGTCCACTGACAGCGAACGAACCGCTCTCGGCATTTATCCGGTGACCTATGGCTCCCCAGCGGATCAACGGTTTTACCGTGTAACACAGGAGCCAGCGAAATTCAATGAAGAAACCGCGACAGTGATTATCGCCTATACAGCGACGCCAATCCCATTGGCGGATGTTCAACGACAGGAAACAAAAGCAGTCAATTCAACGGCGAATGTTCTTCTGAGTGCAACGGATTGGATGGTGGTGCGTGCCTTGGACGTCAGCGACAAACCGATTCCGGAAATCTGGTCAGCCTATCGGGCAGCGGTCAGAGCCGAGGCAACCCGACTGACGGATGCCGTGGCTGCCGCAACGGATACCGAAGCCGTCATTGCTGTTGTGGGCACAACCAATTGGCCCGTGGCACCACAGGCGCCGAATTTTGGCTAAATAATACGGCACAGAGGAAAAAACAATGCCAACATTTAGCGGGAGGCATCCCACAACAGGAAGAGGTTCAACCAAATCCAGAACAAACATGATGGCAAAATCCGTCCCGACAACGGCTGCTTTGACCGTGGAAGGTATCAACCTCGGTACCGGTGAAGGTATATTCACTGCCGCTACAAATGGTCCAAACTCCGCCCTGGGTTTCAAAAGCATAATTGCAGGGAATGGCATTGATATCACCAGCAACGCCGACAGCATTACCTTAAGTTCGGACGCTGCATCCTCCTTTATTGGACTATCCGACGCGCCCACAGCAATTCTGCCAAATGCCCTGCTGTACGGTGATGGCAAAGTGATTGGTTTCACGCCACCCCCAACAGCACCTGGACAGACGCTTATATGGGACGGAACTGATTTCACGTTTTTAGATACGTTAACATCCATAACCGCAGTTGGAAACAACGGTATAATCGTTGGCGGGAGTCCAATTATGACATCATCTGGCACAATGACGTTTGGTCTTTCGCGGACTGGCGTTGTGGCTGGAACATATATTTTGCCGGTGTTATCGATTGACGAACAGGGGCGGATAACGGATGCCAGCAGCGGAGCCACGTTTTCGGGCGATCTGACCTATATTTCCGGTAACAACGGTATAACAGTTGATAGAAAACCAGTTGCGGAATCGTCCTCAGGAGCAATAACGCTTGGACTTTTACGGAGCGGTGTTGTTGCCGGAACTTATGTTTCACCTGTGCTGTCAATTGATGAACAGGGACGCGTCACCAACGCCGCTAACGGTGCAGCATCGCTTGCCGGACTCGTCAATTCAGGGTCAGGCAATATAAATGCCGTAAACCTGTATATCGGTGTCTCTGACGCCGGTTATGCACAGATTTGTTCTCTTGTTGGACAAAACGGCATTTCGGTCATACGTCAGGCAGGGAGCGGTTCGGTCATAATCTCCGGTTCAGCGGCAAATGTTACAGGAGACGATGCAATTGCGGTTGGAATAACCAATGACGCGATAGCGTTAAGTCTGAAAACAACCGGCGTGATTGCCGGCACCTATTCCGCGCCCACAATCGTGGTTGACGGGCAGGGACGCATTTCCAGGGCGTCGTCACAATTTGAAACTTATGCCATATTTACCGGTTCTACGACCGACGCAGCAACGACAGAGTTATTTATGGATGGCGTGGGCTTACGACGGTTGCTGTTGCAGCCCAATTCACACTATGTGTTTAACGCACTCATAAGCGCACAACAGACAGGAACCCTTGGCAACCGCAGTGCTTGGCAATTTGCCGGTGCTGCCGTGATGGATTCGACCCCAGCGACCGCCGCGATTGCCGGGATTGCACCAATATTCCAGAACAATTACCCTGATACATTACCGTGGTCATGCACCTTTACGGTAAATTCGGACGTTGGCGCGTTGTGTCCAATGGTGACGGGAGCAGCCCGAACCAATATTAGTTGGCGAATCAGAGTTGAGATGGTAAGAAACTTCCAGAACGCTTAAGCTATCCTATTAGAAGCTAAATAACCAAAAGCCTTCTTCAGCGTATTTAAGAGAGACACAAGAATGCCTACAATTAGTTCAGGGCGGGTTACCTCCGGTACCGGCGAGGTCACATTTACGGATGCGGCAACTCCCGCAACAGGGAATCCGGCAAACGCGGCAGCCATCGCGGCATCTGCGGCATCAGCGACGGCGGTGATAACAACGGTTATCGGAAATAACCTCGGTATCGGCGCTGACGTATATGCCGGGGTCACCGGTACAACGAACATCATCCTAAACTTCAAAACAATCCTCGCCGGCAATGGCATTGACATTTTAAGTGACGCCAACACCATTACATTGACATCATCCGGTCTTGGCACCTTCGTCGGTCTCTCGGACGGTCCGCAAACCATTGTACAAAACGCTCTTGTTTACGGTGCCACTGCCAACAAACTTGGCTTCACCCCTGCCCCTACTGACGCAGGACAGGCGCTGATTTGGGACGGGTCAGGATTCACCTTCTCAACTATGGTGACAAATGCCGTCACATCGATAACCATTGCCGGAAACAACGGCATTACGGTTGCCGGAACACCGATCACCACGGCTGGCACAATCACACTGGGTCTGGCATCCTCCGGGGCTGTTCCCGGAACCTATACCACACCGACGCTGACCATTGACGCACAAGGACGCGTCACAAACGCGGTCAATGGCAAAGTCGCGGTGGAATTTCCCGGACTGACCAGTATCGGCGGCGGAAACGCAAATTCTTTTAGCCTTTATACAGGAACAAATGCATCCGGGTATGCACAAATCCGTTCCCTGGTCGGACAAACCGGCATCGCCATTTCCCAAACGACTGATGGTGGGTCTCTGATCATATCCGCTGCTGGTTTGTTGACTGGCATCTCCGGTGGCACCGTAATTTCGGCGTCAGCACCATTGAGCGGTGTTGTATCCCTTTCCCTTAATGCCACAGGGGTGACTGCCGGAACCTATGCGGCGGCAACGATTGTTGTTAACGCCGCAGGACAAATTACCAGCGCGACAAAAACAAACACCCTCGGAACAGTTACATCAGTTGACGCGAGTGGCGCAAATGGCATCACCGTCACTGGCGGACCGGTAACGACAGTCGGAGCGTTCTCCATTGCGTTGTCCAACACTACGGTTACCGCAGGAACCTATGCGTTTCCGACCATTGTGGTTGGCGCTGACGGGCGTCTGACATCGGCGAGCAGCAACGCAGCCGGAAGCGTCAGCCGCATCGCCATTGCCGGTGACAACGCCATTGCCGTTTCCGGGGGACCGATAACCTCAGCCGGGACTTTCTCAATTGCATTGGGCACAACCGAGGTCACAGCCGGCACTTATGCCAACTTTGTCGTTGACGCGCAAGGGCGGCTCACAACGGCGCGCCAACTGTCGCCATCAGATATCATAAATGCCCTCGGCTTTACACCAGCAAATGCCGCCACGACGGGAAACGTGCTTGATTTGGCATCTGGTGCCGGAATCACGGTCACGTCAGCAAGCGGCACGTATACTGTTGGATTGGCAACAACAACCGTGGTTGCCGGGACTTATACCACACCTATTATCACTGTTGATGCCACTGGGCGCATAACGGACGCTGCCAGCGTACCACTTCAGTTCAGTCCTGGATCAATAAGTCTAAACAATACATTGAACGCTTTCGATATCTACTATGGCACCGATGGCAATAACTACGCCCGGATACGTTCCATTATCGGCGGCAGTGGCATTAACGTTGCTTTGACACCTGACAAAGAAACGCTTGTTGTTTCTGCTTCAGTGACAGGCATTGCATCGGTGTCCGCAACCGGCGGGTCCGGCATTGCCATAACGGGCAGTCCGATCACTTCATCCACCGGCACATTCGGAATCAGCCTTGTCAACACGACGGTCACTGCCGGTTCATACGGTATGTTCGCCGTTGACGCTGATGGACGCCTCACCTATGCCCGGTCCCTTGCTGGCGCTGACGTCATTGCCGCTCTTGGATTTACGCCTGTCAGTACCGCATTGCTTGGCGCTCCCAATGGGGTGGCCACTCTTGACGGTACCGGACATGTTCCGCTGTCACAGCTTCCGCCCTCACTTGTTGGCGCAGTCGTCTATCAGGGTGTGTGGAACGCCACAACGAACGCACCGGCACTTACTTCTGGTGTTGGAACCAAAGGGTATTACTATCAAGTAGCGGTTGCCGGTGATACGAACGTTGACGGCATCTCACAGTGGAATGTCGGCGATATCATTATTTTCAACGGCACAACATGGCAAAAAATCAACGGTACAGCGACTGAGGTCATATCGGTGGCTGGACGGCAGGGTGTCGTCGTGCTCGCCGTAGCGGACGTGTCCGGGGCAGCGCCACTACTCAGTCCAGTATTTTCGGGAACTCCCCAGTCCACAACGCCAGCCACCTCAGACAACTCCACCAATATCGCGACAACGGCGTTTGTCAAGGCGCAGAACTTCACCTCTTCCGTAATCCTCACAGGTGACGCTTCCGGCGTGTCTTCCAATGGGACTGTTGCCACAACCCTTGCGGCATCCGGGGTTACGGCAGGCAGTTACGGTCAATTTGCCGTTGACGGCAAGGGGCGGCTGACATTCGCGCGATCGCTGATTGCTGCCGATATTACCGGCGCTCTCGGCTTTACGCCCGCAAATGCGGCTTCCGGCGGAACCGTCAACTCGGTTGGCGTCCTGGGCGGTTCCGGCATAACGGTAGCAGGCACCAGCCCCATCACCAACAAGGGCACGTTTACCGTCTCGCTGTCCAACACGGGCGTTATAGCTGGAACCTATCTCAATTTTGTGGTCAATGCCACCGGTCAAATCACGTTTGCCAGGACACTGACCGCAGGCGACATTACGGGTTTGATTGGCGTCCCTGGCACTGGCTCTGTCAACAGCATTGCAGCGACAGGTGTTGGTCCGATTCAGGTGACTGGCAGTCCAATTACCACCAGTGGCACGTTCTCAATTGGGCTGTCAACGGTTGGGACATCCGGCACGTTTACGTTGCCGACCGTCACAATTGATGCTTATGGTCGTGTTACGGCAATTTCCAGCGGCTCCACCGGCAATGTTGTGAGCGTTGCTGCTGTCGGCAACAACGGCATTCAGGTTATTGGCGGTCCTGTCACCAGTACAGGCACGTTCACCATCGGTCTGGGTTCCAGTGGCGTGACCCCAGGAACCTATGGAAATGTTACCGTTGACAGTTATGGTCGCATTACAGCGATTGTGTCGGCAACAAGCGTAACTTCCGTATCGGCATCAGGAGATGGCAATATACTTGTTACCGGTGGACCAATAACAACCACAGGAACATTTGCCCTAAGTTTGGCAACCACCGGGGTCAGTGCGGGTGGTTATACAATCCCGACACTCACGGTTGACGCCTATGGACGCATCACGTCCATCACATCGGCTAACATAGCACAATTTGTGCGTGGTGTCTCGAATTTTACCGGCAACAGCGTACAGACGGTCTTCACCCTGTCTCAAACACAAACCACCAATTACGACATGATTGTCAGTGTTGGTGATGTTATCAATGACCCAGGCACGGATTATACGGCTTCGGGAACGCTTATCAGTTTCACGGTCCCGCCAATTAGTGGCACACCGATTTGGATTCAATATCTTGGTGCTCCAGGCGCGGTAAATATTTCGAGTGGCGCCAGTATCATTACCTTGACAGGCGATGTCAATGGCACCGGAAGCAACTCGGTTGTCACGTCATTGGTTACAACCGGTGTATCGCCCGGAAACTATGGCTCCGCCAGTTCCATCCCGATTATCGCGATTGATTCAAAGGGTCGCATCACCAGTGCCAGCGTGGTTGCCGCGACTGCCGCACATCTTGTAATGTCACAAACCATCGCCCTCTCAGGTGATGTATCCGGCTCGACCTTATTTGACGGTTCGGCTGGCGTGACCATCACGGCAACCCTGGCGGCTATTGGCACGTCCGGCACATTTAACAGCGTGGTCATCAACAATAAAGGTCTGGTGACATCAGGTTCGTACACAGCCTATCTGACAACCAACCAGTCAATAGCCATTTCCGGCGATGCCTCCGGTTCAGGGACCAACGCCATTAATCTGACACTGGCGCCAAGTGGCGTTACGGCAGGCACGTACGGCACGACATCTGCCATACCGGTCATTGCCGTGGATGCCAAAGGTCGGATTACGTCTGTTTCCACAGCCAGCGTTTCACTGGCCGGTGTAGTGACTTCGGTTGCTTTGGCAGCATCCAATGCCGGTGTGGTCATTGCCGGAAGTCCAATTACATCGTCCGGTACTATCTCTATTGGTCTGGGAACCATTCCCGGCTTGGCTGTGGGCACCTATGGGAATCTGACCGTAGATACCTATGGGCGTATCGTTGCCATCACCGCCCCGGCATACGTTTTAAGTGTAAGCGCTACGGGGACCAACGGCGTGATGGTGGCTGGCGGACCGATTACCTCATCCGGCACATTTGCGGTCAGCCTTACAAACACGGGGGTTGCCGCCGGCACCTATTCGCTGTCAACCATCACAGTTGATGCGACAGGACGAATCATTGCTGCAAGCACGGGATGGGCTGGCTCCGGGTCTGTCACATCAGTTGCGGCTTCTGGCGGCGCAGGCATCAGTGTTTCCGGCGGACCAATCACGACCGCAGGGACGCTCACCATCGGTTTGATGAACACAGGGGTAACCGCTGGAACTTATAACAATTTTGTATTTAACGCCACAGGTCAGGCGACGGGTGCCCGCACGCTCAATAACACCGACATCACCGGAGCCCTCGGCACATTCGCGGTTGCCAACGCAACCAACGCTGTTACGGCAAGCACCACAACGGGCAATGCCGCAACAGCAAGTGCCCTGGCAACGGCACAACCAATAGCGTTGAGTGGCGCCGTTACCGGCACGGCGACCTTTGCCGGCAATAGCGGAGCAACCATCGCGACAACCCTGGCGGCATCTGGCGTCACCGTGGGAACCTATTCCGCGCTGGTGGTCAATGCGGCGGGTATCGCGACATCGGGCACAAATCTTGTAGCCACGGGTGACGTGAGCGGAACGGCGTATAAGAGCGGTATTGCGCTGACATTGGCTACATCCGGCGTAATCGCCGGAACGTACACCAACCTGACCATTGATGCCAAGGGACGCGTTACGGCCGCAAGAGCATTGTCTGACACCGACGTGCTGACTGCCCTTGGTTATACACCAGGGAGCGGCAGCGGGACCGTTGCGTCCGTCGCCGCATCCGGTGACGGCAATATTATTGTCTCTGGTTCACCAATTACAACAACAGGCACCTTGGCAATCAGCCTTGGCACAACAAGCGTGACGGCTGGCACCTATTCCAATATTTCCGTTGATGCATTTGGGCGGTTGACGGCGGCTGCGGCATTGAGCGCGGCAAACATCCTAACCGCTCTTGGCACCTATGCTGTTGCCAAAGCAACGGCTCTTGCGACTCCGCAAATCATTGCTTTGTCTGGCGACGCATCCGGCTCGGTCTCATTCGGTGGTTCAGCAGGAGCAACCATTGCTGTTGCCCTGGCTGCCATCAGCATACCAGGTACGTTTAACAACGTCATCATCAACGCCAAAGGTCTGGTGACGTCAGGTTCGAACACAGCCTATCTGACAACCAACCAGTCAATTGCCATCTCCGGTGATGCCTCCGGTTCGGGAACCACCGCCATTAGCCTGACCCTGGCATCAAGTGGTGTCGCGGCTGGCACCTATTCACTGTCAACCATCACAGTTGACGCAAAAGGACGAATTATGGCTGCCAGCACGGGCTCGGCGGGGTCCGGTTCCGTCACTTCGGTGGGTATCACTGCCGGTGCAGGCGTCACTGTGTCTGGCGGTCCGATCACGACCGCCGGAACGCTGGTTGTTGGATTGGCAAATTCGGGCGTCATTGGCGGAACCTATGACAATATAACGGTGGACACAACTGGTCGTATCTTGAGTGCCCGTTCGCTCAATAACACGGATATCACTGGTGCGCTCGGCACCTATCCGGTTGCATTGGCAACAATAGCTCTCAATTGCGGAACCGCAACTGCCCTGACAATGGCGCAGCCGATTGCGTTGGGTGGCGCCGTTACCGGCACGGCAATGTTTGCCGGCAATAGCGGCGCGACCATCACCACCACTCTGGCAGCATCCGGTGTCACGGCAGGAACCTATTCCGCGCTGGTGGTCAATGCGGCAGGTATTGCGACATCGGGGCTGAATCTTGCAGCCACGGGTGATGTGGGCGGAACAGCCTCCGGTACAGGTATCATTCTGTCATTGGCTGCCTCCGGCGTGATTGCCGGAACATACACCAACCTGACTGTTGATGCCAAAGGACGCGTTACGGCAGCGAGAGCGATTGCGGGAGCCGACATCATCGCCGCGCTTGGCTATACGCCGGGAAGCAGCAGCGGCACCGTCCAAACCGTTGCCGCTTCCGGAGACGGAAACATTATCGTAACCGGATCGCCGATCACATCAACAGGCACTTTGGCAATTAGCCTTGGCACAACCGGTGTCACGGTTGGCACCTACGGCACATCAGCCGTCATTCCGGTTATTGCGGTGGATTCAAAGGGACGCATCACATCAGTCAGCACTGTTGGCATGTCGCAGAGCGGCTTGGTAACATCTGTTGCGCTGACTGCTTCAAATCCAGGCGTCGTGATCACCGGAAGTCCAATCACGTCTGCCGGAACCATTTCGATTGGTTTGGGAACGATTTCCGGTTTGTTTGCTGGCACATACGGCAATATTTTCGTTGATTCCTACGGACGCATCGCAGCCATTTCGACACCGTCCACATATGTCGCAAGCGTCGCGGCAACCGGATCAAACGGCGTTTCCGTCACTGGCGGACCGGTTACGACCTCAGGTACATTTGCGATCAGTCTAACCAACACCGGAGTATCCGCCGGGACATATTCACTGTCAACCATTACGGTTGACACAGCCGGACGCATTGTTTCCGCAAGTGCCGGCACGGCTGGCAGCGGTTCAGTCACGTCGGTCGTTGTTTCACCCGGAACGGGTATTGCCGTTTCCGGCAGTCCGATTACGACTGCTGGAACGCTCACCATTTCCGTAGCGGCATCAGGTGTTGCCGCAGGAAACTACAGCAACCTGATAGTCGATTCCACCGGACGCATTACTTTTGCCCGGGCGTTGCAGGCTGGCGATATTTTGACCGCGCTTGGTGCGACAGCGGTGCCGAATGCCACCAATGCCGCCAATGCAACAACCGCAACACAGCTTGCCACGGCACAAACCATTGCGCTGATCGGTGATGTCAGCGGCGCAGCCAGCTTCAATGGCGCTTCCGGTTCGACAATCAACGCAGTCCTGGCGGCATCCGGTGTTTTTCCGGGTACCTACAACTCTGTTGTTGTCAGCAACAAAGGCATCGTCATATCGGCATCCGCATATGCAGTTGAAAATCAGACAATCAATGTAACCGGTGACGTAACCGGTTCAGGAACGACCGAGATTCCGCTGACACTGGCAAATTTGGGTGTCACGCAGGGATGGTACAATTCTGTCCTGGTCAATTCAAAGGGACAGGTGACACAGGGACTTAACACCGGTTATACCAATCAGACGCTAACCATTAGTGGTGATGCCTCCGGTTCCGGAACCACCGCCATTGATCTGATCCTGTCTGCATCTGGTGTGACCGCCGGGTCATATGGACAGTTTATCGTTGATATAAAAGGACGTCTGACTTATGCCCGACCATTGTCGTCTTCGGATGTCACGGCAGCACTTGGTTACACACCAGTCAGCAGTATTGCAATAACTTCAGATGAAGTCACAACGGCGCTTGGTTTTGCGCCGGTCAACCCCAATGTTCTCGGCACAGCAAATGGCATCGCCACACTCAACAGCACTGGTGTCATTCCCCTGTCACAACTTCCTGCGTCGCTTGCCGGGGCGGTGAATTATCAGGGGGTTTGGAACGCCAACGCCAACCTTCCCGCGCTTGTAGCCGTTAAAGGCTATTATTACAAGGTGTCGGTTGCCGGTTCGACGAGCATTGATGGCGTAAGCCAATGGAACGTCGGCGATATGATTATCTTCGATGGCACTGCGTGGGACAAGATTGACGGATCGCCCACAGAGGTTTTGTCGGTTGCCGGACGAATTGGTGCGGTGTCGCTATCTGTAACAGACGTGACCGGTGCCGCGCCATTGTTCAACCCGGTATTTTACGGTGTTCCAAGGTCGGTGACACCATCAACCGATGACAGTTCAACGAGTATTGCCACGACTGCCTTTGTCCAGGCACAGAATTATATAAACACGATTTCACTGGCTGGGGATGTCACCGGACTGAGTGTTGACGTTGGCGATTACGCCAACATTACCGTTATTTTGGTGCCAAGCGGTGTCACAGCCGGCACGTACAGCAATCTGACCATCGACACCAAAGGGCGCGTAACGGTGGCGCGGGACATTGATGCCGATGACATTGCGGCTGCGCTTGGTTATACGCCGGGGAGTTCATCGGGTTCAGTCACTTCAATTGCGGCAACTGGCGATGGCAATATCCTGGTGGATGGAAGTCCAGTTACCACATCAGGAACACTGGCATTCAGCCTGGGAACGACCGGCGTGACGGCTGGCACATACAGCAATCTCGTAATTGATACATTTGGTCGTTTGACTACCGCACAGCTTCTGGATGCGGCTGATATTAATACTGCTCTCGGAACTTTCGCGGTCGGACGTGCGGCAACAGCAGCGACGGCAAACAGTTTGGCGGCAGCACGTGTGATTGCATTGTCGGGTGACGTGTCCGGCGCAACAGCATTTGACGGTTCCGCTGCGGCGACAATAACAGCAAGTTTGGCTGCAATTGGGTCCATCGGCACCTATTTTGGGGTGGTCACGGATTCCAAGGGACGTGTCACTTCCTCAGCCCCCATATCAATTATGGGCGATGTGGTTGGCACTGTTTCCGGTGGCAACATTACGTTGACCCTACCGATAACAGGCGCTTCCGGCACCTATGGATCAGGCAACGCAATTCCGGTCATTGTAACCGACGCCAAGGGACGTGTCACATCAGTATCGACGGTTGCTGTCACTGGCGGCGCATCGGCAGTCATTGATTTGATTGGTGATATGACAGCATCAGGTTCCGGAACGGTAACTGCGACGCTGTCTGCAATTGGCACTGCCGGCACATACGGTATTGTGGCAACGGACAGCAAGGGACGCGTGATCAATGGACGCAATCTCGGCGGAGCCGACATCACGGCTGCCCTTGGCTATACGGCAGCAAATGGGTCATTTTATCTTCCGCTTTCGGGCGGAACACTTGCCGGACCGCTGGGAGCAACAACCGGTTCATTTGGCGGGGGGCTGTCAGCCGCGTACCTGGGTTTTGCCGGTGATTTTTATATTACCAATTACGAAACAACACCGACAATAAACTTTGATGTCAATGATTGGATTGAATACAATCCCGGCACAAATTCATTGGCGACAGGAATCAACAGTGTCGCAATCACGACGGTATCATCCTATGGCTTGACTGTTTGGGGCGCCGGTTCATTCTCGGGCGCACTTACCGCAGTATCCGGATTGTACTCGGGTGTAGTATCGGCATCTTCTTTTGTCGGTCCGCTGATTGGCACAGCAACGGCGGCAACGGCATTGGCGGCGGCACAGCCAATTGCTTTGAGTGGCGCGGTAACCGGCACGGCAAACTTTACCGGCAATAGCGGCGCAACCATCACCACAACCCTGGCGGCGGTCGGCGCAGGCACGTCCACATTTACGAACATTATCATTGATTCCGATGGACGGGTCTGTGCATCCAGCACACCATTGAGTTCCGGCAATGTCATCGCAGCCCTTGGTTATATACCGGGAAATGGCAGCGGAACCGTAGCATCCATTGACGCAACCGGTGATGGCAATATCGTTGTAACCGGCAGTCCCATTACCATATCCGGCACTCTGGCACTTAGCCTTGCAACAACCGGTGTCACTGCCGGAACCTATTCCAACATCTCCGTCGATTCGTATGGACGGCTGACAGCAGCATCGCCACTGAGTGCGGCAGATATCACAATCGCCCTGGGCAATTACCCAGTAGCCAAGGCGGCGGCTCTGGCGACTGCACAAACCATTGCGCTCTCTGGCGATGCGTCCGGCTCCACGGCGTTCAGCGGCTCCGCTGGTGCAACCATTGCCGTTGCCCTGGCAGCCATCAGCACGCCGGGCAATTTCAACAACGTCGTCATCAATGCCAAGGGTCTTGTTACATTTGGCTCGAACGTCGCCTATCTGACAGGGAACCAACCGATTACGGTCTCCGGGGACGCATCCGGTTCCGGAACCACCGCAATTGACTTGACACTGACACCCAACGGTGTTGCTCCCGGCACTTATTCACTGTCAACCATTACGGTTGACGCAACAGGACGGATCACTGCCGCCAGCACGGGTTCGGCTGGCGCCGGCACTGTCACATCAATTGCGGCTTCCGGCGGCACGGGCATCACCATTTCCGGCAGTCCCGTCACCACCGATGGAACGCTGGTTGTCGGACTGGCAAACACAGGCGTAACCGCCGGAACTTACGCCAATCTCGTGGTCAATGCCACGGGTCAGGTGACCGGCGCACGCGTCCTTGCCAACACCGACATCACGGCTGCCCTCGGCACCTGCGCGATCGCGCCAATTACGCTGAGTGGTGCGGTTACCGGCACCACAACTTTCTCAGGCAGTAGCGGCGCAGCCATTGTCACCACCCTGGCGGCTTCCGGTGTCACGGCAGGGACCTATTCCTCCATGGCAGTCAATGCAGCAGGCATTGTGTTGTCCGGGAGCAACCTTGTTGCAACGGGCGACGTCAGCGGAACAGCCTCCGGGTCAGGCATCGTTCTGACATTGGCGGCTTCCGGTGTGAGCGACGGAACGTACGCCAACCTGACCATCGACATACATGGACGTGTAACGGCGGCAAGAGCGCTAACGGATGCTGACATTGTTGCCGCCCTGGGTTATGCACCGGGAAGCAGCAACGGTACGGTCCAGTCCGTTGCCGCTTCCGGAGACGGAAATATTATTGTGACCGATTCACCGGTCACGACAACAGGAACCCTGGCGCTCAGCCTGGGCATGACCGGTGTGACACCGGGGACTTATGCCGACATTACCGTTGATGTATATGGACGCATAACGGCAGCAACGGCATTGAGCGCAGCAACAGTAACAGCAGCCCTCGGTACCTATGCTGTTGCCACGGCGAACGCTCTCGCGACGGCGCAGACAATTGGACTTTATGGCGACGTATATGGGTCGAACATTTTCGACGGTTCCGCCGAAATGCTCATCTCGGTCGATTTGGCTTCGATCAGCACGCCCGGCACCTATAATAAAATTGTCATTAACAACAAGGGTCTTGTTACATTAGGAACATATATAGCCTACCTGACAGCCAACCAACCAATTGCAATTTCCGGTGACGCCTCCGGTTCCGGAACCACCGCCATTAACCTGACGCTGGGAGCCAGCGGTGTTGCTCCCGGTACCTATTCGCTGTCAACCATTACGGTTGACGCAAAAGGACGTATCACCGCTGCCACCACCGGCACGACTGGCGCAGGCTCGGTCACGTCCGTTGCGGTAACAGCGGGCACCGGCATCGCGGTCGCGGGCGGCGCTGTCACCACATCCGGCACATTTGCGGTCAGCCTTACAAACACGGGGGTTGCCGCCGGCACCTATTCGCTGTCAACCATTACAGTTGACGCAACCGGTCGCATCATTTCCGCCACCACCGGAACGACCGGCGCAGGCTCGGTCACGTCAATTGCGACGACTGCCGGTCAAGGCATCAGTATTGCCGGCGGTCCGATCACGACTGCTGGAACGCTGGTTATCGGACTGCTGAACTCTGGTGTTGGCGCCGGAAATTACAACACCATGACTGTGGATGTGATGGGTCGGGTAACCAGTGCGCGCGTGCTCTACGGTTCGGATGTCAATGCCGCGCTTGGCTACACGGCGGCAAATGGCTCTTATTATCTTCCGCTTTCCGGCGGGTCACTTTACGGCGCATTGTCCGCAAGCAGCGGGTCATTCAATAGCCTGATGACGTCTGGCATAACGTTCTATAACATGGCAGATTGGTATATTGGAACTACCGGATACAACCCTTTAATTAACTTTGGTGTTAACAATTATATTCTATATAACGTCTCCACCAATGTATTGACGACCGTCATTGGAGGCAACGTCATCACGTCAGTCGCCGATACCGGACTGAAGGTCAATGGCACAGGTTCATTCTCAAGTTCACTTGCTGCTGCCAGCGGTTCATTTGCTGGAGCATTGACCGCTGGCAGCGGTTCGTTTTCAGGAATCTTGGCTGCTTCAAGCGGTTCGTTCTCGGGCACAGTAACAGCAGGAACATTCTCCGGCGTCCATATCGGCACAACGGGCTCATTCTCCAGTTCAGTAACAGCCGCATCATTTATTGGTCCCCTGACTGGCAATGCTGCCACGGCGACCGCCTTGGCAACCGCGCAGCCAATTGCATTGAGCGGAGACGTTACAGGAACGGCAATATTTGCCGGCAATGGCGGTGCGACCATCACAACCACGCTGGCAGCGTCCGGTGTGACCGCCGGAACGTACACCAACCTGACCATCGATACAACAGGACGCGTGACGGCAGCAAGAGCAATGACGGAAACCGATGTGGTCGCCGCTCTTGGTTATAGGCCAGGAAGCAGCACCGGCACGGTCCAAACAGTTGCAGCCACCGGTGATGGAAACATTGTTGTAACCGGCTCACCGATCACATCAACCGGAACCCTGGCACTCAGCTTGGGAACAACCGGTGTCACGGCGGGAACCTATTCAAATATTTCGGTCGATACATATGGACGCGTAACAGCGGCAGCGGCATTAAACGCAGTCAATATAACAACTGCCCTTGGTACCTATGCGGTTGCCACGGCTGCGGCACTTGCCACGGCACAATCAATTGCGTTGTCCGGTGACGTGTCCGGCACGGTTTCCTTCAATGGAGCGTCACCCGCAACCCTGTCCGCAACATTGGCAAGCATTGCCGCTCCCGGCACATTTAACAGTGTCGTCATCAACGCCAAGGGTTTGGTGACATCAGGTTTGAATAATGGCTATCTGACAGCAAATCAAACAATCACCGTAACCGGTGACGCTTCCGGAAGTGGCGCAACCTCCATCGGTTTGACACTGGCTGCCAGTGGCGTGACAGCCGGCACTTATGGCACAACGTCCGCCATTCCAGTTATCACCGTGGATGCCAAAGGACGCATCACATCGGTCAGTACAGTCGGTGTGGCGCTGACGGGCGTTGTGTCTTCCGTTGCACTGGAGGCTTCAAACACAGGCGTTGTCATTACCGGAAGTCCAATTACATCTTCGGGAACCATTTCTATTGGTTTGGGAACGATTGTCGGATTGACCGTCGGCACCTATGGAAATCTGACCGTGGATGCCTATGGACGCATCACTGCCATCACTGCTCCGGCATACGTTTCGAATATTGCGGCAACGGGGTCAAATGGCGTCGCGGTTACGGGCAGTCCTGTCACCTCAACCGGCACGTTTGCCATTGCCCTCACGAACACAGGTGTCACAGCCGGGACCTATTCGGTATCAACAATCACGGTTGACGCAACCGGACGAATCACCGCTGCCAGCAACGGCACGGCTGGTTTTGGTTCCGTCACGTCAGTTACGGCTTCCGGTGGCACAGGCATTGCCGTTTCCGGCAGTCCAATCACGACCGCAGGAACGTTGGTTGTTGGATTGGCAAACACCAGCGTAACAGCCGGAACCTATAACAATCTGGTGATCAACGCCACGGGTCAGGTCACAAACGCACGCCTCATTAACAATGTCGATATCAACGCCGCTCTGGGTTATACGGCAGCCAATGGCGCCAACTACCTGGCCATAACCGGTGGAACGCTTTCCGGTCCATTGGGTGGAACCAGTGGCTCGTTCTCCGGCACGGCAACAGCAGGAACATTCTCCGGCGTTCATGCCGGCACAACCGGCTCGTTCTCCGGTGCCGTGACGGCGGTGGCATTCATTGGCTCCCTGACAGGAAATGCCAACACGGCAACCGCCCTGACAACAGCGCAGCCAATTGCTTTGAGTGGCGCGGTAACTGGCACGGCAACGTTTGCCGGCAACAGCGGTGCGACCATCACGGCAACGCTGGCAGCTTCCGGCGTGGTCAGCGGCACATACAGCAACCTGACCATCGACACAACGGGACGCGTGACGGTGGCAAGGATGTTGTCAGGAGCCGACATTGTTGCTGCCCTTGGTTACACGCCAGGAAGCAGCAGCGGCACGGTCCAATCCATTGCAGCTTCCGGCGATGACAATATCATCGTAACCGGTTCGCCGATTACGACATCCGGCACGCTGGCACTGAGCCTTGGCACAACCGGTGTGACGGCTGGCACCTATGCCAATCTGACCGTCAACGCACAGGGACGCATAACGGCAGCAACGGCATTGAGTGCCGCGAACATCACAGCCGCCCTTGGCACCTATGCAGTCGCCACGGCAACGGCACTTGCCACGGCGCAGACGATTGCCCTGTCCGGTGATGCATCCGGCACCGTTTCCTTCAACGGCACTTCTCCGGTTACACTTTCAGCGACTTTGGCAACCGTTGGCGCGGCCGGTACTTATGGATCAGGCACGGCGGTTCCGGTTATCACAGTTGATGCCAAGGGGCGCGTTACATCAGTCAGTTCGGCACCAATTTCCGGCGGTTTGTCTTCGGTTAATTTAATTGGTGACGTGACCGGTTCGACCAGTTCCGGGACCGTCACCGCAACGCTGGCAAGTGTTGGAACGGCCGGTACCTACACCTCATTGGTAACTGATGCCAAGGGACGGGTGACCTCCGGTGGCAACATGACCATCACCGGGGATGTAACCGGCACAGCGTCCGGCACTGCCATAGCCGCCACTCTGACGACAACTGGTGTTACGGCTGGGACATATGGCTCAACAACATCCATTCCGGTCATCGGTGTGGATGCCAAGGGACGCGTCACCAGCGTCAGCACGGTTGCCGCTCCGAGTGGCGGAGGTGGCGGCGGGGGTCTGAGTTCGGTCACCCTGACCGGTGACGTGACTGGCACGACCACAACAGGAACGCTTGCCACAACACTGGCGGCAAACGGCGTGACCGCCGGCACCTATGGTTCCGTGGCATCCATTCCAATCCTGACCATCGACGCAACCGGGCGTGTCACATCAGCAAGTCTGGTAACCAACCCAAGCGTCGTTTCCGTTGCCCAACGCTACGTGTTTTCTTTTTCACTCGATGGTTCAGGAAACCCAGTGCCGGCGACATTGGCAAATGTGCCTTCAGGATGGACAGTAACCTTTAGCAATACCAACAACACTGACGTTACAATTACTCATAATCTCAGCAAAGCACCCGTTCACCTTCTGCTATGGGCATACAACAGCACGGGGGCAGGCTTTATGATGAAAGTTCCGAGTAATGTCTGGGGTGCAGCCTGCTTCACATCCATTCCAGGCTCCAATTTTGCAACACCAAACAGCGTAATGCTCCACCAAGTTACTGCAACTAATAGCGGTGGCAGCGGATGTATAAATCAAATTATGTGGGTTGAAATTTATATTTAAGAGATAGCAATGGCATTTTTTCCTCCCAGACTGCTCCAGATAGCGCTAACCACAGCGGAACCGCTTACGAACTGGTACAGTGACGACCCGCTCGATTGTTGGAATGGCGCTCCATATCAATGGAAAGTGACGTTTGCAGTAAACAGTCAAAGCCATTCCTCGCCCTATACGCCTACGCAATTCAGTTACACAGGAATGGATGTAATAGTCGGCGATTGGATCGGTACGTTGGGAAACGGACAATCGGTGAAGATAATACATATAAACAGCAAGGACATGAACAGCGTTGACGCGAACGTAGAGGATGTGGATAGGTTCAATACATTCACCGACGCAACCATGCAGGGCAGCGGCTTAACCGCCGACGACGGCTACCTTTTCCAATTAGGCGATGACGGACTGCCAATACTGGCACCCATGTCGCCTTTTTCGGCAAACTTAGCATCGAACCTTGCATGGCAACTTGACCAAATTAGCCGCTTCCGTTACCGAAACCTTATTAATAGTTATTACCGAGTGGACCAACCTGGACACACATTTGTGCTTGGAGACGTAATCTATCTTCTGTCAAA
>Ga0302319_10009702_pt1 | contig 18461 bp, 12 predicted proteins | sample Bog_T0_2_FD_203319 | JGI IMG/M metagenome (GOLD analysis project Ga0302319, IMG submission 203319) | Peat permafrost microbial communities from Stordalen Mire near Abisko, Sweden - Bog_T0_2 | ecosystem: Environmental > Terrestrial > Soil > Wetlands > Peat | place: Sweden: Abisko, Stordalen Mire...
AGGCTTGGTTTTCGAGCGATCTGTAGTTTCACTATAGTCTGAAGGTTGCCTGACCCCGGTGAACTTTTCGTAAACACCTTGCTAACTCGCAAAGTCATGTTCGCCGCACGAAAACCAGTTAGATAACAAAGACTAATGTTGTTCGATTGAGGACAGTATTACTCGGTAGGCGTGAACCTGATGAGGAGCCAGGGACAGTTGGCGGCCCTGGTTGGTTTGATCACCATTGAGACGGCGCAGGGTGGTCCATCCACCGTTGGATCTCGCGACTTCTTCAATGCTGGCAATGCCGCTGATTTTTGTATCGACATCGGGATCACGAAAGAAGGAAACGGTAAGGCCGGATCCGGCGATGTAGAACTCGTTTGGGGCTGTTTGCAGGATGATGAGGGCGCCGTCGTCTTCGAGGAGTGACTTGGCTGGCCATGAGCGCAGAAGAGTGGCCTCAAAGAGATAGCCGCCCAGGGAGACGGTTTGCGTGGGTCGGGGACTGTTGCAGTGGAGCACGATGGCACGGGTGCTGCCTGCGGACTGAAGCGCAGGCAGGATATCGCTGAGGCTTTCTATAAGCTCGTAGACACTGGCGAGAGTTGGACCGTTGTCGTGGTCGTCGGGGGCAGCGGGCGCAGTCTCAATTGCGAAGGGAGAGAAGCCAAATGCGCCGGCCGCGCCGTATGCGTAGAAGGCGTTGTATGGTGCGGCTTCGAGTCGGGCTTCGGGAATGAAGACGGCATTGCCGTTGAATTTGTAGCGATCGATCCAGTACTCGAAGTTCGGCCAGTAGATGTCTGGGGAGAAAAAGTCGAGCGCGGGAGCGGTTGTGCGGTAGACGGCGAGGTAGTAAGGGTGCGGGCCTCCGCTGGGATACTCGCCTGCGCGCTCGGCGGGTGCGGGAAGCTGGCAGTTTACGTACATGGGGAGCGGATAGGCTTGCTTGCCCTGTGCGGTGACTTCCTGAATGAAGCGGGCATAGTTCCAGGCCATGAAGACTTCGTTTGCCGCATCGCCGAAGACGGCGGACCAGGTTGTGCCGGAAGGATTGAAATGCGCGCGCAGTTCGGGAGAGAACGAATCGCGGGCGGCTTGAAGTTTCTGGATCAAGGCGGGTGGAACGGGGCTGGAGAAGAGACGATTTGCAGCATCGGACCGGTCGCGGCCGCGGCCGAGATGACCCACTTCGTTTTCGACCTGGACCATGAGCACAGTCTGCTGATCCTGGTCTTTTTCGCGAATGTGTTTCATGAGTGCGGCAAAGGCGCGGCTGTCGCTCTTGAGTGTTTCAGGGCCGAGGGTGGAGAGGATTTCGAGTTGTGCCCCCTCGGCGGAGATGGCGCGCGGGAAGCGCTTTGTGTCTTCCTTCACCCAGGCGGGCGCGTAGTTGGAGAAGCCGTTCTTCCAACTGCCAAACCACAAGGGGACCAGATGCAAATGCTGTTGGCGCGCGACATCGATCCAGTGATCGAGGATGGAGAAGTCGAAGGTGCCTTCGACGGGCTCGATCTGGTCCCAGGCGACGGGCATGAGGACGGTGTTGACGTGCAACTGGGCGATGTGGGGGAGGATGGTATCGGCCTGTGCGGCGGTTCCTGCGGAGGAATTGCCGAGTTCGCCGCCGAGGATTAGATAAGGTTGGCCGTTGACGATCAGTTGTCCGCCGGTGGGGGATTTTGCGATGGACGGGATTTCGGCGGCATTGGCAGGAAACGCGCCGAGGAGGCATGCGGCAAGGAGAAGGGATTGAAAGCGCGTCGAGATCAATTATTTCCCACTGTTCTTCGTGGAGGCGAGATCGTCAATGGAATTCAATGATACGGCATTGTGATCCATCACTTGCCATGGAGTTTCTGCAATGCGTTATGACAGATGCGGGGCATCCGTACGGCGTTCCAGAGCCCGCGGGGCATCTTGGCCGCAGCCTACGCTCTTGATAGCGGGGTGGCATTTCGGTGATTTTGAGGTGCGGTTTTGGAGTTCCTTTGTAAGTTTGCGCCCTTGCGATAAGGGGGGTACACTGGGTTCGCGGACCCAAACAAACGTGAAGATAACTGAAATGCAGGGTGCGGTTGGGCATTCGTAATTAGCGCAATTCATCGCTGTTGATGCGTGCGTTCTTCATGGCGTACGAGAATAGGGCCATTCTCTCTTGCTTACGGTTTCCGTTGTAATTCCTGTCTATCGTGCCGAGCAAACGCTGCTCGATCTGTACCGCCAGCTTTCCGATGCGATGTCGGAGGTGACGCCGGATTTTGAGATCATCTTCGTTGAAGATGCAGGCGGCGATGGTTCCTGGCCAATCATTGCTGAGCTTGCACGCACGGACCAACGGGTGCGGGGGTTCCGCATGAGTCGGAATTACGGGCAGCACAACGCGCTTCTTTGCGGCATCCGAGCGGCAAAGCACGGCATTATCCTTACGATGGACGATGATCTGCAGCATCCGGTCACTGAGGCGAAACTGCTGCGCTCTTGCGGCCTGGGCTACAATTTCATCGCGCTGCGGCGGGCCGCCAATGCTACCATCGAAACCGGCTATGACACACGAATTGCTTCTTCGGGCCAGGCAGCGGCTTCTCCAAATGCACTTTGAAAGTGGTGTGGGCCACATTGGAGGTAACCTCTCTTGCATCGACATACTCATGACGCTGTACCACGAGGTACTGCATGCTGACGATGCGTTTGTGTTGTCAAAGGGCCATGCAGCGGGCGCCATGTACGTTACCTTGTGGTCAGTAGGAGCCCTCAGCGACGACGACTTGCGATCGTTTCACAAGGACGGAACGCGCCTGAGCGGTCATCCCCCGCTGCGCGGAATTCCAGAGGTTCTATTTGCCACTGGCAGTCTCGGGCATGGACTCAGTCTGTCTTGCGGCTTGGCGCTTGCCAGGAAGCTGAAACAGGAACCGGGCCACGTTTTCTGCCTCATGTCTGATGGCGAATGGAACGAAGGATCGAATTGGGAGGCGCTCATTTTTCTCAAGCATCATCGTCTCGACAATCTCACCTTGATCGTTGACCTCAATGAACTGCAGGGCATGGGTCCGACTCGCGACGTCGCTGATTTCGGGCCTCTAGCCGGCAAGTTTCGCGCCTTCGGCCTGCCCACGGTGGAAGTTGACGGCCACGACTGTGTTTCCCTGGAGGCCGCACTGCGGCGACGCGAATCCGAACCCGTCGCCGTCGTGGCGAATACCACCAAAGGGAATGGAGTATCGTTTATGGAGAATCGCTTTGAATGGCATTATTTGCCGATCAGCGAAGAACAATACCGGCAAGCGATCCTGGAACTGAGCAAATAATGCGCCAAGAATTCTGTCGAACCCTCCTAGAGTTCTCGGCCTGCCCGGAATTTGTCTTCCTGACTGGCGACCTGGGTTTCATGGCACTCGAACCACTACGCGAGGCCATGGGACGGCGGTTTATCAATGCCGGCGTTGCAGAGCAGAACATGGTGGGGGTGGCGGCGGGCTTGTCAAAGAGCGGACTCCGGCCGTGGGCTTACAGCATTGCTCCATTTCTATACGCCCGGCCCTTCGAGCAGATTCGAAATGATGTGTGTCTTCAGAACCTTCCGGTAGTGTTGGTCGGTAATGGGGGCGGATACGGATATGGCGTCATGGGTAGCACGCATCACGCACTGGAAGATTATGGAGTGCTCCTGACTCTGCCCAACATGCGTGCTTACATCCCGGCGTTCGATTCTGACCTGCGCTGCATGATCCAAGAACTCATGACCGTGAAACATCCGGCTTATCTTCGGCTGGGTTATTCCGAACAACCTTCATGGCTGGTGCCGGGGCCTTACGCCGCGTGGCGGCGGATCTTGCCGGGCGACGGTCCCACAGTAGCGTTTGTGGGCCCTCTGGCGGGTGCCGCTCTGGACGCCATCCGGGAGTCCGGGCTAAACGCGGACAGCTGGCTGGTGAGTGAACTGCCGATCCATCGGCCACCGCCCGAGTTTCTATCGAGCGTCAGGCGCTCTGGCTACCTATTAGTCGTGGAGGAGCACGTGTCTGGAGGCGGTTTTGGGCAAATGCTGGCTTGCGAACTGCTGGCGGCGGGGGTGTGTCCGACACGCTTTGTGCTCCGGCCGGCGTTAGGTTATGTTTCCGGCCTATACGGTTCGCAGAGATTTCATCGGAAGGAATGCGGACTCGACCCCGAAAGCATAGTGTCAGAGTTGAATCACGCCGCGCACTCATGAGAGAGTCGTTATCCCTTCAGCAGAAAATTGGACGCCTCCAAGGGCCGATCCTGGTTCTGGGTGGAAGCGGTTTCGTGGGCGCCAATGTGCTGCGTATGCTTTCCCAATACCGGGATGACGCTTACGGAACCGCCTCACGTTTGCCCGCCTGGCGCCTGGAAGGGTTGCCTTCACAACATGTGAAGGTGACCGACCTGCTGATCGATTCCAATCTGGATCAGTTACTAGGCGACGTTCAACCTCGCACGATCATTGATTGTGTGGCCTACGGCGGGTATTCGTTTGAGACCGATAGCCAACTCATCTACCAGACAAATTTCAACCTCGTATCCCGGTTGTTAGCCCGACTGGGAGACCGCAAGATCGCAGCGTATGTGCACGCCGGCAGTTCTTCCGAGTACGGATACAACGCTTCCGGCCCCGGCGAAGACTCAGTGCTGGCGCCCAACAGCCATTATGCGGTTTCCAAGGCAGCTGCATCGCAGCTGATTTATTTCTACGGGAAGAGAATCGGACTGCCTTGTGCCAACCTGCGCTTGTACTCCGTTTACGGCCCGCTGGAGGATGCGTCACGACTTATCCCAAATTTGGTGCGGTGTGGCGTCGAGGGGCGGTACCCCGAGTTCGTGAACCCTGACATCTCACGGGATTTTCTTTATACGGACGACGCGGTCGAAGCGTTTGTCGATATCGCACTGAATCTCACAGAAGCGGACTACGGCGAGTCATTTAACATCGGAACCGGCCAGAAGACAACGATTCGCGAGTGCGCCGACCTGGCGAAACAATTGTTCGCCATTCCCGCCGCGCCGGAGTTCACCATGCCCAGCCGGCAATGGGACCTGCCAGACTGGTACGCGAACATTGAAAAGGTCCGCACCAGAATTGGTTGGGAGCCTCGGACTACCTTTCGGGAAGGCCTGTTGAATACGGCGGAGTGGTTCAGATCCCTGCCCGACCGCGCCCTCTATTCTCAATCGTCCAAGCGTTTCGGTCTTGACACCAAGCACAGCGTGTCTGCAATTATTGCGTGCTACCGTGATAACCTCGCCATACCAATTATGTATGAGCGTTTGAAGGCAACGTTCACGAAGCTGAATGTCGATCATGAGATCATTTTTGTGAACGACGGCAGCCCGGACGACTCGGAAGAGGTGATTCGGAAGATTTCGCAAAACGACCGCCGCGTGCGTGGCATTTCGCATTCACGGAATTTCGGATCGCAGGCTGCTTTCCGCAGCGGTATGGAGATCGCGACCAAGAATTGCTGCGTACTCCTGGATGGAGATTTGCAGGACCCTCCCGAACTGATCGAAACGATGGTGGCCAAGTGGCGCGAAGGATACGACGTGGTTTATGGGCGCCGGGTCAAGAGGGAAGGGCCCAGGCTGAAGCAGCTGGCGTACAAGGCTTTCTACCGGCTATTCGATTACTTCTCCTACATCCGGATTCCACACGATGCCGGCGATTTCTCTCTGATGGACAGACGCGTGACGCAAGCCGTGCTGACTTTCCCCGAGCGGGACTTATTTCTGCGTGGCGTGCGGGCCTATGCTGGTTTCAAACAGACGGGGGTTGACTATTTTCGTCCGGAACGGATGTTCGGTGTTACTACGAACAGCCTGTTCAAGAATATTGGCTGGGCCAAAAAAGGCATTCTCTCGTTCAGTTACGTCCCGCTGACCATATTGACAGCGTCCGGATCCATCCTTCTGGCCTTGACGGGGATAGCGATGCTTGTGCAAATCGTCTTGCGGCTGCTGATTCCACAAATAGCGCCGAAGGGCGTGACCACCATGCTTATCTCTATCCTTTTCTTCGGGTCATTGAACCTCTTCGCAATTAGCCTGGTCGGGGAGTACCTGGCAAAAATCTTCGAAGAAGTCAAACGCCGGCCTCACTTCATCCGAAGGAGTGTGATCAAGGATGGCGAGGTTCGCTTTGCGAGTATGGATAAGGCGCCAAAAGTTGAATTGTAGCTCCCCTCACGACCGCATATGAAGCTACTGTTGAGTCGGACGAATATGGTGAACCGGCGGGCCGAGGTTTGGCGGCCCCCATTGTTCGAGAGGCCGGATAGGTTTTCGAGAAGTGGAACATTGACCTTGCGGAATCACGATCTCGTGCACTTCGAAATGAAAAGGTCAAGCGGGATTTTAACTAGATTGTAGCTAAGCGGCACGCTAATCAGATCCTTGCGAATATGAAATTCGGTCTTGTCAAAGAAGCGCGCCAGGAGATTGCGGTACCCCTGACCCTCCCGCACGAATTTTCCCCGATCATTATCCAGGAGCCACTTGGCAACGGCGCCCTGGCCCGGGACATAAACGCCATCGAACGTGAACAAGAAGCCGCCCGGCCGCAACGCACTGTGGATTGCCGATACCGTCTCGGTGAACGACTTGTCGTCGAGGTGGTGCAATACACCATTCATCAAAACGCCATCGGCTGGTCCGAATTCCTTCGCGGCAGCCGCATCAAAGATCTGGCAATGGAATTTTCCTAAGTGTCCAAAATGACGATTTGCGAAGCGAATGTATTTCTCGTCGACGTCGAAACCATCGTAAAGCACACCTCGCGGCAACTTCGGGAGGATATGGCCGGGTCCGCAGCCAATATCGATCAGGCGCTGGCCGGGGCGGATTTCCAGGTATTGATTGATGGCCTTGACGCGCGCCGAAAAGAATCCGCCGCAGACCTGAAACAGTTGGTAGACCGATGGGGCGTTGAGAATTTCTTTCATGACTCCCGCTTTGCAGGCAGGTGTCTCGACCTCTGCTAAAGTAGACTATCATCCAGAATGTGCCGCCTCGATTGGCTGTACCGCATAAATTCGCAAATTGGCAGGTCGCTTCGGAACAGGTGGCAGTGTGGGTCGGGGACCCTCAATTGCTTTGAGAGCTGAGCCTTTGCTGTTAACCTGACGGGTGCGTCAATGTGAGTTGCAGGGCGCGCCCGGAGGTACAAATTGCAACTGCAGGGAGAACCGGAAGGCTCGACGGTTCGCGGTATGGCCAAGCCGATTTCGGCGAAGGCGGTACTTGCCTGTGCGTGGCCTGCGTTACTTCTCGCCTCCGCTTGCCTCCTTCTGTTCCTGAACAAGCCTTTTCTTGTCGACGATTCGTATTTCCTTGCCAATGCACAGCAGATCGCCAGGCACCCAGCCCATCCGACGGACTTCACGATTTGCTGGAATCTCGGCCCAGATTGCACGAAAATCTCCGCGTGGTTTTCGAATGCTCTCATTGGAGAAGTAGCGCAAGGTTACGTACTAGTACCGACAGTTCTCGGCGGCGCCCACGAGTGGATGGCACACCTGACGCAGCTCGTGTTCGTCTGGATTGCAATCGTGGCGATGGCTTCCCTTGTGCTCCGGTTCGGATGGGACCGAAACCATGCAACCGTTGGCGCGCTGCTTCTGGTGGCCATCGCCCCATTTCTCCCCATGGCGAGCACTGCCATGCCCGAGCCTCTTGCGACCGCGCTCGCCCTTGTGGCGATGGAGCGGCTTGCGGCTTGGAAGGCCGAGCAGAAATGGAGCCAGGGCTCGGCGGCCACTTTGGCGCTGGGGCTCGCAGGCTTTGCGCGTCCACACCTTGTGCTTCTTCTGCCCCTTGCAGCATTTTATCTGCTCGACAGCACCGACCCGAGGGAGTGGTGGTCGCAACTGCGGCGGCGATTCTGGCTTTGGACCCCGGTGCTGGCGAGTGCTGCCTTAATGGCGGCAATAATTGCAATCACGCGAGAGCACAACTTGGCCCTCAATCCTCCTGTCGCTACCTCGGGGCTTGAAAATATTCGGCCCAACCTGTTTGCCTATCTTCTCTACCTGGTATTTCCTTTCCCTCTCGGTCTTTGCTGGATTGCGAACCGCTTTAAGAGAAGGAAACTGCTCGCTATCAAGATTGGGTCTTTTGTGGCATGCCTCGCCTGGTTCATGGATGATCGGCGTGTTTTGTTTCTCGCAGTGATTGGGCTTGTTATGCTGATCGATTTGCTCTACGAGGAGTGGAAGAAGGCTGAGCATACAGGTATTTTTCTAATTCTCTGGATGCTGATCCCCCTACCCATCGTGTATTACACCCATCTTCCGGCGAAGTACTTCCTCCCATGCATGCCCGCCGTCATCTTCCTGTGTTTCCGGTTGATGGAGGGCTTTTCGGTCCGAACCCTGCGGGTCGCAGCAACTGGTTTCATTGTTGCCAGTACCTGCTATTGTCTTGTGATTCTTCATGCAGACGCTGATTTGGCGAATTATGGCCGCGATGCGATGTATCGATTGATTCAGCCGCATGTTTCAGCAGGCGAGAGAGTGTGGTTCGGCTGCCAGTTCTCATCCTATTGGTATGCACCTCTGGCTGGCGCAACACTTACCTTCCCCGGTGGTCCTCAGCCTGCGCCCGGAGATTTAGTGGTCGTTGGCAGAGACGGGAACAACCGGACGTTGCTGCGTTTTCCGCATCGAACTTTTTTGGAAGATATACCGCAAATAGATAGTTTCGGAAGGACTCAGGGAAGAGGAGCTGGTCTCTACACAAATCGGAGCGGTTATTGGATGTGGGTGCTTGGTCCGGGACCAGTCGACGACTATCAACTCTGGAGAATTGATTGAGAATTGGCTGAATCTGCGCGCGGTGATGCTTGTCCGTTCGCGATATGGCCTAATCCGCGGGTTGCCGGAAAACGAACGCAAAGGTCGATCCCTAAATTCCACAATCGCCGCGCTCAGGGTCGCCCAGGATGACAGTGTAGTTTTCCAGGTTATTCGGCGCCGAGTTCCTTGAGGATGGCTACTGATGCGGATGCGCCGATACGGTTGGCGCCGGCTTCGAGGAGCGTGCGGACGTCTGCGAGGGTGCGGATGCCCCCTGATGCCTTCACGCCGGAACGTGCGCCCGCTACGCCGCGGAGGAGCGCCACGTCTGCCGGGGTTGCGCCGCCGTTGGAGAAGCCGGTAGAGGTCTTTAGGAAGTCTGCGCCGGCGTGGATAGCGATTTCGGAGGCACGGAGCTTTTCTTCGACGGTGAGCAGGCAGGTCTCGAGAATCACCTTGAGGATTGCGCCGTTGTAGTGCGTGACGTTGGCAGCGGCATGGATGGCGTGATGGACGGCCTGATGGTTTCCACTTTTGAGCTGGCCGATGGGGAGAACCATGTCGACTTCGCGAGCGCCGAGACGGGTGACTGAAGCCGCTTCCTGACGAAGAGTGGAAACGAGCGACGCGCCAAGGGGAAAACCGACCACGACGCCGACGGGGACGCCGGTTCCGGCAAGGGCATGGACCGCAGTGGGGACCCAGATGGGGTTGATCATCGCGCAGGCGAAACGATACTTGGCGGCCTGCTCGCAGAGGGCTTCAACCTGGGCGCGGGTGGCGTCAGGCTTCAGGAGGGTGTGGTCAATAACCGCGGCCAGCGCCTGCCATGTAGACAAGGCGGTAGCGGCAAAACCGGCAGAGTCGAAGGTGCCGTTGTCGAATTCGAGATCTGATTCGCGGATGGGTATGATCGCGGACATGAGCCGTGCTCCTTGCCTTGGAAAAAGCGCCGTTATGGATGGCGGCTCGCCGGGCAGTCTACGGGATTTAAGTATAGAACCTGAGGGATGGTGCCCGCCATATGCGGGGGATAACCCACTCACCGCCAAGAGGCTGCGGGGAATGGGGCACAGCCACCTGCAGGGGTACGCCCACTCATCACGATGAAGCTGTGATGAATGGGGCACGCCCACTCATCACGATGAAGCTGTGATGAATGGGGCACGCCCACTCATCACGATGAAGCTGTGATGAATGGGGCACGCCCACTCATCACGATGCAGCTGTGATGAATGGGGCACGCCCACTCATCACGATGCAGCTGTGATGAAGGGGCACAAATGGCGGGGATGCGTTAAGCGGTCATTCGGCGCGGAGGGCCTCTACTGCGTTGATTCTTGCGGCGCGGGCTGCGGGGACTGCGGATGCGACTACAGCGGCGGTAAGGATGACGATGGCTGATGCGAAGAAAGCGAGCAGGCCAGGCTGCTGGACTTCGGCTACGTATTTACCGAGGATGCGTGCGAACGCGAAGCCGGTGACGATGCCTGAGGTGACACCGATTGCGGCGATGACGAGGCCTTCTGTGAGGACTCCGGCGAGGATGTTGCGGGGGTGCGCGCCGAGGGCCATGCGGATGCCGAACTCGCGGGTGCGGCCGCTGACGGAGAAGGCGAGGACGCCGCCAACACCGACGACGGAGATGAGAAGCGCGACGGCAGCGAATCCGCCAAATACTACGGCGTTGAGGCGGTTGGGGGTGAGGACTTCAGCGCGGATGTCCTGAAGGGTGCTGGCGTGTTCTACGGGCTGGTCCGCGGACATTTCATGGACGGTGCGGGAGATGGCGGGAACGAGGGAGTAGGGGTCCTGGTGGGCGCGGACGAAGAGGCGGCCGCTCGCCCACTCCTGGTCGACGGGCTGGTAAATGGTCAAGGACGGGGCGGGGATGATGTTTTCGTCGTCCATATCGGGGACGACGGCGATGATGCGGCGGGGCTCGGGACTCATGCCGATGAACTTGATCACGGGGTCGGTCCACTGAATTTTGCGATTGAGCGGATTCTGACCGGGATAGAGAAGATTGGCGAGTCCCTGGCTAATGATGACGACGCGCTCCGACCCTTCTTTGTCTCCGTCGTTGAAGTCGCGTCCGTCAACGAGGGGCATGCCGAGGGTGGAGAAGAATCCCGGACCGACGGCACGGAAGCGGGCGCGGTAGTCCTGGCCGTCAGACCGGCGGGAGCCCTGCGCGGCGAACGCCAAGTTGATGCCCTGCTCGCGATTGTCGCGCCAGGGAACGCTGAAGCCAAGAGCGACCTTTTCGACGCCGGGGATTGCGGCAACATGGCGCTCGACTTCGCGGTAGAACTCATGCACCTGCTCGGGTGTTTTGCCGTAGTTCATGATGGGGAGATTGACCGCCATGACGTTGGCAGTATCGAAGGGCGGGCGCGTCTGTTCGAGGACGAAGAGGGTCTTCATGAGGACGCATGCGCCGGTGAGCAGCAGGAACGAAGCGGCGATTTGCGTGATGGCAAAGACGCGCAGACGGCCGTTGCTGCCCCCGGAGACGCGCGCGCCGCGGCCCGTGAGGCCGCCCTGCGGGGACTTGGGCGAGGGCAGGCGGGGAATGAATGCGAGGAAGATGGCAGCGACGAGGGCGAGGGCGATGCCGAACCAAACGAGGCTGAAGTCGAGCTTGAGGTCGTGGGCGCGCGCGGAGAAGCGCGAGGCGTAGCTGCCGAGGATTTTGACCATGGGGATGGCGAGGGCGATTGCGGCCAGTGCGCCGCTGCCGCAGAGCACAAGGCTTTCTGCGAGGAGGGAACGGCGGAGGATGGCGGTGCTTGCGCCGAGGGCCGAGCGGATGGCGAGCTCCGGTTCGCGGCGAACGGTGCGGGCGAGGACGAGATTGGCGACGTTGGAACTGGCGATGACGAAGAGAAGGGCAGAGGCGGCGAAGAGTATCCAGAGGATGTTGTTGGCGCGGGCATTGATCTGCTGGTGCATGCGCGTGACGCCGATGGCCCAGCGGTCGCCAGGTTTGTAGTCCTCAGTGTGCGCACCGATCATGGACGAGTAGCTGGTGTTGAGTTCGGCGCGGGCTGCCTCAAGGGTGGCGCCGGGAGCGAGGCGGGCGAAGATCTCCGTCATGCGGTGTGCGCGGCCGGTGACCATGGTGGCGGAGAGATGGTGCGGGCTGGTAACTACGTTGGCAATGATCTCGGTTTCGACAGGATAGGGCACGGTTGGCTCGAGGACGCCGACGATGGTGGCGCCGCGCGCGCCGCAGCAGCTCTCAAGTCGAACGGTTTTGCCAAGGACGCTGGGATCGGAATGGAGCGAGTTGCGCCAGAACTGATAGGTGAGGACAACGGCGCCTGGGGCGTTCTCTCCATCGTCTGAGGGCCCGAGCAGGCGGCCGAGGACGGGATGTAGGCCCATGACGTGGAAGTAATTTCCGTCGACAACGCCGGCGGGGATTTCGCGTGGGGTGCCGAGGCCGACGATGGTGAAGTCGATTTCAGAGAAGGTGCCAATCTCGGAAATGGTCTTGAGGCCGGTGCCGAGGTCCTTGATTTCGGGGACGGAGAAGTTGGCGTTGACCTGGCCAAGGCCCGGGGCGCTCTGGCGGATGTAGAGCAGGCGGTCTTCATCCTGATTGGCGAGGGGCTTAAGTAGCACGGCGCGTACCACGCTGAAAATAGCAGCGTTAGCACCGATGCCGAGAGCGAGGGTGAGTGCGACGGTGATCCACAATGTGGGGACGCGGGAAAGGGAACGGATGGCGAGCTTGAGATCGCGGAAGAAAGACATTGGGGACCTCGATTGGGGCGGATTCGGCGGTCGGGTTCGGCTTCGGGGAAGAAACCTTGACGAATATGTTGATATCAACTAACCTTGCTCCGTGTCAAGCAAGAATTTGGTTCCTTATGAAACGACGCTGCTGGTAAAGGACTGCTGCCTGTGTCTGCATGTGCAGCGGGCGGCGCGGTCGCTGGGGCGGCGGTTCGATGAGGCGCTGCGGCCATTCGAGCTGACGAACGGGCAGTTTTCGCTGCTCATGTCGCTGAACCGGCCGGTGCCGCCGCCGATGGGGCCGGTGGCGGAGTTGCTGGGGATGGATCGGACGACGCTGACGGCGGCTCTTAAACCGTTGGAACGGCGGGGGTTGGTGAAGGTGTCGCAGGATCCTGCGGACAGGCGGAGCCGGATTTTGACGCTGACGCGGAAGGGGCAGGAGTTGCTGGCGCGGGCTGTTCCGGTGTGGGAGGCGACGCACCATGCGATTGAGGAGATGATTCCTGGGGGCGATCCGGAGGGGCTGCGGAAGGGGCTGCGGGCGCTGTCTTGAGGGTCTTTGGCGATTTGGATTTCAGGTATGGGAGCCGGAAAATTTGGAACCGGGCGAGAGGTTTTGGGTTGCTTTGGAGGGGTGGGTCGGACGACAGTTCATAGTTCTTAGTTCACGGTTCTCAGTTGCGGATTATGAGCGCGAATGGTTGCATCGGAGGGGTGCGCTACATAGGTGATTGGGTGGCCTGTGTGGTTACAAAACATACGAAAGGGTTGAACCTGTGGTTGCGACTCGTTGAGACACGTACCGTGGGGGCAGTCCGCGCCGATGTTTTCGGTTGCAGAGAGTTTCACTAATCGAGCACGTGGGTTGCGGAGATTTAGCCGTTTTTTTGGAAAACGCGCTGATTTTGCACGGGATAGTTACGCAACCCGTTGATACTGTGTGATTTATTTGGATTTTGTTGTCTGTGCGCTTGCGCAAAAACAGATGACAGATTACAGATGAAAGATGACAGTCGCGGGGGCGCGCAGTTGGCCGGTTTCGCAGGGCGGTTGGATCGCGGCGTCCCTACGGGACGCCCACCCTGGCTGGGGCTACCCTCCCCGGTCCTCCGCCGCGGCGGACGATGGATCGGGGGCACACTTATTGTGGTTGGAGACCGGGGCCACCTGGCAGGTAATCAGGTAAACGGTTCGCCGCTTTGCAGGCCGGCCATGCAGCGGGGAATAGGTATCATGTCCCCCTATTTCCCCCTATTTCCCTATTTCCCCTATTTCTTATTTCTCCTATTTCCCCCTATTTCCCCCGTTCCCCCGAATTTACTCGACCCTTTTCATCGACAACAAGTTGTAGCTCGCGTCCAGGGTGATTTGTGCCGTCCAGCGCGCTTTTAGCGTGACTAACCAACGCGTTCCGTCCCATCGTACATCGGTCACCTTGGGAGTTATGTTGGTACTTTCGCTCGTTGGCGGATTGATAAAGTCGAAGCCCAGGCCGAGCAAAGAAACTACATGGACATTCTGGCCGTTGTCGAGGTCTCCTCGGGGGGAGATCGAACCGCTTGCCGCTTCCAATGCCTTCGCTTCCGCTTGTTCCATGTTTGACGCATGGCCGCGGTATGCGTGGATAAAGAGCCTAGGAGGCCCGCCTAGCGCCCTGAAGTCCACCACTTCGCCATCTCTGAGAAAAGCGGCTTGGCCGTCATTAAACTGAGAAATTCGCCAGGACGGGGCATCGCCCGCTGGCGTCGCCCGCCACGAGAACGAGCCGCTTTTGGGCTCGAAAATGACGAGCACGCTTAGCAGGACTTGCCCGTCGGCCCTCGAAGTCTCTGTTTGGACCTCTCTGAGGTCGATGCTCACCTTGCCGTTGGGTGAAAGGGCCGTTCCCGTGCTGTCAGCCCGAGACTTCGCGGCCAACTGCGGAACCTGTCCGAGGGGCGCAGGGGCTGGCAGCAGCCCAGCAAAAATGAGCAACAACGCGGCAAGCCTGAGTTCGTAATGCATGGTCTTCACCTCGCTAGTTGGTTGTGGTCACGGTAAACGTAATGTTGCAGTTGGTCGCTGTCGGCTGCCGCACCTCGAAATTTACGGTCGAGCCGGTCGAAGCCTCCTGATGTGCATACCCGGCAACTGAAGTCGACTGAAAGTCGCAGGCACCCGCGTAAGTGACCCCGTACGACGGGTCGAGGTAAGGCTCGTCGAGACCTAAGCTGGAGGGTGCCAGGAGGATAAAGTGTTGGGTGAAGACTTTTTCTGCGGGCGGGGCAGTGTTCTGGCCTGGGAGGGTTGAAAGGCTTGTAAGGCCGCCGAACACGGAACCCGACGGGATGGGAACCATTCCCGGGTACCCGCCGCTCTCGATGGGGAGGGCCAGGTTCCAGTTGTAAGGCGGGTTGTATAGGTGGCTTTGAGAGCCGAAAGTCCAGCTGTTCACCAGCATCACCGACTGATCCGTCGGAAAGACCTGAATGATGGACGTTCCAGTGATCCCGTTCACTGCAAGCGCATCCTGGAGGAGAACAGCGAAGGACCGGCATTGGCCGCTGTCGATTGGAGATGTGAGCAGGCCCACCGAATTGTATGCGCAAGTTCCGTTGAATCCGTAGTTCGGCCTGTAATAGTACAGGGGCCTACTACTGGGTTGTGTGCCATGAGGGACCCATCCGTCGACATTGGCAGGCCCTGCAAACTGCTGCCAGGTATTTTGTAACGCGGCTGCGGGCGAGGTTGCCCCACCGCCCCCAATGGCAAGCATTACAGCAGTCAGCGGAATCGGGCTCACGCTCACCCCAGACGGGGTGGCTAGCGTTGCAAACACCTCACTGGCGGTGGTCCCGGCTCCATAGCAGGTCGATCCTGCGCACTGCTGCCCGCCGTAAGAAATCGACCATGTTATGGGGAGCGCAGGGTTGTGGAAGGTTTGGTTAGATGGGAAAGGCGTATTGCCGGTGAGGGTGGCCGTGAACGAGGTCGCTCCCGCCGAAATCGAGACGCTATTTGCAACCAACAGGCCCAGGCCCGATATCGCTCCTTCTATGCGCACCGACATGGTCGAGGTGGGCGCCGGAGATATGCTGAAGGTTGCCGTTGCGTTGATCGCGGTGCCGGATACGAACACAGACGGGAGAGTTGAGGAAGGGGTCCAGACAATGTTCGACATGACAGTCGGCGTAATGTTGGAGGAGCTGTCCTGCCAGACCGGTAAATTGTTCGTGTACTGGAGTTGGGTGATCGAGACAGCAGGTACGACTACGGAAACAGGGAAGCTTTGCGTGTAGCCTTGTCCGCCGTCCCCGTCACTGAAGCTAATCGCAATTGTGTCTTGGCCGGGTGTTGCGTTGGGAGCGACCGAGTACGGGACATTGATTGTGCTATCGCCGATGACGACTGGTTGCTCCGTGGTGACGTTTCCAACTCCCGAGACTTGGACTGACGGGGTCCCGGCGGCGCTAAATCCCTGGCCCGGGAATATGAAAGTCCCACTTTGCCCAAGGTACACGGCAGGGGGAGTTTCGCCAAGCACTTCGAGATCATCGTCGATTGCGTCATCCGCGGTGAGGCCCTCGGTCGGGCAGGAAATGCCTACCGGCCCGCAGATCTTGGTGTAAACGGGAACGCTGGTGAGAAGGAACGTTGATGTGGCTGTCCCGATGCTGACACCGGTATGAACCCCGCTGGAATTGACGGTGGCCACTGCGGCGTTGGAGGTGTACCACGTTCCGCCCGAAGGGTTGTTAGTCACCGATCCCGTATTCATCGTCAACTGGACCGTTGCCGCGTTGGACCCTTTCACGGCTAGTTGAATCGGCGACGACTGGTAAGACAGCTGAGTCGCCCCGTTGCAGGTAATGCAAACGTACCCGCAGGTGGCGTTGCGGACGTTAAAAACGGATGCGGAAACCGCAACGGATATCTTGTCCAGATCGCCGCCGGGCCCCGAAAGGAGTCCGCTGCCGCTGGTGATGTTGGACGGAATCTGCGTACCGGTGGGGTCTGGAACGCGGCTGCGGATCAGGGTCATCATGTCAAGATTGTAGGATTGCAGGGCCGCAAGGTGGATGGGAATGGCATATTGCCCACCGCTGTAGTAAAGGGTGAGTACCATGTCTTGCGCCGCGGCCTTATAGTTCCAGACGGTGATCATGGTGTCGCTGTCACCCTCGACGGACCAGAAGCAGAGTGATCGGCTGGCGGAATCGGCCTGTTGGGAGGGGTTGACCTCAAACACATAGCTTTGGCTCTGGTCTGCGCTGCCCGCCGCGATTTGCAGGTCGCCGTCATGCCCCTGAAAACTTGCAGTTAGGTGTCCGTAGCCGTTGGGTAGCGGGTTGGCGGCGCTGAATTGCGATGCGAAATCGAATTGCGAGGTTTCCTCAGGTTGGATGGTTACGGTTCCCAGCGATCGCGTTTGAGGGATACTGTCTGCGCCTGGGCTAACAAGAGAGAGGCTCACCTGGAGCGGGTTGGCCGAGACATTGTGCAGGTAGGTATAGGGCGTGAAGTAGGTCCCGGAGGGAAACTGCATGGTTGGATCGGCATTGCCCAACTGCAGCCCGGGCGCGCTCAGCGTGACAGCGTGCACCGGGCGGTCGGGGTCGAGATGGTCTTCGAGCAGGATCGGGGAAGCTGAGTAGCCGACGGCGCCATCCTCGATGCCGGCATAGGCGGCTATGCCGTGGTCCGGGCCTGTGTAATGGATCTCAATCCCTCCGGTCGTCTCGGTGCCGCGAGCGTTCCCGAGAGCTGAGGAGAGCGAGATCACAGTTGTGGCGTGACTCGACAGGGAGACCTGCTGGGTGGCAAGAGTGTTTCCAGCGTGACCTGAGAATTGAACGTCGACTTGCTTGGTGAAGAGGGACGGGTTTTCGAGCACAAGGTATCCGTCGGCGTTGGCCGTGGGCAACCACCATAATCCGCGAGTGACCTGGGCCTGACTTGCTGCCGGATTCGCATGTACTTGCCGCACGTCGGCCTGGAATGAATTTGTGACGGTGAGGCTGGCGATTTCATCGGTGTTCTGGATGGTGGCGACAACAGCCGACCAGGACCATTGGTAGGAAATGCCCGCCATGCCATAGGCTGAAACGTGGCTGGCGAGATTGGCAGGCACAGATTGCAGCGCGATTCTTATGTTGATCTGCCATACGCCAGCAGGCTCAAGCGTGACTAGGGGCAGTGGATACTCGGTTCCATCCGCAAAATAGAGAATGGGAGTGACGCTCAGGGGCTGGTTCAGAAGTACGTTCTTAAGCCTAATGACGGGGTCGAAGTTGTTATCGACCTTCCAGAAGCCTCCTTCCATGCCTTGCGGCGTATTGGGGCTGAGTTTGGGCAGCGAGATCGGCTTTGAGGCGGCCCCGAATGCGGGGATAACGCCCGTAGTCATTTGCAGAAGGAGAATGAGGACACCAGAAACGAGGGGGAGTCTCACGGGTAAACCTCCAGCCTTGGCGATGCCGTGTTGATGATTGCTGGAGTGTGCCGAAGTTATAGATATCTGTCAAGTTAAAAGGCCATGATGAGCGGAAATTTAGTTTTGGTAACCACTACTGTTAGCTGGTTTGCTATTTTTTAGTTAGTTACTTGGTAACTTCCGCGGCTGTCAGCGAGTGACGTAACTCGCGATCAGAGTCGCGGAGGGGAGGCTGTCGCTTGGTTACACGATTTCCATGTGTTGGATTAGGCCGTCGCGGAAGGTGTAGACGTGGTGGACGGTGGCGTCGCGTTCGAGGTTGCCCTGCATGTCGCGAATGATCATGTGGACCCTGACTTTGGCTTTGCCTTCGGAGTCTATGTCGATCTTGACGGGTTCAAGAATGGGGTCGATGAGTGACCATTGGCGCTTCCAGTAGATGCGCACGCCGTCCACTCCCTGGACGCGGCCGCCTTCCAATCCATTGGGCCAGTCAACGTCCGGCT
>Ga0302319_10009704_pt1 | contig 18457 bp, 18 predicted proteins | sample Bog_T0_2_FD_203319 | JGI IMG/M metagenome (GOLD analysis project Ga0302319, IMG submission 203319) | Peat permafrost microbial communities from Stordalen Mire near Abisko, Sweden - Bog_T0_2 | ecosystem: Environmental > Terrestrial > Soil > Wetlands > Peat | place: Sweden: Abisko, Stordalen Mire...
GTGAAGTAATTCGATGAGTAATCGGCGCAAATCTCAGCAATGCCGGGTGCCCCATCCTTTCAGCGTTCTTTGCGGAAAGGGTGGGATGCGATGCAAATCTTCGGAGAGCGGCCTCACCCTCGTCGAGCTCGTCGTCACCATAGCCATTCTCTCCATTCTTGCTTCGGCCGCGGTCCCGATCACTATATTCACCATCAAACGCGAAAGGGAGCATGAGCTCCGCCGCGATCTTTGGGAGATGCGCGACGCAATCGACCACTACAAGGATGCTGCCGACCAGCACGCATTCCAAACCAAAGTGGATAGTCAGAACTACCCGCCCGATCTTGAGACCCTTGTCAACGGCGTCGACGTGCAGGGCAAGAAGCTGAAGTTCCTGCGCAAGATTCCGATCGACCCGATGACTGGCAAAGCGGAATGGGGCCTGCACTCGATGCAAGACGATCCGTCGTCCGATTCCTACGGCGGGCAATCTGTGTTCGATGTCTATTCCAAGTCTCAAGGAACGGCCCTGGACGGAACAAAGTACTCTGACTGGTAGCACGCTCGAGTCCGCGGAGCATTTTTTGGGGGCCACGGGGCAAGCAGGATTAGCGAGGTTTTCGGTGCGAATGATGCAAAAACGCGAAGCGGGTTTTACGCTGGTGGAGCTGATGATCGTCATGGCCATCATCGGCATCCTGCTGCTGATCGCCGTGCCCCGCTACAAGACCACCGTCCTGCTCGCGCGCGAAGCCGTCTTAAGAGAAGACCTCCACGTCCTCCGCTCGGCCATTGATTCCTACACGATGGATAAGCAGAGGGCCCCCCAGTCGCTGGACGAACTGGTGCAGGAGGGGTACCTCAAAAAAATCCCTGAGGACCCAATCACCCACAGCGATACTACGTGGGTAACGGACACGAGCGATGCCATGCATTCTCTGGACCAGACGGATCCGGGGGTGGATGATGTTCACTCTGGTTCCACTGAGAACGGTTCCGACGGCCAACCGTACTCCACTTGGTAGCCGCTTCAGGCTATTCTGGAAGGGCATGAAGCCCCGTCCCTTTTCCGCCCTCCTCGCATCTCTAACCCTGTTGCCCGTTTTCTGTGGCGCAAGTGCCGCACCGTCGGCAGACGCGCCGAAAGTCATCACGTTGCGCATGATTGACGGGCGCACGGGCAAGCCAATCGCGACCAATGATTTTATTGTGCGCATCAACCACCAAAGAATTCCGCACAACAACTGGGTGGAAGAAAACGAGGACGGGACGGCCAAGGTGACGCTCCCGGCGAACGCGGAAACCATCTCAATCCACGCGACTTACGACAGCACCACGCAGACCTACGTGAATTGCGATTCGAGCGCGGCGCGTACTTCGGCCAAACAGCCGCCCCCCCTGGACCACTGGTACGCCGTTGCCGACATCCTCACGTCAGGGATGGTGGCCCCCAATAATTGCGTAGGCAAGAAGGTTCCGGACAAGTTGCAGGTTGTTGCCGAGCCGGGCCAGTTCATCTTCTTCGTGCGCAAGCTCAATTCCAAAGAGCAGTTTGAGCAGTAGGCTACAAATGGCCGATTCTGAGCCGACCGGTTCGTCCAACTCATTGATTTCATTTCTCCTTCAGGTGGAGGGGTATTACGCGTCTCTCATGCGCCAGGCACTGCCGGTTGAGGCTGGGCTTGGCGGCCGGCTGCTCTGTGTTGGCGAGCTTGATGAAGATGGACGGGCGCTGATGGTGGCGGGCAACATCGCCGGTGTTGCTTCGCTTGCGGTTCGTGCTGACCCCGCCTCTCAGAAGCAGGCGATCCGCGAAGGGGTTGCCGACTTTCTTGTGACAAACCTTGACGAGGCAATTCGCATTCTCAAGAACGAAATCCGCAAGCGCGAGGCGGTGGCGGTTTGCGTGGGCGTTGCGCCGGAAACCATTGAAAAAGAGATGCTTGAGCGCGGAGTGCTGCCGGATCTGGTAAGGGATCCTGGCGCGGTTGGTACACCGGATTCCGCAGTGGTGTTTGGTGGCAGACCTGCGGTTGTCGCGCCGCTTGGTCCGGCAATGGGTGAGTCCGTTTTGAGCTGGAGCGTGGATGAGGCGCCAGCGCAGTGGCTGCCGCGGCTGGACGCGATCGCGATGGGCTATCTTGTTGCAGATGAGAGCCTTGGCACGCAGGTTGCGCGGCGGTGGCTGCGGCTCGCTCCGCGCTATCTGGGGCGGCTGGCGAGGAACGTGCGGGTTCTGCGCTGCTCAGCAACTGCGGCAAAGGCGATCGCGGAGCGGATGCGAACGGGCGTGGAGTCGGGCGAGATTTCCGTGCCGGTGAGGATCGAAGTCGTTTAGATTGAGCTATTCCGCCGGAGCGTCGTCGCCCGCCTGGGCGATGCGGGTCCAGAGTTCTTTGAGGCCGTAGCCGGTCTTTGAGGAGACGGCGAGCAGCGAGTCGATCTGGAGATCCTTTTTGAGGGCGGCGAGGTTGCGGACGCGTTCGTTGCCGCTGAGGCGGTCGGCTTTGGTGGCTACTACGGCAAAATCGCGGCCCACGGAGCGGAGCCAGTCGATGAGCATCTGGTCGCCTTTTTGGGCGGGGATGTTGGAGTCGACGAGGCAGATGCAGAGGGCAAGTGTTGGCCGGTCAGCGAGATACGGCTCAATGAATTTGGGCCACTCGGCGGAGATGGACTTGGAGATCTTGGCGTAGCCGTAGCCGGGAAGGTCTGCGAATATGAACTTGCGCTTCGACTTGCCTTCTTCAGAGAGCTGGAAGAAGTTGATGGCGCGGGTGCGGCCGGGCGTCTGGGAGACCTTGGCCGCCTTCTCGCCGACTAAAGCATTCAAAAGGCTGGACTTGCCGACGTTGGAGCGGCCGAGAAAGGCGATCTCGGGGACATCGGCGGGGGGGAACTGCTCCGCCGCCATTGCCGAGAGCATGAATTGTGTGGTGTAACGCAGGAAAATGCCGCCTTTTGTCTACTTATTCATTATGAACGAACAAATTGGTGGGTCGTAAAGTCTTTGTAATGAATAAAGTACTGAAATGCAAGATTTGTAAAAGGGGCGGCTGTAACGCGGCAAGTGGTTGAAAGAAAGTGGTTTGAGGGGGTTTTACAGTTTTACAGGAGGGTTGGGGGACGAAACGCGTTCCGGAAGGGATAAATGATTGACAGGTAACGGGTTAGTCGGCGAAACAGTGGGTGTACATGTGGACGAAACAGTGCAAATGTCGGGTTGTATGGATATTTGCGGTGCTGGCTGCTTGGCGGCAAGGGCTGCGGCGGCGGCACGGGCGCGAGCTGCCGCGATGCCGAACTGAGGGCGGCCGCCGGGGACGCGCGCGGCCTTCAACGCTTCAGGAAGAACCCCGAGCAAGTACCTCACCATGCCGGTGATGGAGGTGTTGTATTCGGCAGCGAGGCACCGAGTCTGGCGGTAGAGTTCGGGATCGACGGCAATGGTGATGTTTCTGACGGTTCGCATGGCTTTTGCTCCTATCTGAAGAACCACCGTACTCCGGGCGGGGGTAATTCTACGCAAAGGTCGAGGAAGATTTTTAGGGGGGAGAGAATCGGCCGTTTTCATTGCAAGAACGGTGTGTTTTCAGAGGGGAATTTTGTGCGATTTAGAAGAAATCTGGCGGATCGTATAACTGAGCTTGTTATATTTGGGAGTGAGGAGATGCCCATGACCGGAGAGGCGCTGAAGGCAGCACGGGAGGAAGCCAAGCTGACGCAGGGGGAAGCTGCGGCGAAGCTGGGCCTGACGCAGGCGTATTTTTCAATGATGGAGCGGGGGCTTCGGCCGGTGACTGAGGCGTTGGCCTTGAAGGCAGTGCGTGTGTTTCGTATGGCGGAGACGGCGTTGCCTCTGAAGGTCGATCAGCCGGACAAATTAGACGGGCGCGGCTTCCGAGCGGAGCTGGGGGCGCTGGGGTATCCGGGGTTGGCGAAGTTCCGGCGGGGGAAGCCTAAATACAATCCGGCTCGATTGCTGCTGCTCGCGCTCTGCCAGGATGTTCTGGACACAGGCGTGGTGGAGGCTCTGCCGTGGCTGGTGGTGAAGTATGTGGATCTGGATTGGCAGTGGGTGCTGCTGAATGCGAAGGTCTGCGATTGCCAGAACCGGCTGGGATTTGTGGTGGATGTGGCGGAGGACGTGGCAAAGGGGCTGGGGGATGTAGAGCGGAAGAAGGAGCTCCGGGAGATGAAGGCGGTGATCGAGCGTTCGCGGCTGGCGAGGGAAGACACGCTTTGTGGTGACTCGATGAACGAGAAGGAGCGGAAGATGCTTCGGCGGAATCGGACGGGAAAGGCGCGGCATTGGAATCTGCTGACGGATGTGGGGGGGTAGGGGCGGGGTGAGGGGGCGTGAAAACGCTTTGGTGGAGCGAGGGCGGGGTGAGGCGAGGGAGCCTGCGGGGCTCGTTCCAGGATCGGGGATATCGCAGCGGGCGCGCGAGGCAGGTAACCAACAAAGTAATGCGTTAGAAACCGTCGCTCGGGAATGAATACGTTTACATTGCTCTGCGTGATGGATCATCTTCTGCTGGCTACGACTTACGCGTCATTGGCTGCAACATTTGGGTAGTTACCTTTGCGCGGCGCTGCAGGTTTACTGACGCTATGACAAGCATTGCACTCCCTCGGCTGAATCCCAAGACAGCGATCAATGGCACATTCGGGGGATGTATACGGCTTCAGTCTTACAACGAAGGTTGGTTGTAAACATCCGTATACACCTCTGTTGGATCCAGGATGCGTTCGGTCGTCTCTAAGTTGTTGTTTTGTATAGAAGCGACTTTTTGTAGAAAAGTCGGCACGTCGCATGCAATGAGCGCGACAGCTATTTGACGGGCAGATCGCCTACGGGTCCCATGCGCGGTAAAGCAAGATAGGCGCTCAGATGCCTGTACGTCAGTGAACCTCACCCCTTGGTCGAAAGCCACAGGAGGGCTTCGATGTCAGGAAACATAAGCAGGAACAATGGGATTTCAGAAGTAATGGTTGTTGGCGAGCCGGCTTGGCATCGCCTTGGAACGGTTTTGGATGGACCAGCCACCGCCGAGCAGGCGATTAAAGCGGCCCATCTGGACTGGACAGTGAGCAAGCGCCCGATACTCGTAGGCGGTGAAGGGCTGGGCGAGCGGCGCTGCCGCGTGGCCGACCTGAACGCGGTAGTGCGCGACGACGAATGGAGCTTGAAGAAAGCAGCCGTCCTCGGATATGCCTTCGAGGATCACAAGCCGTTGCAGAACCGGGAAGCCTTCGATTTCTTTGACCCTATCGTGGGAGAAAACGCAGCGGTCTATCACACAGCGGGCGCGCTCGGCGACGGTGAGCGGGTTTGGATTCTGGCAAAGCTCCCTGGCAATATTTGCTTGCCCGGGGACGACATCACGGAGAAGTTCCTGCTTCTCAGCAACACTCACGGCGGAGACGGCGGCGTTGCAATCAAGTTCACCCCGATTCGGGTGGTTTGTCAGAATACGCTGACACTGGCAATGCAAGAAGGCACAAGCCTTCACATCGCCAACGCAAAGGACATGAAAGAGCGCCTGGCAATTGCAGCCGGGATCGTAAACGCGGTGACAGCGCGTTACAGGGATGTTGAAGAGGTCTTCGGCGAAATGGCCAATTTGAAGTTGGGGAGGCGTGAATTGCAGTGGTACCTCTCCCAGGTCTTTCCCGATCCCAACCGAGCCGATTTCGACGACGACGATTCGTACGAGCGAGCGCTCAAGTGGGCACGCGCCGATAGGTCCGGAGCTGAGTACTTTTTCCACGAGGGCAAAGGCAACGGGGTGAAAGGCGTGGCGGGAACACTTTGGGCGGCCTATAACGGCGTTGCCGAATATGTGGATTACCGGAAATATTCCGGCAAGAGCGCGGATCGCCGCCTCCATGCGATCTGGTTCGGCAGGGGCTGCGCAATCAAAGAGCACTCGTATAAGTTAGCCGTGGCCGGCCTGTTTGCAATGAAGCGAGGTTCGCCGTCGTTTTTCCACGAAGCGCTCAGGAACGCGTGTTGATGTGCAATGTGGCCGGGCAGGCCGCCGCTCGGCCACCGAACTTCGATGCGCCCGTATTGCGCGATTGGATGGAGGGATCATGTGGGCGTGGATGATATTTGGGATGCACTACGGCGGGCTGGAGAAAACGAGGAAGGCAGCGGCAACATTCCGAAACAGAACGAGCGGCTAGCCTCACGGTCTCATCGGTTCGTGCCGGAACCCAAAGAAGAAAATGTCTGCTTTGTATGTGGGCTTCTGGAGGGCGGAAAGATTCACACGCTACGCTGAAGGCGGAGGGGGGCTGGTATGGTCTCGCTCCCTAAACGCATGGAACGCGTTTAGGATGCGGCGCCCGGCGTGCTGGGCGAAAGCGCGGGCAGGGATGCCCGCGCTACACGGGGCGAGATGCTTTCCTTTGGGCTGCTTTCCCCGTGTTTCACCCGGGGCTATTCTCATGCCGCCCCTCTGGGGCGTCGAAGGCGGATGGAATCCTGGGCGAAGGCGCGGGCAGGGATGCCCGCGCTACAGCCGGCTAGGAAGCCGGCGCTACACGGTGCGTCGCGATGGTGCTGGCTTACGGGATGAGGGGGCGGACTCTCGCCGCGCCGCCTACGGGGTGCGAGGTTTCTTTTGGGCGGCTTTCCCCGGGCTGCACTCGCCACCCCAACGACGAAGACCTGTCGTTGGGGACCCCGGCCCGGGGCTATTCCCGTGCTGCCCCTCCGGGGCGTCGCGGCGGTGCTGGGATGCGGCGGCAGAGAGAATTCTGTGATTTAGGAGAACTGAAAAGACTATAGATATCCCAGGTTAGCCGCAAGGGACGCGGCGAACCTCCACCCCACGGACTTGGACCCATCCGTGGGGACCCCGGAACCTGGGGCACCCACGAAGTTGTGGCACTTGGCTTGCGGGGAGAAAGCGCGGGCAGGGATGCCCGCGCTACAGCCGGCTGGGAAGCCGGCGCTACAAAGGCGTCGGCTATTGCGCCTGGGCGCCGGGGGCGATGTCGGTGTTGGTGGAGGGGACGGTGGAGAGGACTTCTGTGGCTTCGGGGAGCGGGGTGGGCAGCGGGCGCTCGAGGGCGAGGGTTAGAACCTCGTCCATGTTGTCGACGAAGTGGAGCTTCATCTTCTTTTTGATGTTGTCAGGAAGCTCGGCGAGATCCTTCTCGTTGGAGCGGGGAAGGATGGCCTCGAAGATTCCGGCACGGAGGGCGGCGAGGAGTTTCTCTTTGAGTCCGCCGATGGGGAGGACCTTGCCGCGGAGGGTGATTTCGCCGGTCATGGCGATGTCGCGCCGGACGGGAATTTTGGCGAGCGCGCTGGCGATAGCTGTAGCCATGGTGATTCCGGCGGAGGGACCGTCCTTGGGGATTGCGCCCTCGGGCACGTGCACATGGAGATCGATGTTGCGATAGAACTCGCGGGTGAGGCCCAGGGCCTGGGCGCGGCCGCGAATGTAGCTGAGGGCGGCCTGCGCTGACTCCTGCATGACGTCGCCGAGCTGGCCGGTGATGGTGAGCTTGCCCTTGCCGTCGAGGACCTGCACCTCGATGGTGAGGATGCTGCCGCCGACTTCGGTCCAAGCGAGGCCGGTGACGAGGCCGACTTCGGACTTCTCGTGGACTTCGCTGTCGCGGAAGCGGGCGACGCCGAGGAAGTCTGCAATGTTGGCGGCGGTGATGGCTTCGCTGTGCTTGGCGCCCTTTTTGACGACGGTGCGCGCGACCTTGCGGCAGACGTTGCCGAGCTCGCGCTCGAGGTTGCGTACGCCGGCTTCGCGGGTGTAGGCGCGGATGATTTCGAGGATGGCATCGTCGGCGATGGTGATCTGCTTCTCAGTGAGGCCGGTTTGCTCGCGCTGCTTTTTGACGAGGTATTGGCGGGCGATTTCGAGCTTTTCCTGCTCGGTGTATCCCTGGAGGCGGAGGACTTCCATGCGGTCCTGGAGCGCGGCGGGGATGGTGTGCATGACGTTTGCGGTGGCTACGAAGAGGACCTGGGAGAGGTCGTAGTCGACGTCGAGGTAGTGATCCTGGAAGGTGGTGTTCTGCTCGGGGTCGAGGACTTCGAGGAGGGCGGAGGCGGGATCGCCGCGGAAGTCGGAGGCCATTTTGTCGACTTCGTCGAGGAGGAAGACGGGGTTCTTGGTGCCCGCGCGCTTCATGTGCTGGATGATCTGGCCGGGGAGCGCGCCGATGTAGGTGCGGCGATGGCCGCGTATCTCGGCTTCGTCGCGGACGCCGCCGAGGGAGAGGCGGACGAACTTGCGGCCGGTGGCCTTGGCGATGGACATGCCGAGGGAGGTTTTGCCTACTCCGGGAGGGCCGGCGAAGCAGAGGATGGAGCCCTTAGGATTTTTGACGAGCTGGCGGACGGCGAGAAACTCGAGGATGCGGTCTTTGATTTTTTCGAGGCCGTAATGGTCGGCGTTGAGAACCTTTTCGGCATACTCGATGGAGCGGGTTTCCTTGGACTTTTTCTTCCACGGCACGGCGAGGAGCCAGTCAATGTAGTTGCGGCTGACGGTGGACTCGGCGGACATGGGCGGCATGGCTTCAAGCTTTTTGAGCTCCTGGATGGCCTTGTCGAGGACATCCTTGGGCATGCCGGCGGTTTCGATTTTTTTGCGGAGCTCGTCGAACTCGGACTTTTCTCCGCGGCCGAGTTCCTTCTGGATGGCTTTGATCTTTTCGTTGAGGTAGTACTCTTTTTGCGCGCGCTCCATCTGGCGCTTGACGCGCGACTGGATGTTGCGGTCGAGGTCGAGCTTTTCGATTTCGACATCGAGGACGTCGGCGATGCGGGCGAGGCGGGCGGCGGGGTCGAAGATGGCGAGGAGCTCCTGCTTCTCTTCGATGCCGAGCTGGAGGTTGGCGGCGATGGTGTCAGAGAGCTTGGCGGCCTCGTCCATGCGGACGGTGGCGATGATGGTTTCGTAGTTGAGCGATTGCTGGAGCTTGACGTACTGCTCGAAGAGGCCGGTGACGCGCTGCATGAGCTGCTCGACGGCGGGGGTCATTTCAAACTGCGACTTGCCGACGCGGACAGTGGCGACGAAGAAGCCGTCGGCGTCGTTGACCTCGAGGGACTTGGCGCGCTCGACGCCCTCGACGAGGACCTTGATGTTGCCGTCGGGCATTTTGACGGACTGGACGATGTTGCAGATGGAGCCGACCTGGTAGACGTCTTTGGCCTTGGGCTCGTCGATGGCGGCGTCGTGCTGAGTGGCGAGAAAGATTTTGCGGTCGCCGTTGAGGGCCTCTTCAAGGGCGCGGACGCTGGACTCGCGGCCGACGACGAACGGAGTCATCATGTAGGGAAAGATGACCATGTCGCGAATGGGCATCATGGGCAGCTTGCGCGGTTCGTTTTTTTCGCGGGAAGTTGTCACGAGAGCCCCCTGGGAGTTGGACGTGCTAAAAAGGCTGCCGGCACCGGGCCGGCAGCTCATATAGAGATTGTACAGCGGAAGCGGGTGGGGAGTGGGACGGCGGGATGTGGGAGGGAGAGCGAGCTTATAGCCGAGTCATGGGGAACGGCGCGGGCCGGGAGGCCCGCACGACAGCCGGTCTGGAGACCGGCGCTACAGTCTTACGCATCGCGAGCAGGAGAGGCTACTTGGCGGCTTTTTCTTCGTGGTACTCCATCTCGGTGTTGATGGCCCAGATGTTGTCTTTGGTGACGATGCCGTTGATGATGTTTTCGACGGCGGTCATGGCGGTGAGCATGGAGTGGTCCTGGTTGTTGTACTTGTGCATGCCGTTGCGGCCGACGAGGAAGAGGTTTTCGATCTGGTCGGTGAAGTCGCGGATGACGCTGAAGCGATTGTAGCTGCCGAAGTAGGCGGGGTAGGTCTTGGGCACGTGGACGACGTGGGAGTCTTCAACGTCTTCGGCCTTGAGGATGCCGATTTTGGCGATCTCTGCGATGGCGAATTTGGACATCTCATCGTCGGAGAGCTTCCAGAGGGGATCGGTATCCCTACAGAAATACTCGAGGCCGATCCAGACCTTGTCTTTGCCGGCGACGAGCCAGGGGCTCCAGTTGTTGAAGATCTGGAGGCGGCCGACGACGACGTCCGGTTCCTGAATGTAGATCCAATTGTCTTTGAGCTGTGCGCCGTCTTTTTCGGTGACGGCGAGCTTGTTGGCGAGCAGGCCTACGGTGATGAAGTCGCGATACATGAGGCCTTCGCTGACCTCGATAACTTCAGCGGGCGGAGGGACGGTGAAGGCGCGGACGAGATCGCGGACAGGCATGGTGGAGATGAAGTAGTCGCCGGCAAAGGTGACGCGCTGGCCGGCCTGGTCGAGGCCTTCGACGGAGGTGATGTTGTTTCCATCGCGATGAATGCGGTCGATTTGAATGCCGTGGTGGATCTCGCCGCCGTTGCTGGTAACCATTTCGGCGGCATGCTCCCAGAGCTGGCCAGGGCCGAACTTGGGGTAGAGAAACTTCTCGATGAGCGATGTCTCGGTTTTTTTCTGGGCGATGTCGCCGGGCTGCTTTGAACTGAAGGTCTTCTTGAGGAAGTGCTTTACTACCCCGGTGAGCGAGAGGCCCTTGATGCGCTGCGCGCCCCATTCCGCGCTGATTTCGTTGCAGGGAACGCCCCAAACCTTTTCGGTGTAGGACTTGAAGAAGGTGAGGTAAAGCTGCTTGCCGAAGCGGTTGATGATGAAGTCTTCGAGAGACTTCTCTTCGCGCTGGGGCAGGAGGGCGGAGCGCAGGTAGCTGACGCCGCATTTCATCGTGCGCAGGAGTCCGAGGTTCTTGAAGGTGGCAGCGGTGAGGCTGATGGGGTAATCGAAGAATTTGCGCAGGAAGTAGATGCGGCTTTTGCGCTGCCGGACCAGCATGACCAGGTCCTGCTTTTGTGGATCGGCGGCGACGTCGAGCTGGGGCATGTCGCGCTGCTGACCCTGGTAGCGGAGCTGACCGTTCTGGTCAGAACCGGCCTGGCCGGAACCAGCTTCGACGGGCATCATGTCGAGCCACCAGCGCATGACTCGGTCTGATTTCGAAAAGAAGCGGTGGCCGCCGATGTCCATGCGGTTGCCTTTGTAGCGGACGGTGCGGGAGATGCCGCCGATTTCGTGGCTTGCCTCGAGGATGACAGGCTTGATGGCGGAGCCGCGCTGGAGCTCAATTGCGGCAGTGAGCCCGGCGGGACCTGCACCGATGATGATCGCTGTGGGTTGCTTCATGCGGGCTCTTCTCTTTCATTTTAATTGGGCGGCGCGGTTCCTGTTGCATCCGGCGTGTGGCTGATTTGGCAGGTGTGGGGAAAAGTGGTGTTAGCGAGTCAGCAAGACAGCGAGTCAGCGGGTCAGCGAGTCAGCAAGTCAGCAAGACAGCAAGTCAGCAAGACAGCGAGTCAGCAAGTCAGCGAGTCAGCAAGCAGCTCGTCTCATCTGGTTCCGGGAGGCTCGACTGGAGGATAGCTCTCTGGGGCGACTTCGGAGTGGCGACGAATGTTGATGCCGAGGGTGCTGAGGAAGAAGCTGAACAGGATGGTTTCAATTCCGAGCGTGATGGCCATGCCGGAGGGGATGACGATGCGGGCGATGTGCTCAATATCGAGGTTGCCGAAGCCGGCGTTTCGCCAGGTGAGAAATGCATAGACGGCAGTGCCGATGCCACTGAGGGAGATCAACGTTCCTACGATCAGGCCGCGCTCGAGATTGATGTAGCGAAAGATGTGGCGATAGCCAGTGCTGGCGGGGTAGAGGTGCTGCTCGACGGCGAAGATCCTGGACAGCACGGCGAAGAGCACCGACTGATAGCCGCAGACGCTCATGAAGGCGAGATAGATGAGGGTGTCGAGGCCGAGACGGGCTTGGCCCAGACCCGCGAGGTTGAAGTGGATTGAGTTCTGCTCGAGGAGAGCGGTGCCGGCGAGGCCGACCAGCATCAACGCGAGGCCGGGAAAAAGGAACAGCCAGTTGGGGCTGTAGAGCAGCATGAAGCGGAGATGTCGCCATCCGTCGCGATAGGGGCGGAGATGAGGAGGGCGGGAACGACCGTCGGGGCTCAGGGTGGTGGGTACCTCGGCGATCTTCATGCGTTCGAGCGTGGCTTTGATGACCATCTCCGAGGCGAACTCCATGCCGGTGGTGTGGAGGTCCATGCGGGTGAACGCATCGCGGGAGTAGGCGCGAAGGCCGCAATGAAAATCCTTTGCAGGGGAATGGAAAAAGAGGCGGCCGATCATGGAGAGGATGGGGTTGCCGATGTAGCGGTTCTTCCACGGCATTGCACCCGGCTTGATGCCGCCGGCAAAGCGGTTGCCCATGACCAGGTCGTAGCCCTCACGGAGCTTCAGAACAAAGGGGTCGAGGCTGGTGTAGTCGTAGCTATCATCGGAGTCGCCCATGATGATGTATTGGCCGCGGGCGGCGAGGGTTGCGCCGTAGAGGGCTGCTCCGTAGCCGCGCTGCTTGATGTTGACGACGCGGGCTCCGCAGTCGAGGGCGATCTGCTGCGAGCCGTCGGAGGAACCGTTGTCGCCGATGACGACCTCGCCGCGGATTTGGGAGCGCTGGAGGTAGGCGATCGCTTTGCGAATGCAGATGGCCAGGGTCTCCGCTTCGTTGAGGCAGGGCATGATGATGCTGAGTTCGATGGGGGGGGGCTGCGGACTTTCTGGCATGACACTATTTACGCATATGGGGCGGGGAGTGGCCTAAGGGACGTTGCGCAGGTGGAGTTTTCGAGGGGGGATTTGCAGGGGCTGAAGCCCGCGTTGGCTTTTGAGTTTTTTGGCCCGGCTGAAGCCGTGCCGTTGTTACAAAGCGGCCTGGTGATGAGTTGGGAGACGATGCCCAATTTTGCGTAGGAATCATGCCGGCCCTACGGGACGGCGGGCTTTTGTAATGGACCGTTTCCCCGGGTTTCACCCGTGGCTAACCTCGTACCCTCCCTCCGGGAGGGATACCCGTCTGTTTCACCGGGGCTGAAGCCCAGGTTCATTGGCAGGCGCTTTTCAGTGGCCTGAAGGCCGCTGCTTCCTCCGTCCCAGAAGCGCAAAACCTCCCTCCGTCCCAGAAAAAGCAAAACCCCGAGGCGCGGGCCTGGGGGTCTTGGTAATTTCCAATGAGCGTTGAAGCTAGCGTCCTGCGTGAGAAGCCCGTAGAGTAACTTCCGAAGTGCAACCGCAGATCCTTCGACTTCGCTGCGCTCCGCTCAGGATGACAGATCATTGTGGTGCGAAAATTAGAGTCCCGGATGCGAACTTCGAAGTCAGGACGCTAGCCGGCTTTTTCGAGGAGACAGAGCGAAAGGTCTCTTCGCTCGACCATTTCGCGGGTGATCTCGAGGTCGCGGACGCGCTTGTTGTTGGGCAGGTGATACATCAGGTCGAGCATCAGCTCTTCGAGGATCATGCGGAGACCGCGCGCGCCGACCTTGCGGGCTAAAGCCTCGCGTGCGACGGCGATGGTGGCCTCGTGAGAGAAGTGCAAGCGCACATTCTCGTATTCGAGCAGGCGCTGATACTGCTTGAGGATGGCGTTGCGCGGCTTGGTGAGGATCTCGATGAGCGCTGCTTCGTCGAGTTCATCGAGAATGCCCATCACGGGCAGGCGTCCGACAAACTCTGGAATCAGCCCGTACTTGATCAGGTCCTGGGGCTCGGTCTTGCGGAGCAACTCGGTGTCGCGATGCGTGCGCATGGTTGCTTCGGCTTCGGTTTCAGTTGCCTTGAAGCCCAGGGCCTTCTTGCCGACTCTGCGTCCAACTACGCGCTCGAGGCCCACAAACGCGCCACCGCAGATGAAGAGGATGTTGGTGGTGTCGACCGCGGTGAACTCCTGGTGGGGATGCTTGCGGCCGCCCTGCGGAGGAACGTTGGCGACTGTGCCTTCGAGGATCTTGAGCAGCGCCTGCTGCACGCCTTCGCCGGAGACATCGCGGGTAATGGAGGGGTTCTCGTCCTTGCGGCCGATCTTGTCGATCTCGTCGATGTAGATGATGCCCTGCTGAGCGCGCGTTACATCGCCCTCGGCTGCCTGAAGCAGCTTGAGGATGATGTTTTCGACGTCTTCGCCGACGTAGCCGGCTTCAGTCAGCGTGGTTGCATCCACAATGGCGAAGGGGACATCGAGCATCTTGGCCAGGGTGTGCGCGAGGAGGGTTTTGCCGGAGCCGGTGGGGCCGATTAGAAGGATGTTGGACTTGGCCAGCTCAACTTCGTTGTTGCGCATGCGGTTCATCTGGATGCGCTTGTAGTGGTTGTAGACGGCGACGGCCAGCTTCTTCTTGGTCTGGTCCTGGCCGATTACGTAGTCGTCAAGGAAGGCCTTGACCTCCTGCGGCTTGGGCAGGTGGCCGGCGGTGGTGGAGGGGGTGGCTTCGCCGCGGTCGTCCTCGAGGATCGAGTTGCACACGGCCACGCACTCGTCGCAGATGTAGGCGCGAGGGTAGTCGCTGGGCGACGAGATCAGCTTGGCCACGGCGTCCTGTGACTTGTGACAGAACGAGCAGCGCAGTGCTTCTTCGGGTCCCGTGCGCGTTTTCATTGAACAACTCCCTCTAACGAATTTACTCTTTCGGCGACGATTGCGTTTTGCTGGATGCTATGCGACGCTTTGAAGCTTGCTTTCGACGCGTGCCAAACGCTCCAAAACATGAGCGTAAGTCTCCATCCTGTTCAACGTGTCCAACACTTGAGCCTGGTTGCGGTCGATCTTGGTTTCCAAGCTCGCCTGGTTGCGGTCGATCTTGGCTTCCAAATGAGCCTGGTTGCGGTCGATCTTGGCATCCAAATGAGCCTGGTTGCGTTCGATCTTGGCATCCAGCTTGTCCGTCTTGGAATCAAGCGCGGCGACCTGCTTCTCAATTGCGTCGAGTCGGGCTTCGATGGCGCGAATCTCGGGGGTGACGAAGTCCTGAATCAACTGCCGTCCTTCTTCGATGAATCCCATGGTTCGCTCCTTTCCGCCGTTGTCCGCTTACGTGCGCGGTCGGTCGATGATTTCGTCGACGATGCCGTATTCCTTGGCCTGCTGCGAGTTCATGATGAAGTCGCGCTCCACGTCCCGCTCGATGCGGTCGAGGGGCTGGCCGGTGTGCTTGGCCATGAGGGTGTTGGTGATCTCGCGAATGCGGAGAATTTCGCGGGCATGAATGTCGATATCCGTGGCCTGTCCGCTGAGGCCGCCCATGGACGGCTGATGGATGAGGATGCGCGAGTTGGGCAAGGCGAAGCGCTTCCCCTTGGTGCCGGCGAGGAGCAGGAACGCTCCCATGCTTGCGGCCTGGCCGATGCAATAGGTGACCACGTTGTTCTTGATGAACTGCATGGTGTCGTAGATGGCGAGGCCCGCGGTGATGGAACCGCCCGGCGAATTGATGTAGAGCTGGACGTCCTTTTCGGGGTCTTCGCCGGAAAGGAACAGCATCTGGGCTACGATGAGGTTTGCCACCTGGTCGTCGATGGGCGTGCCCAGAAAGATAATGTTGTCGCGAAGCAGACGCGAGTAAATGTCGTAGGCGCGCTCGCCTCGACTCGTCTGCTCAACCACCATGGGAACCAATGCCATTGAGTCTTCCCGTTTCTCCGTTGGGGGAGTGATGCTCCCCGATTTATTTCAGCGGGCCGGCGATCTGCATCCAGCCCGTTTTTCGCGTTCCCGATTTGGCGGTTTAACCCCTCTTGGAACCATCGCTCAGGGGCTAAAGCCCGCGTTTATTCTAAGCCCTTTACGGCACGACTGAAGTCGTGCCCTTTCAAACCCTGAGTTTCACCCAGGGTGGTTAAGCGGGCAGCCGTTCATACATCAGACTTGCAGTTTTTTCACGCCGCAATTGTTCCCGGATTCTAGCTAGGCCGCCGTCGTCAGTCAATCGCGCCTTCAGGGCATCGATGGGCTCACGGGACTGGATGGCGGCCAGTTGCAGTTCGCGTTCGAACTCTTCATCGCTGACGGTGATGTTTTCTTCGTGGGCGATGCGGTCGAGGAGAACCATGGTCTTTACTTCGGCAGTGGCGCTGTCACGCTGTGCGGCGCGGAGACGGGCAAAGTCGAGCTTGCGCATCTGCTCGGGATTCATGCCCTGGGCAGCGAGTGCGCGGAGGCCGCGATCGAGGCGTTGATCAATTTGATCCTGCACAAGCGATTCCGGGACGGGGAAGGTGTACTTCTCAGTCAGCGCGGCAAAAAGCTTGTCCTTGGTCTCGGCTTCGACGGCGCGCTTCTTGCGGCTTTCGAGGTGCTCGCGGATGCGGGTTTCGAGCTCGGCAAGGCTCTCGTATCCGCCCAGTTCCTTGGCGAACTCGTCGTTCAGCTCGGGCAGAATGCGCTTCTTGATGGCCTTTACTTCCACTTCGTAGGCGACGGTCTTGCCGGCCAGCTTGCCTTCTTCGTATTCCGCCGGATAGACAACCTCGGCCTTCAGCTCCTGGCCGGGTTTGGCTCCGCGGAGCGCTGAGGTGAATGCTTCCATGGTGTCTTTGCCGCCGATTTCGACGAGGGTGTCTTCGCCGAGGATTGGGGCAGCTTCGGTTTCGCCTTCGACTACACCTTTGTAGCTGATCTGGGCCCAGTCGCCATCGGCGAGGGCTCGGTCTTCTTCAACCGGCTCAATGGTGGCGCGAGAATCGCGGAGATGAGCAAGCTCGGCCTGGAACTCTTCTTCAGAGATCTCAACCGGGGGCTTGGGGACGGTGACCTGCTGGTAGCCTTCGATGGAGAACTGGGCGAGATACTCGAAGACCGCTTTCACGTGGAGCGGCTGGCCGTCTTCGACGGTGAGTTCGGTGACCTGGGGCTGGCCCACGGGACGCACGCCCAAGTCTGCCACAGCCTTGTTGAAGCGCTCCGGGAGCAGGGAGTCGATGACGTCCTTGCGGATTTCAGTGGCAAAACGGCGCTTCACTACCGACTCGGGCACCTTGCCTGCGCGGAATCCGGGGATTTTGGCGTACTTGCGGTAGTTGGCCGCTATTTTGGCGTATGCCTTGGAGACTTCTTCGGCGGGAATGTCGAGGACGAGTTCGCGGGTGCACTCCGGATTGAGGACCGGACCGTGCTGATGGTCGTGACCTTCGTGGTCGTGGGCATGATCGTGGGCATGCCCGTGGTCGTGACCTTCGTGATCGTGGGCTTCGTGGGAATGGGCTTCGTTTTCGGGGGTATCCGCGCCGGCATCTGCCGCGGGATGAGGATTGTTTTCGAGGGTGTCAGTAGAGCTCAATGATTTCGCCTTCCAGACGCCTTTGGCGCCCTAAGAACCCAGGGATCGGGCTCGAGTTTCCCGCTTGCTTTCCGGCTCCCATACACAACTCCGGAATGGCCGCCGTGGAGAACCGATTTCTGCCGCCCCTAAAGGGCCTGAGGCCGTAATCGACAGTACTCCGCCTGGCTGGGGAAACGCCTATCTCATGGTAAGAGGGAATGCTCTATAGGGTCAAACCGCGCAGGGTGGTTGTTGACACAAAAGTCCCGTGTCGGGAGAGGTTACCCGGGCATCGCCGCTCCCGATTACTGCTCCTGGGCGGTGGGTTTGCGGACGTAGGGCAGAAAGCGGGGGTGGGATGCGCCGCAGATGGCGTAATGGTCTCGGGCTTCGCTGAGGCTGAGCTGGCCGTTCACGGTGAGGCGGACTTCGGCGGCGTCGGGGTCTTCCTGGCCATCATCTTCCCACCAGCAGACGGGACACAGGGCCATTGCGCCCGCGGACTCAAGTGTCTTGAATCCACAGCACGGACAGCGAAAGCGCTCTTCGACCGATGTACCCACCAGACATAGACGTTGCCAGTTCACCGGGGATTACCTCGCCCGCTCTTTCGGTGCCATGAAAGTCATCGGCGTTGAGGCCAATTCTCTGCAGGAGGAATTAGTTTCGTCGGTGGTTAGATTCCTGAAAGATGACGGGGAATCGCGGCTGGAATGGGGACGTTGGCGGGTTGGGGGGGACGGCTTCGGACAGGGCAGGCTGGGTGGAAGCGCGGGCAGGGATGCTCGCGCAACAGCAGGCTGGGAAGCCTGCGGTACAAAGTGCCAAAGGGACTTTATTGGGAAAGTAGCGCTGGCGGGATGGGGCACCCGCGGTGCTTTGGTTTCCCGTGTCCCTTGGTGTGTAGGCGAATGAGGAGTGGGGCTTAGACTCAAGCGAATCGCTGTGGTTGCGCGTCATGAAGCTAGTGTGGTGACTCCGAAGTTCATTGAAGAACAACCGCAGATCCTTCGACTCACCACCCCCAAACTGAAGTACGTTTGGGGCCCCGTTCGCTCAGGATGACAGCCTCCTTTTTGAATTGAAGAAAGGCAAAGGCAAAGGCAAAGACAAAGGCAAAGACAAAGGCAAAGGCAAAGGCAAAGGCAAAGACAAGGGCAAAGGCAAAGACAAAGGCAAAGGCAAAGGCAAAGACAAAGGCAAAGACAAAGGCAAAGGCAAAGGCAAAGGCAACAGCAACCGCAGATCCTTCGACTCACCACCCCCAAACTGAAGTACGTTTGGGGCCCCGTT